>QQTW01001427.1_pt1 | contig 16704 bp, 19 predicted proteins | sample 1904831 | NCBI WGS metagenome assembly QQTW01 (sample SAMN09435610, study PRJNA476489) | Subsurface metagenome, whole genome shotgun sequencing project. | reverse complement strand
AGGAACGCCCCTTCTCATCTAGGCAAGCGACAAAATCAAAGGTTCTTACCTAGGTATTCTCTTCCAGTTCTTTCTATACTTGCAAGTAAACCCTCCCGAAGCCTAGCAGCAATCCAGCACCGAAACCACCAAAATGTCCAAACATTGTCCCTTTATTTTGCCGTCGTTGGGTTCTGCTTTACGTTTTACTCTAGGATGATGCTGAGCGGGTTTTTGTGCGGCAAAAATACGTCCTCGCCCTGCTCTTCCACCACGTCCTGCCCGCCGGTTCCGTCCTACTCGCCGGCCCCGTCATGGTCCGCGCTTCAGCCGCCCCTATCACGCCAACCCCGGCCCTAGGTTTCCTAGGGACTAACTGGAGGTCTCATCGGTTCGTGTGGTTTGTCGGGCTGCTGATGACGATTTTTGTCTCGACTTCGTTGACCCAATGGGTCGGGGTGGGGTTAGATCTTCTGGTAGAGAGATGTGGCCCCCAGGACATGAAAAGAGCATGGGTGACGTTCCGTGACCCTCCAAAGCCGCGGGAAACGGTGAAGATCCCGGAGGCCAACGTTGATTCTGAGGGGTACGTCCTGGATCAGGTCAGCGCCGCGTAAGAGAAGGAAAACTCCAAACCATACCGGGAGGGGAAAACCCAGACTCAACCCCAGTTTAACCATCTCCTTTGGCCGACCTATGGACCGCTATTCTTTAATTTTTCCACCAGTATCAACTACGGAAAGCAAAATCCCATCCTACGCCTCCCCGTGACGCTTCTTGGACGCCGGCGTGTTCAATATCTAGCCGGTGACAAAGCAGGAGGGTCCCTCGTCCGGTCCGGTCGTTAACAATCAACATGCTCAGCTGCAGCCAAAGGATACCGTTATACCATCACGGAGCGGTACACAGGTATGTGTAGAGTTGTTTTGGTGGCTCTATGAGAGCGGGCCTTGCTAACTCAATGCCAGTTGGCCTGTCCATCAGAACGCCACTCGTGCTTCGGCTCAGGGAAAGTCAATGTTTCATCTTGCGGCACTTGCGATCGTCGAACTTCATACCGGCGGTAATTGATGCTTTTGGGTGGATTCACATTTTTTGCTGGTGGTGCTGCTTGTGAAACACTTGGGTTATCAAGCTGAAGTGGTACGGAGTACCAAAAAATCTGAAGGTATATCGGATGCCCAGCATCTGCTCCACTTTTGTCATTCTTCTCCTGCCTTGAACTTGGCCTTCATCAACGCAGATTCTCACCGTTCACAGATCGAAGCTTTCGAAGAAATATCGGTGAAGATTCCGACGACAGGACGACGATGAAAAGAATGACCGGAACGACGATGGAACCATAATGCGAACCAGGACAGGGACAACCATGCCTGTTAAGCAAACCCATAACCCGGTCCGTCGGCCTCGGCACTTCTTTCACCCGGATGGCACTCGACTGGAAATCCATGATTTTATCTGGTTCTCGTGATGCCGGTTATAGCGTTCGTGGCCAACCCGCTGATGTCATGGTGCTGGAACGGGTTGGGCCATCTTGTGACTCCTGTGGTTTATCATTTTGCTAGTGACGATATCTATCTGTCTCGAACTCAATTGATTCAATGCCAGGTGGCTCTGGACGGGGCTGGACCAAACCTGATTGGCACAATATGGCTCTCTGGCGGCTAAGAAGTTCTGGGTGGCAATCCGGGAACCCCAAGAGCTCCTAAAAGCTTACATGCACGTACCCGATGTTGCTAATTCTAAAAGCCAACCCTGCGGACCCCCAGCACCATGATGATTTTAAATAGACCGATCGAATTGCTTTAAGGAATGAATGACAACCGACCTCACCTTCATTGGAATTTGTCAACTTTGAACGTCACGTTTAACAACGACCTGTTACTCTACGATCGCGGTCAACGATTAGAGTGTGCTTCCAGGATGTCGAAACGTTCCAATATCCACCGGCAGCTTCGCCGGATATCGTTCGCTCGAATCGGAAAGCTGCCTGCTCCAAAGCAGCCCTGCTCGAGCAGCTCTCCGGCAATCCGCGTAAGTCTCAAGCCGTGAGAACCATCACTGCCGTCAGTCCCCGAATACCGACCGCCAGATGCTCGTAAAGAGTCCGACTACACCCCGTAAAAGCCCACAGGGGTCCAAGCTCGAGGGTTGCTTCGGAGGGTATGCCCAACAAACAAGCTCGTAAGGCGGTGGGTCAGTCAGTCTTTGCCAGACCAAGGCCTCTCGCGCTTGCTTCGACGCATGTCGCATATCTCCGGAGTTGACCTCGGCGTAGATTCCGTCTATCATCTGTAGAAGAGGTATCTCTTCAGCTGCCACATCCGGCCATTCGATCCCCCTCCACCGCGTACACTCCGGGCACCAAGGGCAGCGGCGGCCCCGTTTCGCTTCGCATTGCGGGAATATCGCATCGAGGCTTCTCTGCGCCGCAACAGAGCCTTTCTCCCTCATCGGTCTGCCATGCGGATACCAGCCATATGCTTCACGATACAGTTGCACTATTCTCATCCGCGATCTTTCAAAGGGTTTCTCGGATTGAATAATAACCCTTTGAAAAAATCTGGCGTTGTCGTGTAGAGCGGCCATAACCGAAGCTTGTGAAAGTGCCTTGTAGGTAATTCTTGGAGGACGTAACAGAAGACGTAGACTCTTTATGTATCGAGTCGCAGTCAATGATGATGGTGGAACAGCGGAAAGTTAATCGGTGTAGAAGATTGAAGAAATCACTCAATGCGAGTCGCTGCTCTATACCTAACTGCTCAGACTTTCGCGCGACCATCCGTGGATCCATCGCTGAGTCACCAAGAAAAGTCCTTGTTGGTGCCAAGGTTGGCTCAAAGTTTTCACCATTCCATATGGCCAGCCGGTCCTACCTAGGTATGTTCTTCATGCTTATGAAAGGGGGTGTTGGTGTCGTCTCTGGAACTAATGTCGAGCCGCCGTTGTTCATGCTGAGTGAGAAACATGCGGCCACGAAAACGAGGCCTTTCTCAGATCAGTCCTTCTCTTCGCGAAACGGCTTGTGATCATACAAAAGGTCAATAGGGATAGCCCAGATGCAGCTGTAACGTTTGATCTAGTGGGCTAATCATCTGAACAGGTGGCGCAATAATCTCGTAGCTCGGCCACGGTGATTTTTGGAGTGCAGCAATAAAAGTCATGCTCAGAGCGGCATCAGAAAGAATAGGATTGAGAATAATATAGGATTGAGAATAACATCACGACTTTGCTTTTACCAGCCTAGGCGAGACTGAAATGGAGTGTCCCCTTGGACGCATGTCGGAAGCGCATCCAGTACAGAAAACGAATCACTCCGGAAACTCCTGTCTGTAAGGACGACGAAGATGATCGCCAGCGAGGAATTCCGATAAGATCCATGGACTCACGTTTGCGTGGGCATGAGCACTCTGTGGTCAGAATGAAAATCTCTGTGTGAAAGAGCCAGGTCATCACAATCTCGCCAACGTCAGAGACTCGCCCAGTTGCGCCGACAGCGCTGCCGTGGCCTCGTGCGCGCTGGATAGGTGCTCACTTGTGCCGCCCTTGTTCTCTCCTGAACTGACTCTCCCCTACCACGCATAACGGGGCGTTAAGCCGGCATGCAGACCGGCCCGCCGCTCGCCTCTCGCCCGAAATGTGGGGTAAGAGGGTGTGCGGTCATGGTGATGGTGCTGGAAGAGCTGCGACGGGTGCTGATTGACGATGTAGCCGCCAGCTTGGAGCAGGTGACCGACTGCTCCTGGTGGCTTTCGGCTTTCTCAGCTCATCATTAGGGATTCGGGATGAAGTGGTGTTGTGGGGTCTGCGTGTGCCGTCGCATTCCCCGCTCCATTGTCTATGGGCAAAGTTCAAGCAGATCAATTGGACATCCCGTCAATGCTGCTGATATCATTGCTGGCCCGATTAGCTTCAGTTCAGTACATGAAGCGGGAAAGCTTCCAAGCTATTCGCATGTGCAGGGCCATGGATGATTTGGAGCGAGGCGGAGTGTATTCCGGCCATGAAGCTTGTCTTCCACCCAAACAATCGATCACACTTCCGACTCCAAGCTCCGCGACAAAGCTTCACGACAAAGCACCCCGCAATTAGCGTAGACCTTCGCTTTTCGCGGTTCGTCTCGAAATTCCCTTGAGAAGGGTGCCGTGTGGGCTTCTTCCAAGAGCGAGCCGGCTCGATAACAATCGGGTGGAGGAGACGCCTATCGAACCCCGCATCACCCCTTGGAAACGAACAGCCAATTCAGTCGACTCAACATCATCCACCCGCCATCGCATAAACTTCAGAAGCATATTATCGCGTGCGATAGCAAAAAAGCAACCTCGGGCAGTGACGTCGAAGACCGCATACTGTACCTGTGCAGTACTCTGTACACACTCCGTTTCCCCATCCAGCCATCTCCCTCCGCCGCTAGGCGCCGCACGGAGCGAGCGTTCGCACGAGGCCCAACCTGCTTTTCGTGCAGCACGACAGCAAGGGGTTTGGAGACCTCGGCAAGGGAGGCAAATATCGTTGAGAAGCTCAAGTGCGCGGATACCTGCTCTATCGGCGAGGATTGCGTAACCGTTTGCCAGCCTGAAGCCGAGGCACTATCAATTGATCAGTATCTGACTATCGCCAGAATCGCATGTCGCCTCTTGACCGAGGTGGACAGCTGGCACGATAGTCTCTACTACAACATGTGCAGGCGTTGACCGGGCTCGAGTGAACGGGACACGCATCACGAGAGAACTGCTGCGCGAACGACGCTGGAGCAAGGAGTGCTGCAGAGCGGCAAGGCTGCAGCACTGCGCTGACTGTGTTTCTATTCTTACTGTTCACGCAACATGAACAAAAGCAAAAGCTCTTAACAGCGTCAACTCCCGCTGCGGGGTTGAATTCTGCGCCGACCGACAATACTTGCCTTACTGCTTCGTCTTCCACGATGACGACAACGACAACGACAACGACGAGATGAACAGCCAAACAGTCCCGGCAATCTCTTAAAGTCATAAGGCGCAGGCTCGCCGACGACCGTGCTGCCGACGACCAGAAGGGGAGAACGCGCAGACCGGTAGGCGCACAGTCGAGCTCGCTCTCCTTCCGAAACGACGCTGCGGCTCCGGGACCTGCACCAAGACATCGCAGGCTGAAGAAAACTCTCCTGCTCGGCCTCTCGTGAGCGAGGTTCCATGGGTCCATGAACGGGGCGGGAAGGATTTGGCTCTTTCGATCATCAGAAACAAGGAGCATCCCTCTGCGGGACATAAGAGATGCGTAATAACTTCTCCTGTCTTTTCGGCAACGGGAGATAAGCTCGCTTCGCATGGAAGACTGCAATCCTTCGCCCGTCCCGCTGGAAGCACCAGAGATTGATGCAGGTCGCTCCGCACTGCGAGGTCGATCGACGACTCGCACGCGCCGTGACGAAAAGGGTTGGGCGTGTGGGGTGAGCCAATCAGCGGCTTGTTTCGTTTCAGCTCGCCCATCGGGCTGTGATCGACAGGGTCGGTCCAATCCTGGCATCCATGCGATCGTGCACGCGTCTTTGCTTTGTGTACGGAAGACCTGTGGGTGTGTACATACCTAGGTATCTATCATCTTGTTGACATTAGCAGAGCAGAGAAGAAGAAAGCACAATGCAACAAAAAGCAAGGTCCCAATGGCATCAGCCATAATCAATGCGATCACAGGCAGGCAGCCAACGAACCCACGATCTTCCACGCAGAAACGTGATCGCCGCCGTGATGAGCCTCCCCTGTTTCTCCGGCCGCCCCCTGATTGGCATCGTCGCTCTTCCAGCGGCGCCTGCGAGCCGTGCGCCTGCGGTACGCCGGCCCACTGTAGCTTCTGCGTGGCTGGTCAGCGGCAGGTACGGAAAGTCGAGGTACCTTGGTAGCTTCAGAGACAGGCGCCAGCGACCACGCACTGCGTCGTCCGACAATCACAGTCCACTCGCGCGCGGCTGTGTGAGAAACAGGTGGAGGTCACAGGCAGCAGCAAAACAGAGCCCTCTATTTTTCCCCGTCCCTGCGAATTTTTTCTTTCCGAGTCACGGCGGCTCTCGCAGGGAGCGCTGGCCGGTCAGTTCCACGGGCCCGGAGGACACGAGTTGCTTGCGGAAGGCCGAGCCGGCGGCAGAGGCAGGCGTGCCGAGGTACATCCGGACAGAGCAGGCATTGCCTGGCGGAGACGGTCGTCTGCGATCTATTCGTGATGATTGACATGCGTTCCTTGGTTACGGAGTCGGGGCGCACCGGCGGCTGGCTAGGGGGAGAGCGGGAAAAGCAAGGGAGGCAAAGGAAGTGCAGAGCAGTCGGGCTGGTGTGTATCTTACGTGAGGGGACTGAGTCGGGCCAGAGGTACCGATACCTGGCCAGGACGGGTGGAAACCTTGGGCTCTGGGATTGCGGCGTGGAACCATCAGGCAGGTGTGGGTTCAGCCTTACTGCCGTGCGACTGCCAGAGGCGGTTCCGGTCAGTGAATATCAAAAGGCGTAGGGTCACAACATCGATAGCGCCCCCTTGGGTAGCAGCCAGACGGGCACGCTAATTGGGAAATGCATGCGGCAATGTGTCGAGAGAGAAATCCGCTTGGGCGGCATACTATAATTGTAACCAGTGGAGCCTGTCTAGGTATGTGATGCAGGAAGAATGAAAGACTAAACAGAATATGGGTGACCAACGAAGACTCTTTTTTTCCGTGCCGATTCAGCGCCATGACCTCGCAAGCAAATGCCAAATCGCACAAGTCGCACTGTGTGCGACTGTAACCACCCGACCAGAAACAGAAAACAGGAAACCCGTCCGCCATGGGCAGAGTGGCCCGACCGAACGAAAAGCCAGCCCGACGATGCAAGATGCTCCCACTAATGCCAGTAGTCGCTGTAATGATGGTAGTACAACAGCCGTGCGATGAGGTTTCCCATGCAACCCGGGTGAAAGCATAGACAAATGCAGAGAAAGCAGTATTACAGTAGATTTTGGCCTTGACAGCAACACGCGCATGCAAAGTGGTATCATTAACAGCAAAAGCAGACGAGAGACGAAAGCAGACTTGAGAAAATAAAAAGAAAACCAGGATGAGTAAAAGGTCTGGAAGTAGCAGCAGAACGACTAGGCAGTCGGACGGCGGAGAATCTCCTCGCAGTTGGCGTCGAAACGCATGCTCCACAGGCGCATGCCCGTCATCAGCTTCTCCGTCTTCTCCAGCTCGCGGTCGCGGCCAAAGATGGAGTCGACGAACTCGCAGCCGCTGTTCTTGCCCATCTTGACCGGCTTGCGATCCACGCTGTCGCGTCTCGCGGCCTGCCACATGTACGTCTCGCACACCTTGAGCAGCTTGGCGAAGCGCACCCAGAGCCGGTCCCCGCTCTCGAGAAAGTCCTCGACGAGCTCGCGGTTCTCGATCTTGCGGATCTTGGACATGCACTCCTCGGCCCGCTTGATCTTGCCGGCCAGCTGGATGAGCAGCAGCCACATCTCGCCCGCCATCTCGGACATGGGGGTGGCGGCGCCGAAGCGGAAGACGGTCCAGTCGTAGATCCACTTGCCGAGCGAGTTGGCGTCGAAGACGGATCCCAGCAGCAGGATGGGCTCCTCGGTCGGGTCCCAGTTCTTGAAGGAGTAGCCCGCGGGGATGCCGGCGCGACGCGCGTCGTCCTCGGTCGCCTTGGGGGGCGACTTGGCCGCCGTCGCGGGCCGGGGCCGGGGCGGTGGCGGCTCCGGCCTGGCCGAGTGCGAGGCGCGTCGGGCGCGGGAGCGGCGCACGGTGGGCTCTGCCTCGGTGTAGACGGGGACCTGATCGTAGAAAGGATGGTAATCAGCGGGCCTGCAATTCTCATATGCCTCGTACGGCGGCGGAGCGTCGTAGTGGGCATCGAAATCGCAACCGCAGTCGCCGTCGGCGACGTTGAAGCCCTTCCGCGAACGCGAGGATCGGTACTGCTTGCCGCCGCGCGACGCACTTCTGCCACCATGCTTGGCGTCGAGCGGCGGAGCGACGTGGACGTAGCGACTGTCGCTCCGGCCGCGGCCGTAGTGGTGATGGCCACTGCTACTTACATGGTCGGTCTTGCGCTGCGGCGACGTGTAGTAGCGCGGCGAAGAGGCAGAAGTGTATCCGGCCGGCGTGTAGAACGCGGCGGCGACGCGGGGAGAGGCGTGGTGCGCGTAGGTCGTGCCCTGGCTCGCCCGACGGGCGTGGACCTTGGGTGAGGCTCGAGGTGAAGGCGTCGCGGTGTGGACAGAGTATCGGGGCGAGTACGGATGAGCGTGATTGCCGACCGGCGAGGGAGACAGAGGCGGCGTTCTGTAGTCGAAGGCCATGTAGGCCGGGGGAGGAGGATATTGAAACATCAATGGCGAGGGCCGCGCCCGATGCGGCCGGGTTGTTGTTGTGGTTGTCGTGGCGGTGGAGGCGGAATTGTGGTATCAAGAGAGAGGAAGAAACAACGGCAAAGTGAGAGGAAAGAAAAGGACCTCCCCGTCCCCGTCACCGTCACCGTCCCCGATCGCAACGTTGATCGCGCTGCCGTGGCTTTGAAGAAGGTGGTTGTGCCGACCAGGAGAAACCGGGAGCGAAGAGGAGTCGTGCCGGCATTTGTAAGTCGGGAGTGTGGCGAAGAGCGCGAGAGGCTTAGAATCTCTCGGGGGAGACTCCACTCTATTGGCGACGAGAGCGAGCAGTGGATGGTTCTAGTTGGAGAGAGGCAACGACGACGACGACGATGTATGGAGCATGAGACTTGGAGAAAGAAGAGAATTTCGGGGGCTGGAAGAAGCGAGAGTAGGAAGGGGGAAGCGGGCCGTCTAAGTAGTGCTGGAGGGCGCGGGTACCGGGTACTTTGGTGATTTCGCACTGGGATGGTGGGGGGGCCCGAAAAGAGGGATTGAGCAAGTCGCGCGTACCCAAGTAGCCAAGTATCGGGGTACGGGTGGGTACCGGCGCAGGACTCATGCAAGCTGCGCGCCTGGGAGAATCGGTGTGTTTCCGGCCGGCTGTGGCTGACGATGGGCTTTTCCAAGGTTCTATCTTCTGATGAATAACAACAACTCGGCTCTCTTCCACTCTCTTGAGTCTTGACTCTTGACTCTTGCTGGACTGACTCTTCCAGGGTTCCAGGGTTCCAGGGCTTCCTCTTTGTTGCTGGTCTGGGCGAGCAGGCGCGGCGACCCCCGATGTCTTGGCCCGCCCGTCGCCCGTCGGTCGCCCGCCGCCCGCTGGGTCCTCGGCTGGCCGTCGGGCGCCAAAGCAGCCGTCTGTCCAATGCTTCTCCTTCCTCTGCTCGTCTTTCCTCCCTCGTGCCCTATCAAATCGTGATGGACCCTTCTGCCATTCCCGTCGACTCAGGTCTAGGCAGCAGTGGACCTGACGACAGCTGAGGTGTGATGTACGGCGAGGGAGAGAGTGTGTCTCTGACTTCAAGATACGCAGGACAGGCTGAAGAAATGGAGAGCGAGCATGACTTAGACTCAGTTGGACGCAAGAGTCGCGAGCAACGTTGGCCACTGAGTCAGCGGGACGGATGTAGATGCGTTTGATGACAATTCAGCTGCCCGGCAAAAGCACCGCAGCAGGTGGAAGCACGAAGAACACCGAGAATAACGTCGTCACTGCTGAGTATGACTGATGAACCCATACGGAGTGCAGAGTGCCTGAAATCCCACGACTCTGTGACTGATCTCCAGCTCACATAATCATGGAATCTATCCAAACGCGGCCGGAACCACGCCGTGCCGACCAGTCAGGAACGGCATGTACGGGCAGTCCACGAGAATAGGTATCGTCAGCTCTTTGCACCGCCCCTGTTCGCGCGGTAATCTTGCTGCGCTTCGCTCACAGATCTAAAATATTCGCCCCAGCGAACACGAGTCCGTGTATCAAGTGAGTCGATTGTGTCGAGCTCGTATCTGGGCGGGTATCTTTCTCTGAAGCCTACAAGCTGCATAGTAGACCGAATGCATCGCCCGTCCACCACCGAGCTTCATACACGTAACCGTCGGACTGATTGATTTGCCCAAGCCGAACGCAGTCCTCGAGAGCCTTATGCACCTGGAGCGGGTCACCCAGCGCTTTGGAAAGTGTGAACTTAGGGCTGCATCTACTCTCGACAAGTACGTGTTGCAGTAAGTACAGTATGCCCTATTGCCAGGACACGCCGATTGCTCGATCGCATCGCGAGACGGTCGCAACGGTGTTAGGTTGCGCGGACGGGACGATTCACACTATCTGTCAGTGCCTGATTGATCAAGGACTGACTCACTCACTCGCGAGGCTCCAGGTCGGGTGATTGTCATTGACCACGAGCGAGCAAGCCGAGCAAGGAAGAAGCAGAGCTCGACTGGCGACCAGAGCGCTGGAGTCCCGTCGCCGGATCAGATGCTCGGCGGCCAAAAGCGAAAGGAGACAACGCGAATCCGAGACGGGAGAATTTTTCCTTCGGCGGAGTCCACAGGTGCTCCGAGAAAACAATATCATTTGATGTCGACGGTCGTGATATCGCAGCGCCTCCAGGATTGCGTGGCGGAGAGATTGCCGGTGCGTGAATCCCCAACAGAATGCGAGAATGCCGGAGGTCCCGCCGAAGGCGAAGCCACGCGAGCTCCGCGACAACAACGTCTAAGCTTTACCTAGGTAATGAAAGAGGAATCCTTGCGGGAGCCTCATGGATCCGTGAAGACAATCTGCCGTGTCTTTGCCTGAAACCCGTCCTGGCCCGAGACAGCTTGAGCCGCATCCCTTTCGGTTAAGTGCACATCCCCCACTTTCCACTACGCGCACAACCATTTTAATTCTTTTTGTCCATTTGTTTTGGATCCCACACTCGCAAATTTCCAATTTCCAATTTCCAATTTCCAACTGCTCCACCTGTGTGGAAATCACCAGCTGAGAAATTCTCATTGGGTTCTCCTTCCATTCACCGTCTCTTTCATTCCCCCTTTGTCCACCACCTTGCCCTCCATTTGCCCGCTTCGCCCTCACCGCATCCCAGGCCCTCGCCAAATGGCTGCGAGCCCGTTCAATGGCACAGTCTGCTTTTGACCGCTACTTGTACCACCGCAGTGGCGCTCGCCCTCTCGCTGGCAGTGCATCGCCTGGCTGACTTCCCATAGGACGAGGAAATCCATCTCGATCCAACAGGCAGGGTGCGCGAGGCGTATGACGGGTGAACGGCGCGCTGCATGCTTGATTCCCCTCGGGCCTGTGTCTCTTGTCTTGTGCGACGGTGCCGCGGCCCGCCGTGCTGCACCCGCACACGATTTGCAGCTAGCGTTTCGCCAGATCCAATCAGCAACTGCCGAATCTTCCCTCCTCTTCCACCGGGGTTTTGTCTGCTCCGCAGAATTGTTTCGTACCACGGAGCGGTGACCGTGTACCACTCCCGTAGCCACTGGATGCATGTGGCTTTGAGCTGCGGATTGGAGCTGCGGACTGGAGCTGCGGACTGCGATCTGTTGGGAGACTGAATACTCCGTACCAAAAGTACTGTGTGGTAAAGTCAAGCTGTAGCGAATCTCGGCGCCCAAGGCTGCTGGCATGATCTTGAACACCGCGTAGGTGGAAAGCTGCTGCTGCACTGTTTCACCAACAAAGCGATGGGATCCGTGAATGCCCCTCTTTTGATAGAGCTACGGTGCGTGGGTGCATAACCAACGTAGCCCTGACAGCAGAATATCATCCATCGTGCGCGTCAGTCTCGAACTGCGCCGTGGGAGAGCTAAAACTGCGTTTGCGTGCAGGCCCAGAGCATGTGTGGTTGGCCGCTTCAACGTTGGAACAACGCACAAGTATCCGCGACTTCAGCCTGTAGCGGCGCCATGTTGAAGCCAGACGTCCCAGCAGCTCGGTCTCCTTGCCGTTTGCTATTGGTGGCGACTCTCTTCGACATGCGCTTGAGGGGACTATTATTGATGTCCTTGCTGCATCTCATCTTGCCAGCGGAATCTTGCTTTCCCGCTCTTCTCGCGGTCCGTGGCCGTGATTATCTTCACGTGCGCATCCTCACTCCAGATCACGCTATCAATCCCATGCACTTATTACGCACGCAGTGTTGGCCGGCTTTACGCATTGTCGGTTCGCGTTGCGATTTCGCTGTCTCGTCACCATCAACTGGCTTATCCTTCGTAGCTGTTTCATGGTAAGTAGCCCGAATGCGGACAGGTGACATACCTAGATACGATTACATACTTGTGAGTGTTCCTTGTTGTTGTTTGCTCCATGTACAGTACTGGACCCTTTCAAGAAGAGCTGCTCGTCGAGCTCTCATGCGCTAGAAGACAGGTCTGGCCCTGATTACATCCGTGAAGCTTTCAGGGGACCTAATATAATTGTGGCTCGTGTACCCGTGTGCAAGACCTCTCACACTTTCCACTCTCGTTTCCCTCCACCTTCACTTCTCCCAGAGTGACTGCCTGAAACCTCTGCTCCATGCTCTTTCTGGCAGACTTGTTTCCCGCGGCAAGCCCCCCGGAGCTAACGAGCTGCTCCTGCATCACTTATTTATCATAACGCCCGGCTTCATATTCAGGGCAGATGCTCTGCTCCATAGACACTTGAGTGCTATTGCGAGAAACTCAGACGGGTGACTGGCGGTAGAAAATGACAGAAGGAAAAGCGCCATGGCGATGCCAAACCTGCACACGGGTCCACATAACCTCTTTGCGGAGGTAGTGCCCACGGTATTCTTACCGGCTCATGTAGAAGCACAACAGTCGATAAATACCATGTGTCCTCGCATCGCACACAAGGTCTTACCATTGCGAGGGGGTCAGTCTCGAAATCTTCCTTGCGGCCTCATATTGCGTCAGCATCCGAGTATTGTACACTAGGCTGACATTGCCTCATGGATCGAGTTCGAAAATCTTCATCTTTTGCGCCCTTCATCCGTACCTGGGCCGGGACGGGTCTTCACTCATCGCGTTGATTCCTGCTCAACTGACTGCGCCACGTAACATTCAAGCGTCTTGAAGGCTAGCAAATGAGTCAGACAATAACCACATACCAGCTTACCATCTTGCTCATATCTTGCGTGACTAGAGAATATTGACACCTTGGCTTGAAACGGTAGATTGATATCCTCGACGCATAGATTGTGACGAGAAAAAGTGCCGCGGACTACGGACAGCAACGTTGAAGTGTGTCTTCCGCGTCGTCATAAAATAACCGGGAGAGCTTACAGAGGAACCGATGTCGAGCTTCTGGACTTCAAGAAATGACTTTCCCTTACCTAAGACCCCTTCAGCTAGGAGGGCACAGCTTGCTGCATCTTTAACAGAATTAAACAATCGCAATGAAGACCTGACTGGAGATTATTGCAATTGATCTTACATCACCGAGTAACTATTGATATGTTGATATTTGCAAAAGAACTTGCCTCTGTCTAAATGTACGACTGAGATCAGGAGACACTGTGGAAGGTTTCCAAGGTTGGAAAGGTGATCCATGGATGATCAAGATTTCGGAGCACCGTGGTAAATCCCGAAGTAGCCTAGGGCCAAGTCGAAGATCAATCGATCTGCCACCACAACCCAAAGGAGACTAGCTTGCCTCGGCTGCTAGCGCGTTTGCTTTGCTATAAATTTTTCTCACTTCTCAGTCTCTCTTCTCTTCTCTTTTTTTTTTCTTTAGTCGACTTTACGTGAGTGACCCCGCGATAACCTGCACTTGAAGACGAAGATGCTGACTGCCCCTGTCTACAGTTCATAGAATCATTTCTATAGTGAACGTCCTCTTCTGAGCTTCTTACCAAAGCCACAGAATCTCCAACCTGGCTGATGATGGAATGTCCTCGGCGCCCCAGAGTGATGCTTTTCACACCTGCTTCGGCGGGAGTGGTGATGATCTCAGCCCTTCCAGGTCTCGGCCTCGGTCGGCTTGGTTGGGTGGGTGTCGATGGAGGTCTGACAGGTTCGACTTGCGGAGATGTTTCTGTTGGCGGTGCTCACAGGCGTGATTTGCTTTTCTCATCTTGTTATGTGCGCTTGTGTATTTAAATCACATCAATAGATCATCGACCTTGGAAGATGAATTCCAGCTTTGCTTCCTCATCCACATACAACTCTTCTTCCACCTTGACGTGACAGTAGCCTTCTGGATCATATCGTAACTCTGCTGCCGTTGGTATTCGTTTGCCCTGCACGCAGTGCCAAAGCTGAGTCAACATATCACCATTCTGCCTCCAATCAATCATGAGGTCTTCTCCATGATGCTATTGTATAAGTGAGCAAAGTGATGCTGATCTAGGTGATCTCGCTCATGACTTCTGCGTGCTCTCTTTTACCATTCACCAAGGTCATGACATGCCCACCGTTGATGTGACTCTATTCAAAATATCTGCCTCTCAAGCCACCTAAAGCCCTCGATCACATAACCCATGAAGAATTTTTTTACAAAGTCAGGAAGCATTCTCCCTGGAAGTGAGGCCAAGAGTGATCCGAACCTCAGATCATAGATGCCGAAGTGCAGTGACCATGAAGCGCGGAATTGTCTTTGATATCAAAGGTTAACCTTGCTGTCTCACCTTTGTCCAAACTTCGAGGTCAGGTCAGAATTCTCAAGATCATTTTGACTGCCTAGTTTACACGCGATGTATCTGATTTTTGGAAGTGACGCCGGCAGAATGCTGTGCTATCCAGCTATGTCCATTGAACCCACATGCAATGGGTGTTGAACTGACCAAACCCTACACAACTACTCATCCTCCTCATCATCTTCCACCACGCGCCTACGCTTCGTACGAGCCGCAGCCTGGCCGCCATCCTCTGTGGCTTCCTCTGTGGCTTCGTCATCCTTTCTCCCCCGCTTGGGCGAGTCCTTGTCCTTTGTACGACGGCCCTGCTTCCCTGCCTTCTCCCTCCCCTCATCATCGTCGTCGAGCTCCTCTTCGTCCTCTTCGTCGTCATCGGCACCCACTTCCTCCTCCTCGTCGCTCCTCGCGATGAACTCATCTTCCTCGTCGTACTCATCCTCCTTCGTCTTCCTCCTACCATACCCTTCGTCATCGCTGTAGTCGTCCCTTCTCTGCCGTCTAGGCTTCGGTCTTGACCCGCGTGCCCGTCCGCCGCTCGTCCCCATGCCCAGCTCGTCGTCTTCGAGGGTGCCGACGGTGAGACCTCCGGCACGTTGGCCGCTGCGGCCCAACACCCGGTTCGCCCTGTCCCGCTCACGAGTCTCGAGCGCCTCACGCCGTCGCTGCGCCTTGACCTTCTCCTTCTCGGCTACCTCGGCTTTCTTCTGCGCCAGCTCCGGGTCCTCGTTGGTGCTCAAAAGGGAAATGCCGCCGTCGGGGTTGAGGTTTTTGCCGCGGACGGCGGCCGCGAGCGAGTTCTGCAGCCGCTCGAGCGCGTCGTCGGCGGTGTCGGCAGACGGGTGGAGGGTGAGGCCTGCGGTGATCTTGTTGGTGATGCGCATGACCGACGCGCTCGAGAAGGGGGAGGCGAGGTAGGTGAAGGAGTCTTGGTTGGGGTTGTAATGCGTGCCGGCCATGTTCGCCCGGCTCTTTCTGTCCTGAACGCTCGTGGGCGTGGGTTTGCGAGGGTTGCGCTGTCGCGGGGCGAGCGGATGACCGTCGCATTCGTACTGTAGCGTAGGATTGGTTGCAAGCTGGAACGTGAGGGAGCCGTCCGACCATCGAAGGACTCGCGCGTTGGACTGCAGCACGCTGTGATTACGTGGTGAGTGGCGCCATCTGATGGTGCTCATGGCAGTGTTGTAGGCCGAGAATGTCGATGACGGTGGCTCTTTCGTATGGTGCTCTGTGGTCGGAGGCACGAATGCTTGGTGGCGCCATGCGACTGGCTCGATTTCGAGGAAGCGCGGCACTTTGAGAAGGTAGAGCTATTGCCTCTGTCAGCAAGTCTTCTGCGTCGCATTGGCTGCACCGCTCCGACCTCGTTGTCGCTCGGCTCCGGAATTGCGTGCCGTGTCAGATTTGTCTGCATGAACGACAGTTGCTCAGTGTCTGTCGCGGTCTCGTCATTCTTCGCCGCTCGATCCTGGCGTTCCTCGTCATCACCCGAGTCGAGCTGCTCGTCGTCCAATTCGCGCGCCTTTCTGCTCGGCCGTCAGGACCTGCCCAGCACGCATGGAGTGGGTCTGATACTTTGAATGCTCAGCATCACCATCGCTGACGTCCTCCTCAACCTCGTCCCCAAACAGATCATCCCCTTCAGGCCCTTCATCTCCTTCATTCGGGGTCAGTTCATCGGCCGCGGCGGATGAGTGATCGTCGTCGTCCATCGCTTGCTCTGGAGAGTGAATTAATCAGTAAGCTCCGGGTCTTGGTGAATATTGGTAAAGGTACTAACCTGACATGACCTGCGACAACCACTTCGAGCTCCGAAGACAGTAGACCTGAAACGATTGGGCTCAAGGTGTGAGGTTGTAGTTGTCTGTCTAAAGCTCACTGGAGCTTAAGCGCTGATGCGTGATGCCCGCGGAGATATGAGACGTACAAAACAAAGGCGGAATATAGAGAACGAGAGCTCAACTATGAATCCGAGGTTGGATTGTCATCAGCATTGAAGAGACGGCCTTCAATGCGCGGTTCCACTCTGCGACCGGATTATAGTAGAACCGCTGGCAGCCTCGCCTCCGATTGGCTCCACCGCCTTGAGCTCGGACTCTCCTTAAAGTCTAGATTCGATGCCTCCAAAGCTGCTTCGTAGAGATACAACTCTCAAGCACAAGTTCGTTCCGCCCACTGTGTCTTCGTAACCGAGAAGCCGATGGGGTAGCTTTCCCTT
>QQTW01001426.1_pt1 | contig 16706 bp, 18 predicted proteins | sample 1904831 | NCBI WGS metagenome assembly QQTW01 (sample SAMN09435610, study PRJNA476489) | Subsurface metagenome, whole genome shotgun sequencing project. | reverse complement strand
ATTCGGAATATGCGACGCACGAGAGTTACTCAACCGTTGATGCAAAAACGAGTTAAAGAACTTCAAGAGCGCTACAAAGACAATCCGACCAAATTGCAAGAGGAAATGAGCGGTGTCTATAAAGAATTTGGCAATCCTTTAGCGGGTTGTTTGCCCGTATTGGTACAAATGCCCGTACTATTTGCTTTATTTGCAACTTTACGGGGTTCGCCATTTTCAGACATCAATTACAACATTAATCTGCAAATTCTGCCTCAAGAACAAATTGAGCGGGTGCAACCAATCGCTTTTACCACTTCACCACAAAATATTTACATTGCTGATGGAGTCCACGCGCCCATTATTGCCGTTTTGCCTGGGGGAAATAACTTAGGTGTGGGAGAAAAAACAAAGGTTGAATTTCAAACGGTAGAAGGTAAAACTTTAACCGCTCTAGAAGCCGAGCATCCCGATACTACCCTTATACCCACTTTAAAAGTGACCAAAGGGGAAGATCGAGTAAAAATTGATGCTGATGGCAATATAGAAGCGATCGCCCCCGGAGAAGCAACAATTCAAGGTACAATTCCAGGACTTGCCAGCAACAAAGGGTTTTTGTTTATTGATGCCTTGGGCAGAGTTGGCGCGTTTGATGATGATGGGGCAATTCATTGGGATATTGTCGGCATGATTGTCGGTTTTGGGTTGAGCTTATATTTGAGCCAAACTCTATCAGGACAAGGGGCGACGGGTGGCAATCCTCAACAAGAAACTGTAAATAAAATCACGCCAATTATTTTTTCAGGAATGTTTCTGTTTTTCCCACTTCCGGCGGGAGTGCTGATGTATATGCTGATTGCCAATATATTTCAGACCTTGCAAACGGCGATCGTTTCGCGGGAACCTTTACCCGAAAATCTGCAAAAAATTGTGGAATCAGAGGCAAAAGTAGCCGAGGCTAAAGACAGAGAATCGCTTCCCTTTGAGCCAAATCGTAGTAAGAAAAAAGCTTCAGGTTAGAAAATGACTGATAGTGCAATGGAGCAGGGTCAGCAGTGGTTAAAAACGCTGCTGCAATTATCTGGAATACCTGCGGATGTGAAAGCAGACGTAGAACGCAATAGTAGCGCCCATAAACCAGGGGAGGAGTCAGTAGATAGCTACTGGTTGACTATTGACCAAACAAACCTGAGTAGAGAGCAAATAGAAACGCTGACAGGTTCTCAAGGTGCGGTATTAGACGGCATTCAATACCTAGCGAATGCTAGTTTAAACTTAAACCATACAGAACCCGTAGGCTTTTATATCATTGAGTTGAACGGCTATCGAGCTAAAAGGCAAGCGGAGCTAAAACAACTCGCCGTTGAGGCCAAAGAGCAGGTACAAACGTCGGAACAGGAAGTAGAAATCAAATCTTTATCCTCCGCCGAACGCAGGCAAATTCACACAATTTTGCAAGAGTACCCAGAATTAGAAACTTTTAGTCGTGGAAAAGAACCGCACCGTCATCTTGTCGTGAGGCGACGGACGCAAGAAAATCTCAGCTAAAAAACTTTGATTTTTGCCACAATCATAAATGATACTTAAAGTTAGGTTTATTGAGGGCTAGGCAAACTTCCTATGGAGGCAATTTATATTCCCCAACTGACAAAAGCACCAGAGAAAACTGAGGTAGTACCAGTACAAGACTTTATCGCTGGTTTAGAAACCTTAACTCCGGTGCGCGGTCAGGTGAAAGTTCAGCATCAGGGCAATTATTTAGAGGTGTCGGGTAAGGCTGAAACAATCATTACCCTGACTTGTCATCGTTGCTTGAAGCAATACAATCATCGTTTGAGCGTTGATACCTCAGAAATGATCTGGCTAGATGAAGCTGCAAGTCTTCCCTACGAAGGGGCGATAGATAAAGAGGTAGCCGTAGAAGATTTGGTAGAAAGCCTGCCGCCTCAAGGCTACTTTAATCCTGTAGAGTGGCTGTACGAGCAATTGTGTTTGGAAATGCCGCAAAAACAGTTGTGCCAAAAAGACTGCGCGGGTATACCTGCCGATATTAGCAATAGTGCGGAAAAAATAGGCGATCGCCGTTGGGCTTCACTAGAAGCATTAAAAAAGCAAATACCCTAAAATGAGCTTCCGTAATGAATTTGAACTACTTTTACGCGCCCGTTATCCTTTGATTTATATTCCCACTTACGAGGAGGAACGAGTAGAAGTAGTAATTAAAGAAGAATCACAACGTCAAGGAAATCGAGCGGTATACACTTGGGATTTTGTGGACGGCTACCAGGGAAACCCCAACGATGCAGGATTTGGGCGGCGCAACCCGGTACAAGCACTAGAATTTGTCGAAAAGCTCCCTTCTAGCGCCGCCGCCGTGTTTGTATTGCGCGACTTTCACCGCTTTTTGGAAGATGTTTCGGTGTCGCGCAAACTCCGCAATTTGGCAAAACTGCTCAAATCTCAGCCGAAAAACGTAGTCATCCTATCGCCAAAAATTGCCATTCCCGAAGATTTGGGGGAAGTGCTAACGGTGTTAGAGTTTCCTTTACCCGCTCCCCCAGAAATAAAAGTCGAAATTGAGCGATTATTATTAGCTACCGGGCAATCAATTAGTACAAAGTTTTTAGATGAATTAGTCCGCTCTTGTCAAGGGCTGTCAATGGAGCGGATTCGCCGGGTACTAGCAAGAGCGATCGCCTCTCACGGGCAATTGCAACCGGAAGATGTGGAGTTGGTTTTAGAAGAAAAGCGTCAAACGATCCGCCAAACTCAAATATTAGACTTTTACCCCACCACCGAAAAAATTTCCGATATCGGCGGCTTAGATAACCTTAAAGACTGGTTGCTGCGTCGGGGTGGTGGATTTACCGAAAAAGCTAGAGCTTACGGTTTACCCTACCCGCGCGGGCTGCTCCTAGTAGGAATTCAAGGTACAGGGAAATCATTAACAGCAAAAGCGATCGCTCATCATTGGCATTTACCGCTACTCAGGCTAGATGTGGGGCGTTTGTTTGCTGGGCTAGTAGGCGAATCCGAGTCTCGCACTAGACAAATGGTACAAGTAGCTGAAGCCCTAGCCCCTTGCATTTTGTGGATTGATGAAATTGATAAGGCATTTTCGGGACTAGGTAGTAAAGGGGATGGGGGAACTACTAGCCGCGTGTTTGGGACGTTTATTACTTGGCTGGCAGAAAAGTCATCTCCGGTATTTGTCGTGGCTACAGCCAACGATATTCAATCGCTCCCGCCGGAAATGTTGCGGAAGGGGCGGTTTGATGAAATATTTTTTGTTGGTTTACCGAGTCAAGAAGAAAGAAAAGAAATTTTTACCGTGCATTTATCAAGATTGCGATCGCCCAACCTCAAAAATTACGATCTTCAACGTCTAGCTTACGAAACTCCTGACTTTTCTGGCGCAGAAATTGAGCAAACTTTAGTAGAAGCTATGCACATCGGGTTTAGTCAAAACCGCGACTTTACCAGCGATGATATTTTAGAAGCCGCTAGTCAAATTATCCCTTTAGCACGTACCGCAACGGAGCAAATTGAATTTTTGCTTGAATGGGCCAAAGCAGGTAAAGCTCGTTTAGCATCAAAACACAATCCCTTAACCGATCGCCTTGGGCGACAATTTCAGTAACTGCTAGGAGGTACGAGTAATGAGGTGGACATCCGGTTTAGTTAAGTTATTTTTAGGATTTATCATTGCGATCGCTTTATTAATTAGTGGTAGCGTTGCTTTAGCGCTCATATTTATCAACCGCTCCTCAACGCCTCCGCCTAAGCCCATCTTTGCTAACGATACCAGTGCGGTCAAAAAAAAGGCAAATATTCCCCCTAAACCTAAAACTCCTCCAGTTGCTAGTAAACCAACTTCTAGTAAAAGTAGTAGTAAACCTTCTCCCTCGCCTTTAGCCTCTGGTAGTTATACGGCGCGGGTTACGTGGAATGAAGGCTTAAGCTTGCGCGTTGAACCAAGTTTAGAATCAGAAAGAATTGGCAGTCTAGATTACAATCAAAAAATTGTAGTTTTGGCACAAAGCCAAGACCAAAAATGGCAGCGCGTCCGATTGGAAGATGGCGAGTTGGAAGGATGGGTAAAAGCAGGTAATACCGAGCGAGTAACAGAATAACTAAAGCTATTTACAAAGGCATTAACGCCCTTTGGCAAGAGGGACACACCGCATGAATTGCCAGTTGACAGTCTAACAAGTGATAGCCTTCTTTCTCGGCCGTTTTGCTACCGATTTTTAAAATTGAATCATTTTTAAATTCAATAGTTTTATTGCACCGAACGCAAATTAAATGATGGTGGTGGTGGGGATAAGGCTGGTTTAGTTCGTAATGTTTATGTCCTTCGCCTAATTCTAGTTCGCGCAAAATACCCATTCTCGCCATCAACTTCAAAGTTCTATAGATGGTAGACAGGCTAATACCTTTTGCTTGCTCTTTGGTTTCTAATTGATGGTACAGATCCTCGGCGCTGAGATGTTCTCCTTCAGGAAGTTCTTGAAAAACGTGCAGTATAGTTTCTCGTTGAGGAGTCAACCGCCAGCCGCGATCGTGGAGTTCTGCTTTGAGGGAGCCAGCCGTGTAAACAGTCATAACGACATTCTCAAGAAAGCTTTGTAGTTGCTAATTCTAATAAATTTATCTACCAATTGTCAACAAGCCAAGCTTATTGAGAATAATTGCTAACTGAATGCGTTTAACCTAGAGAAATAATATCATTGAGAATAAGTCGTGGATGCAATATTAGAGAAGTCGCACCAAATAAAACAGGATTTAGTTGATTTTGTTTTGGAGGCGGAAGGAGAAATCGCCACCAGTTTAGAAGTTTATGCCGCCGAGCAATCACGGCGTAAAAGCGGCGATAATCAGCAAGACTTAATTGTTGACAGTTTTATTACTGAGGGTAAAGTAGGCGACAAAACGCCCTTAGAGTTATTTATCAATAGTCAGCCAAAATTGACAACAAGCGATCGTCAGTTAATTAATGACTGGTGGCGTAGTTTTATGGGTTTATTTGCGGTAGTTGAAGTATTGAGTGATGGTTTTGAACTCCAAAACTGGCTCACCACTAAAAACTATATTGTTAAGCCAAATAATCCTCAAACTATTAAAGAATTGTCGCGTTGCCAAGTAGGAGATATTTTACTTGCTCGGATTGCTCCGATTAACGATTACTGGACATTTTTTAGCAAGTGTACAATTCTGGGTAAGTTAGGTAAGCCCAAGTTAGCGGTAGCAATTGGCAACTTTAAAGATAATTACAAACATTCTCTTTATGGCGATGCGCCAGAATTATTACAACAAGCTTGGCAATCGGTAGCTGAATATCATCAGCAATTTATTGAATTTTTCGGTAGCGATGAAATCACGATGTCAGGATATCACCTAAATAAAAAAGTTGCTGAATTTCAAGAGATATTAATGAAGCAAAACCTAAGCGCCGCAGGTATTGATGATACTAAATCTCTAGCAGAATTAGCCCAAGATGCGGGAATGGATGAAGCAGAAATTGAAGCCGCAGCTAAGGAAGCAGGCGCAGATACTAAAGTTGTCGCGCAACTATTCGATAAAAAAAGTTCAACTAAAATGGTAGCACCTAAAATCGAATTACCTGCCGAATTAAAAAAGGCGGAACAAGTAACATCTTTGTCTCACCCGCGTTGGGGACAAATGTTTTTACCTACTTATAGTAAGTTTAAAACTATTATTGAAGCACCAGATTGGCAAAGTATTGAAGGTGGAGAAAAACTTATTAGATATTATTTAGAAAATCCGACAATTAATATCTTTATTTGGCAGAGATTAGCCCAACAATATCCTCAGCAATTAGAAAAAATATTGCAACAGTTTTTAGAGCTTCCAAATTTTAAAATTGAGCAGCTATCAACACTTTTACAAGAAAAATTTGCTAAACCTTTAGAACCAGAATTGCCAGAAACTGCCAGCGTACCAATACACTTAAATAACTTCTTTGAGGAAGCGGTAGCAGAAGTTAATAAATCAAAATCTAAACCCAAAACTTCTAAAAAAGTAGGCTCTGGCTTTCAAAAACCTTGACCTAAACTAGAGGGCTTTTGTGGTGGAGTATTAGCTGTTTCCTGTACCTGAATTAATTGCACATCTCGAATAGTTGCGATCGCATTGTAAGCAAACTTTGAGTTACTAGCAATATCCGACTTCACCCAAGCATAACTAGCTTTTGGTAAGTCGGAAATATTTTCGGCTACTTTTCCTAACTTAGGAGTATAAAAGCGCAACAGTACCCCAGTTTTCCCTCCACCTTCTACAAAGTTAATTGGATGATTTTGGACTACAGAAGCAACATTTGGCTGTTGCAAAAATTCTTTAACTTCGGGGTTATAATCTCCTAAAAAACCCGTAATACCAGCTACAGATAAAGCTAACCAAGGAGCCAATAACCAAGAAGCTACCCAATACTTAGCCGTCAAAAATCGTTGATTGAATTTATGATACCCAATCCATACTAGGGGAACAAATAACCAACCTAATCCTAATACAAATGCGATCGCAGCATATTTTTGAATTTCCATTTCTATAGGAATTACTACACCCGTAAGCACGATTAGACTTGCTACTAATAACAAGCAACTCAACCCACCTATAACATAACTAAGAATACGAGGTAGGCTATGATTTTGATAATTTTTTCCTAGCCAATTCAAACCCAAAGCTGCTAGTAAAGCAATAAAAGGGTAAAGAGAAAGAGCGTAATGAGGGATCCGGGTTGAAAATACACTAATTTCAATAAACAAAACTATTGGAAATCCAACTAATATTAATTGGTAGCGAGGAACAGGATTAGACAAAGCAACTTTTAAACCTAGCAAACCCATAAAAGCCCAAGGAAAAGCTTTAGCAGGTATATTCCAGAGATAATAAAATATATTATTACCATTACGTTCTTCTGAGTTTAGATAAACGATAAAATTAAACATTTCTGTAAATTCAGTTGTGCTATAAACAGCCCAGCTAGTAAAAAGCCAATAAGTTGTTGGGATTAAACCTACTACTAGACCTAAGTATATTGCTGGGTTTTTAAAATGACAGTGACGGCGATGTTCCCAGATTAAGTAAGGCATTAAAGCTAGTATCGGCAAAAATATCATGTAGCTTCTAATAAGAAAGCCTAAACCAAAACTTAACCCAACTCCAAAACCCCAAATCCAGCGATTTTTATGATGTAATTCCGCTTTTAATAAACAAAAAATACCCATTAACACCAAAGTGGCTAAAGGGATATCTGGTACAGACATTCGGCTATATTGCAACCAAAAAAATTCCACACCCAAAATAGCCGCCGCTAACCAGCCTACTTGTTGATTAATAATAATTTTGCCGATTTCATAAATTAAAAAAGCGCTAATAATACTAAACACCATACTCGGAAGTCTGGCCGTTGTTTCACTAATCCCCAATAACGAGAACGAACTCGCAATTAACCAATATATTCCTGGAGTTTTCCCATAATGAATAATCGCCGGATTCATCCAGTCGCCATATTCGACAATCCATCTTGCTCTCCAAGCATAAATTCCTTCGTCATGAGCAATTAAACTTTGCTGTTGAGCGTTGGATACTAATAAAGGAATTACCCAAATTAGTAAACTAATATAAGGCAATGTTGCGATTAAAAAAGAGCTTTTGAAAATACGCTGCTTCATTTTTTGGTGGTGAGATTACCCATTCGTGGCGATTGTCAGAACTTGCGGCGGTGTAGCATCGGGAGGGTACAGAAAGTTTACCTGTACTAGCCGCGATTCTTGCGGTTTCATCGTTAGTTTTACTAAAGGAGCGCTGCGATCGCCTCGTTTTTGAACTAAATGAATATAGCGCGTCTGTGGTAAGCCGCGATCGCTTTTATAAGCAACTCTCACTGTCCCCCGAAAGAAAACTTGACTTGCTGGTGGACTTAAAAAACGCAATCCACTTTTACTCAAAGTGTCTTCTTTAAGCGGCGTTTGCAGAGCTACTGTAACGGTTTTAAGACTATCAGTATTGTTGTGCAAAGGTAAATTGAGATTGTACTGAATGCCGTAATTGCCATGAGCGCTGTAAGCGGTATCCGGGTAACGTGCTAATAAGGGCGCACTTTGTACTTGATTTGTGCCTAATTTGCCCAAAGGAAGCGTACTCAAACCGTAAGAAAATACTTGACGCGATCGCGGAATGCTTAAATAAGGTGACTGAGGATCGACAATTTGCGCCGTCCATTGAGAGCCTTGAGCTATCCCCGCTACCCGTCCATAAATGATCTTATTACTCGCTTGCTCCGGTGGCGTGGGAGGGCGATCGCGCGGTGAAACTAAACTGCCAGTAAATAACAGTTTTTGCCATTGCGTCAAAGTCGGTGCTATTTCCTTCTTATTTGCCCTTAGCGGCGCGTACATGGCTAAACTAGCGGCGTAAACTGGGCGGGGGCTTTGCAATCGCATTAATACAGAGCGCCCGTTAATTGGCGGATCTAGAGTCTTTACGGGTATAGGTAAATTAAGCAATAGTCGGCTTTGACGGGCTGGAAGGATGATATAAGGAGGTAGACCATGCCTTTGTCCTCGCAGTATGGCATTAGTAACGCGATCGCCGGGTCCTGCAAATATTTTACTTAATGGATTTTCGGTTAAAGCTGGTAATTCTATAAACGGTGCATCGGGTTGGCTAAGATAAGTTGCTGCTTGCAATATATTTACTTGCAAGGGTTTGTTACTGGGATTGTGAAGGAGTATGCCCAAATAAAGCGAGCGCAAATTGTTAGCCGTAGGTGGTTTAGCTACATGGTGAGCAAACATATCGAATCTTCCTTGCAAGGGAAAATTTAGATGCGCCCCCCGCGATTTTTTGCCATTGGGGGGAAACGTTGAAAGTAAAATTCCCTCTTTTTGGACTAATTCGGGGCTATTGCTATTAAACACCAACACTTTGTCTAATTTGCCTGGTAATTCTCGTACTTGTTGGATTTGGACTATTTCTTGAGGCGTTGCTTGAGCAAGTATTAATGGCAGCATGAGAAAATTTAGACAAAGGTTAATCTTTGGACGACGGTTAGAAAACTGTTTTTAATTTCAGTCAAATTATCTAGGCTAAGAATTGGGATGTGGATAAATATACAATGACTCGATAGTTGCGAACTTTGTAAATACTTCAATACTGAGTAATAAAGACCTTCGCAGACAAATCTACCCGCATCGTAGCTAATCGAAATCCCATCAATGCCAGCTATTAACTGGTGCAAATTTACTGGAGCATTTAAAAACTCATTTCCCCTGCTGGCTTTTGCCTCTATAGTAAGTTGGCTGCGGCTTTGGGCCATCCCACAACAAATAATAATATCCGGCTGAAGTTCGGCGATTTTGGCCGTCACTAAATTACTTGCAAGCTCTGTATCTACAGGTAATTGTCTTAAAAATGAATCTTGATAGTGTAAATCGGATATTTCTTGCAGCAAGTCGTCGGCAGAATTAGATTTTTGATGTGGTAGCCAGGTAGTAAAAGAAGTGAATAGCAATTTTCTATTCATGTACGCGATCGCCAACTTAAAATATATTTGGGTCAACAGGTAAAAAAATGACAGAAATAGCGATTATAGATTATGGCATGGGAAACCTGCACTCTGCTTGTAAAGGCTTAGAAAAAGCCGGGGCAAAGCTTAAAATTACCGATTCCGTACGGGAATTAGAGCAAGCCGACGCGATCGTACTGCCAGGAGTAGGCGCTTTCGATCCGGCGGTACAACACTTGCGATCGCGCAAGTTAGAAGCTCCCATTAAAAAAATTATCGCTAGTGGTAAGCCATTTTTAGGCATTTGCCTCGGCTTACAAATATTATTTGATGGCAGCGAAGAAGGTAAAGAACCCGGACTAGGGATTATATCTGGTATGGTACGACGGTTTGTTAACGAGCCAGGAATTACAATTCCTCACATGGGTTGGAATCAATTAGAAATTACTCAACCACAATGCGGGCTGTGGCGAGGGCTGCAAGGTGGGGAATGGGTTTATTTTGTTCATTCCTACTACGTTGACCCTGTAGATCCTGCTATTCGCGCGGCAACGGTCACTCATGGGACGCAAACTGTCACCGCCGCGATCGCTCAAAATAACTTAATGGCGGTGCAATTTCACCCCGAAAAATCTTCTACTGCGGGACTGCAAATGTTAGCTAATTTTGTAACGCAAGTAAACGCTAAAGTGCCAGCGTAAGCTAGAAAAATGAGAATTTCCGGCAAGCGTCAACTAAAAACTTTACCAGGGCTTGATACTCGTCCCACAAGTTCGCGGGTGCGATCGGCAGTGTTTAATATTTGGCAAGGTAACATAACCGATTGCTCGTGGCTAGATTTGTGTGCGGGAAGCGGAGCAATGAGCGCTGAAGCTCTGCAAAGAGGCGCAAAGTCCGTAACTTGTATCGAACAATCTAGCCGTGCTTGTGCAATTATTGAGCAAAACTTGCAACCAATAGCGAAAAATAAAACCTTCCAAGTCTTGAAAGGAGATGTAATAAAACGCCTAAAAACTCTTGCTGGGCAGCAATTTGACCGGATATACTTCGATCCACCTTACGCCAGCAATTTGTATCAACCAGTATTGGAAGAAATTGCAAACTACCAGCTTTTGCATCCTGATGGCGAACTTGCTGTAGAACACTCACCCAATTTTGAGTTGCCGCAAATTGCAACTTTAGAAATTTGCCGACAAAAAGTTTACGGACATACCGCCCTTACTTTTTATTGCCCTTCTTGCTGAGAAGGGCAATTTGTCGCTCTATAAACCTAATTGCTTACCACGCTTGTATTGTTTGTAAGCAGCAAAAAACAAGCCAGATAAAGTTATAGCTATTAATCCTAAAACCATTCCGTCTAATAAAGGTTCAACCACAGTAAGCTCCTGAGAAATTCATAAATTTTTATTGCCTGTACCCGATCTTACTACTACAGGCTAGAAAAAAGAGAGCTACTTCAAAACTACCATTTCCCGAATTCGCCACCGATCGGCTTGTCGAACTAAATCGTAATTTACCTGCAATTTTTCATCGTAAGACAATCTTTTACTTAGCTTGCCATCTTTGTATACTTGAGCTATTTCATCCACTGTAGCCGTAACGATCGCGCGATCGCGATTTTGCTCATCCGTTTTTACCGTATCTATCTTTAAAGTATGCTTGTACTGGCGATGGCGATTATCGGCGCGATCACTCTTGACTCGTTTTTGCCACTGTGACAAAGTTGGCTCTACTAAAATTTGCTTTAATTCCTCGGTTGCATGGTTCTTGCCAAAGGCTACAGCTTTTGTAGAGAGCCAGTTTTGAATAACTTGCTGGGCAGTTGCTTCTGTTAATATATCGGCTGGTAGGGTTTCGGTAGCTTCGTTAAGGTCGAATAATGGTTCGTTTAACGCTACTAGCGGTTGTTCTACTAAAGTTGGAGGTGTAGCAGTTCTACCTTGCACCCAACTATAAGTTTTACCTGCCAAAAAGCCTAAAAATACTATTCCGCCTAAACCAACTAGAGCAAGCAAAGCTAGGCGAACTATCTTTTGATTTTGAAAAATGCCTTCTGGAAAACGACGAGTACGTTTTTTTGTCCGTTTCCTAGGCTTAATATGAACAATGGTATTTGTATCTAACTCTGTACGAGTCGCTAAACTGCTCGCATCTTGATTGCTACCTGTATTCCCTTGACTCTCGGCAACTTTTACTGATTGGCTAGTTACAACTTCTGCTTGAAACCCACGATCGGCTTTTACAGCATCCCATTCATTAGTGGCTTCTATTTCTGTTGGTAAAGCTTCTAAATAAGCTTGTACTTTCTCATCGGCGAAGTAATCTTTTAAAGAAACCGGGCAACTTTTTAAATCTCGAAATTGAGCAAAGACTTCATTTTGCAACCATCGTTCGCTATACAAACATAAACCTGGCAACAAGTCAGGAGAGGCTTGAGAATTTTCTCGAATCAAAGACAAAGCCTCGGACTCTTGAGATAGTTCTACAGATCGACTAGCATCAGTAGTTTGACCGAGCAGTAACGAACACACAGCTTGTTCAAGATGTACATCTTGACGCTTGCCCAATCGCATTAAGTGCAGCTTGGCTTTACGAATTAAAATCGGCATTCGTTCGGCAAATCCCCGCGCCATTAGAGCATAAACCGCCAAATAATTAGCAACGGGCGACGGGCGCTGACTTTCGGCTTCAAATAGTTCTTGCTGCTCTCTAACCGTTAAATAGCTGCGTAATTGCTGAATAAATCTTAAAAAGTCATCTAAACCTAAACCCGATCCATCTTCTCCCGTACCGTCAATACCGCCTCGTTGTTGCAAAATCTCTTGTAACAACTGCAAACCGTGCTTGCGCTCCACTACACGATTTTGGGGTTGTGCTAATAATTCTAAAATGCGATAGGGGCGGAGTTTATTGAGATCGGCAGCAATTTCCTGGCTAGTTTTGGCAAATAATCCGGTCTTTGCGAGCAAACTGTCGCCATTTTCCAGCGTTGAAGCTGCTTTTTCGTACTGACCTTGTTGCCATTGTTCTCTACCTAACTCCAGACAAGCTAGAGCCACAGTTAAAACTAAATCCGAATCGTTGCTACTTGGGTTTTCTGGGTCTAAATAAGGTTGACCTAAATTAAGGACAAGCTCGTATTCTCCTAGTTCTTGAAGAATTAATAATGCCCCAGTAAATTGCTCGTCTGTAATTTCAATACTAGGAGCTAAAGATTCCATTGTACTGGGTGGAGCTTCCGTTAAGGTATCTACGGATCTATCGCCATAAGTTGCCACAAAGTAGCTACTATCGTAGCGCTGTTTTTGTTGGGGGTGGGCTAAGACTTTATAGGCTGCGTCTACCAATTGTTTTCGCGCTGCGATGACTTTTTCTGAATACTCGCGCCGAGGCAATTGCAATAAGCGATCGCGGTAGGCCTGTTGCAACTGTTCCACGCTTGCTTGAATCGGTAAACCCAATATTCGGTAATAATCTAGTGGAATCCGCACAGTTTATTTCCCTATATACCGCGAACAATAAAATTTAACCTACAATCAAAATCGTTTAAACCGTGACAATATAATAACTTGTGGTTTCTACCCTTGCAGAGCGGTTAGTGACATTATTAATAATTGTTGCACGATCCATTTTTCTCCATAAATTACTACATACAAGGACAATTGCACTATGGTTCAAGAACGAGCATTACCTACGTTTAATCCTAACTTGGCAGAAATTTCTTCAGAAGTGGGTTTGCGACTTTACGAAGATATGACTCTGGGACGGTATTTTGAGGACAAATGCGCCGAAATGTATTACCGAGGTAAGATGTTTGGCTTTGTCCATTTATACAACGGTCAGGAGGCTGTGTCTACTGGGGTAATCCAGTCCATGCGACCAGGGCATGATTATGTTTGTAGTACCTACCGCGATCACGTCCACGCTTTAAGTGCTGGCGTACCAGCTACTGAAGTGATGGCGGAGTTATTTGGCAAAGCCACAGGTTGCAGTAAAGGGCGTGGCGGTTCGATGCATATGTTTTCTCACGAGCATAAGCTACTCGGAGGCTACGCTTTCGTGGCGGAGGGGATTCCTGTAGCTACAGGGGCAGCTTTTCAAACTAAATATCGCCGGGAAGCTTTGGGAGATGAGAGTTTTGCCGATCAATTAACCGCTTGCTTTTTTGGCGATGGCGCGGCAAATAACGGACAATTTTTTGAATGCTTAAATATGGCGGCGTTGTGGAAACTGCCGATTATTTATGTAGTAGAAAATAATAAATGGGCGATCGGGATGGCGCATGAACGAGCAACTTCTCATCCAGAAATTTATAAAAAAGCTCATGCTTTTGGCATGGCCGGGGTAGAAGTAGATGGAATGGATGTATTAGCGGTACGTGCGGCGGCGACAGAAGCGGTAGAACGCGCCCGTGCGGGGGAAGGACCAACATTGATTGAAGCTCTTACCTACCGTTTTCGCGGTCATTCTTTAGCCGATCCTGACGAACTACGAGCTAAAGAAGAAAAAGAATTTTGGTTTAGTCGCGATCCGATTAAAAAATTGGCGGTTTACTTAACGGAACACAATTTAGCCTCCGAGTCAGAACTTAAAGAAATTGAGCGCAAAATCACCCAAGTCATCGATGAAGCGGTAAAGTTTGCAGAAGAAAGCCCAGAGCCTTCGCCAGATGAATTGTATCGGTTTGTGTTTGCGGAAGATCAGTAGTAAAGGAAAAATTATGACGTTTGAAGTCGCTCTTAACGAACAACAGTACAAAACCTATACTCTTTCTGATTCTTACGCTCAATCGGAGATTGAAGTAGTACCAGAACGCGGCGGAATTGTTACTAAATGGCGGATTCAAGGGCAAGAAATATTTTACTTAGATGAAAATCGCTTTACTCACCCCGATCTAAGCGTGCGGGGCGGGATTCCTATCCTATTCCCCATTTGTGGCAACTTACCTGACAATACTTACACTCATGGCGATCGCACTTACACTTTAAAACAACATGGTTTTGCCCGCGATCTGCCTTGGCAAGTCACTGACCAATCAACGAACGATTGTGCCAGTATTACTTTAGTTTTAAATAGCACCGACGAGACAAAAGCTGTTTATCCATTTGACTTTGAAGTAAGTTTCACCTATCGGTTGTGGGGTAATAGTTTAGTTATCTATCAAAACTTTCAAAACAACTCCAACGAATCAATGCCGTTTTCGGTCGGATTGCACCCCTATTTTGTCGCCCCAGATAAAAGTGCGTTGCAGGTACAAATTCCCTCAACGGAGTTTTACGACCAAAAATCTAAAACAACAGAGGCTTTTCGTGGCGAATTTGACTACAGCCGCGATGAAATAGACGCAGCTTTTAGGCAATTATCTAGTGAATCGGCATCAGTCAAAGATGATAGTCGTCAGTTGCAGTTAAATTTAGAGTGGAATAACGACTACTACAACACGGTAGTTTTTTGGACAGTCAAGGATAAAGACTTCTACTGTTTAGAGCCTTGGACAGCCCCCCGCAATGCGCTGAATACAGGCGATGGCTTGATCTCCCTGCCGCCGAGAGATAGTTTGCAAACTTGGGTGAGTATGAACGTAACTTTTTTATAAACCCCTTGTGTTTATAATTTAGTCATGTTATTGTTATAAACGGTGTCAAAATAGACACCAAATCGCGGGTCGCTAACTCAACGGTAGAGTACTCGGCTTTTAACCGAATAGTTCTGGGTTCGAATCCCAGGCGACCCATAAAAATAAGAAGTGAAAAGCCTACGGGTTCATTGGTTTTTAATATGTTAAAAACAGTTTGGGCGATCGTTCGTCAAGGCAAAATTGAATTATTAGAACAAACAGAAATTCCTGAAGGCACAAGAATTTTAGTTACTCTTTTATCGGAAGATGAATCTGAATTTTGGCTGCAAACAAGTAGCGTATCGCTAGACACTGTGTGGGATAACACAGAAGACAATATCTATGCCCAGCTACTCTAAAAATGACCTCAATAGGATTTATAGATTAGCGATCAACGATTAGACAGCATACAAACTACCTTTAAAAGCAAACTGAAGTGGCAAAATATGATGCAAGTCAGATTAAGGTATTGAACAACATACCCGATCTCGAACAACTAGAAAATGGCGAGTGTCGCCGTACATACCTATATCGCTTTGTAGATATATTGCCTGAACAGAACGAAATCGATCGCATAGCAAGCAGTTTAGGAAGAAAATTTACTTTTCCACCAGAAATGACCGATCTTCTCGAAGACCTTGAAATTTATGCCTCAGTCATCATAGAGCGATCGCAAGATTACGAAGCGAAAATAAGTATCGTAACCACTCTAGTGTGGGAAGAACGCTATGTTTTTGTATTTGGACTAAGAACTTTACCCTGTAAACTTGAAGAAGAATTTGGGATTATAGAGTCACTTCAAGGACTACCGAGAGACAGATAGAGTTTTTATGACTAATATGATTTGGTCAAAAGAGCAACAGTTTGTACGCATTCTTGACGTTCATTATAGCGAGCGTATTCTCCCTAGCGTACACATATCAGTAATCTAAATGTTTTTCGTTCAACTATTATATATAGTAAGTGTCTCAACAAAAAACTGTCATGCAGATTGCGATCGAACTTCCCGACGATATAGCTAATCAACTACAAACAGTTAATTTTTCCCGTCGAGTGCTAGAACTTATAGCTGCTGATGGATATCGCCAAGGTCGAATTGGAGCGGCTGAAGTTCGTCGAATACTCAGATTTTCCTCTCGTTGGGAAACTTATCAATTCCTCAAGCAAGAAAAAGCATATTTACCTTATACTGAAGACGATTTAGAGCAAGATATCCAAGTAATCGATCGTCTTTTAACCAAATAATGATTATTGTGTCCGACACCTCCCCAATTAACTACTTAATTTTGATTGGACACATTAACCTACTACCTGAACTGTTTCAGGAAATCGTTATTCCCCACGCAGTTTATAGAGAACTCTCCGATCTAGAAGCTCCCAAGCCTGTCCGAAACTGGATTGCAACTCCACCAACTTGGCTCAAAGTTCAGGTTGTTAGTACATCTGGAGATGCGATCGCCGATTTGCTCGATCCTGGAGAATGCGAAGCTATCCTTCTTGCTCAAGAACTCAACGCTGACTTACTTGTGCTAGATGACATGAAAGCGCGGCGGACTGCAATAGAGCGAGGCTTAGTTATTA
>QQTW01001425.1_pt1 | contig 16714 bp, 13 predicted proteins | sample 1904831 | NCBI WGS metagenome assembly QQTW01 (sample SAMN09435610, study PRJNA476489) | Subsurface metagenome, whole genome shotgun sequencing project. | reverse complement strand
CATGTGGCACACCGTCACGAATCTTGCCGCTGCCACCGATGACCTTGACTCTCAGGATCACCGTGGACTGCATCTCCGCTCCATCAGGAGGTATTCGTGAATTGGCCCAGCGATCTTGGATGACAGAGTTGGTAATAAGTTGCAGAGCGTACAGCTTCTCTTCGACACTGTCAACGAGCTCGCCGTATCCATACAGAACCACTGATCGATAATTGTAGCTGTGCGAGTGTGGCGTGAGAGAGAGCACGATGCCATCCACTTTGGTCGCTGCAACACAAACGGGTAAGCCCTGCTCTGATGACCGGGCAAGGTTCATGATCCTGGAGCTGACATAGCCATGCAGATAGCAATCCATTGGCTCGTCCAGGCTTGCACTGGGGAAATCGAACGATCCCATAACACCTATCATGGGAAGGATTGCCGGGAAAGGGTCTTCAGGATCTGGTGCGAAGGACACATGGCAGACAGGTGTTTCATTGACGATTGAGTGTATTGTCTCGAGATCGTAGTTTTCTGCAATATTCACCCCATTAAAAGCTATCATGAATGGCTTGATGCTTTACCTCGATCTTTCATCCTATTGACGGTATTCCTCGCCAACTTGGGGTAGGCCAGCGCTCTACCCATCTTGAATGGATTGTTTCAACACCACTTAGAATTGCAATAGGAGAGGATGGCTGGAAGTGTCTGATTAATGGCACCAAGACGTGATGTGACCAGTGTGCTTTTGGCGTAATGGAACAAGCTGGAAATGTTCAATGACTCAGATAAGTAGCGTTATCCAAACCTGACGCGATTATTTGTAGTGACCAACCCGTTGCGTCGCATGATTTATGTCACAGTATCAGGAAAACAACCATTTCCTGTCATTTATCGGCGACCTAGAGTCAGATGCTATATACGACGTATACCTTCGTCGAGCTTCAGGAGTGCACTTCTTAAGTACAGCTTTGATATGAAGCAGTACGTAGTACTGAATCACTAAAGCTTCCAGATTATCGTCAAATTAGGTTCGAGTCAGCTCTAGAGTTCGCAGATCATGTTTCCTCTCTTCCTTGTCACCAGCCCCTTCGAGCATGTCAAGGGCACTTTGTCGCTACAATGAACTTCCATATAGCACTTTTCAGCTTTTCAATCGATGCCGACAAGCCCGTTACACACCCAAGTTTTGCCAAACTCGACTCAACTCAAATGCTGCCGAGCTTCGTTTCGGACAGCCTCTCCATGAGACCCATCCACACCTACTTCAAGCTGGTGAAGGTAGAGTCAATCGGCACTTCAGAAAAGAGGATGTGTGACTGACATTCTAACGCCCAGTCACCCCGGGCATCAGTGCACTCGAATATGCGCAAAGAAGAACGAAGCTCGCGGCACAATTGCCGGCCAACGCGATAGCAGTAGTTGCAGCATCGGATCTTGTATACCGAACAGGACATGTTTTCTATGGCTTTCATCAAGATCCGGATTTCTTCTATCTGACAGGTGCGCATCTACTGGTCTGAAAACAATTGCGGGCTGAAAGATGTGACGCAGGTTTCAATGAACCCGAAGCTTTGGCTGTAATTGGTACGCAATGGAGCCACATCTTGTATCGTTCCGGCTAACGAATGCTGTAGGCAAGGCGTCATCCCACAGTGACCATGTCTTCCATCTTTTCGTTCGAGAAAAAGATCCCAAAGCGGAGATCTGGGATGGCGCCCGCTCGGGGACACAAGCTGCTCTGGATGTATTCAATGCAGACGAGACGGGCGACATCAGCAACCTGAAAGGGTTACTCACTCCCCTCGTCGAAGACGCATCCCACATCTACACCGACATAAACAGTCCCCCCCCCACCACATCTACCTTTCTCGAGTTTTTGCGCGGCCCCTCCAAACCCTCCGCAGGCTTCTCGGAGCTGATCCCAACCAAGAAAATAAAGCCCCTTCGACCAGCTCTAAATGACCTCCGCATCCAAAAGAGTCCCTCTGAAATCCACAATATGCGCAAAGCCGGCCAAGCATCCGGCCGCGCCTTCACCTCCGCAATGCGCCACCACTTCACGCACGAGTCTCACCTGGACGCCTTCCTGACCCACCAATTCCGCCTGAACGGCTGCGACAGATCGGCCTTTGAACCTGTCGCTGCTGGGGGTATAAACGCCCTGAGCATCCACTACGTGCGTAATGACTCGCTTCTACACCCGAGCGACCTCGTCCTCGCCGACGCGGGAGGCGAATACGCCGGCTACGTCTCAGACATTACCCGCACCTGGCCTGTCAACGGCAAGTTCACTCCTCCGCAACGCGATCTCTACAACGCCGTCCTAACCGTGCAACGGTCCTGCATCAGGGAATGCAGAGCTGACGCTCATACCTCGCTCGAGCTCCTGCACCAGAAAGCGGAGCGCGAACTCAAAGATGAGCTAAGGCACATAGGCTTCGATATGTCCGGGAATGCCATTAACATCCTCTTTCCGCACCATCTGTCGCATTATCTGGGTCTGGATCTACATGACTGTATTGGTTTCAGCAAGAAAGCGAAGCTGAAGGCTGGGCATTGCCTCACGGTCGAGCCGGGCATTTATGTGCCATGGGGGGATGAGAGGTTTCCGAAGCATTTTTGGGGAATGGGGGTGCGGATTGAGGACAGTGTTTGTGTCTTGGACGCAGACGAAGGAGATGATGTTGGACCATTGGTGTTGACGGCAGAAGCGGTCAAGGAAGTGGAGGATATTGAAGCCTTGAGATGATCCTACCTTCTATACTGTATAATTGGACAATGTAAGAGGGGCGCCCGCCAGAAGAATAATATAATCAGATTCATAATCATACAGCTTTTCTCCACCGTTCTCACCGCCCGCTCCTGGACGCCCACATCATGAGATCAAGCCTGTTTTCTGTCGGAAAACACCAATATCATATCTGACCTGAATCTCGCGAAGATGATGTAGGAACTGGAAAGGAAACGTTTCCGCTAACTAGTAGGTCCCATTCCGCGATGATTGTTGTGAAAAACGAGCCGGGAATCAGACACGCTGAACACAAAGAGTTCAGCGCTTGTCCCCCAACCTCACACCAGATGTTTTTATACTTGGAGAGTGCAGCAGCAAACTTAGTATCACCATCACCCCTAGTCCTAGTACCACTTTGTCGTATCTATCTCGTCCTCGTCTCGTCGTCGCAGCACAATAAGCAGCTAGATACATAAGAGGAGCGGAAAGAAGGCACTGCGATGCAATGCAATGCGCTACAACCCCGCGCCCCCTTCCACTCTCTACTACTTATGTTCCCCGCGGAGGAGAGGGCAAACTCGACAGATTCAATTCCTCTTCCGGTAAATTCTACGGGTGAGAGTGATCATCGACCAGTCATGGCACTATGGGTGACTCTGCAAGGCGTGAGATCAGGATACTTACATAGCGCGCGCGTTGAGGGGCCAAGCGGGGGAACTTATTTCATAGTACTTACTACTACTACTAGTAGGGCGATGCAAATCATGATGGGGATTCATTTTCGTACGGTCGTGAAATGGAATATATATATATATGCATAAATAGCTCTACGCCTGTCCCATCAGCATCAGCATCACCAACCGCTCTCCCTGTCAGGTAACCGCAGACTATCATTGTGGCGTAGATCGCTCAAACCGGAACCAGCCGCACAGTAACACCCCCCATGCCTGATGGGCTCGGATTGGATCTCCACTCGTGTCTTCTTGACTATGGATCCACAATGCCCACAGTCCTTCCTTCTCCTAGCCATCACACGTGCAGGTGCAGGTGCGGATACTGCCTCTGCCTGTATCTCTTCACTTACCGCCCCTTCATCATTCAGGCTCGCGTCACAGGAGCAGTCATGCCGCGGTCGAGGCACTGCCTCGATCTCAGCGCGGTTGTGGTTGTTGTTGCTGTTGTTATTGCTCAGACCAGCTTCGCAGTGGCAGTCATGCCGGCTAGGCATAGAGGGGAGCGCCTCGATATCTGTATGCGCGGCTGCTCTTGAGTTGTTTATATTCCAGAAGCTCCCCTGCTCTCGCAATGGAAATATCTCATTGTTATCCGCGGAGTTGCAGCCTGCAATCCCACTATCGGAGATGCCGGCGCTTTTCTTGTAATCCTGACCACTTAGTCCCTGGTATCTCCGTCGTAGAGTGGAGGAACTAGTGCTGACGAGCGAGAAGAAGCGGGCAAAGAGCGGACGTAGGGTGGGGAGACAGGCGCAGATAATGCCCATAAGGATGTGGACAGTGGACCAGAGGCCAGATTTGGAGTACTCTGGGGCCCGGGAACCGGGGATATAGCCGTAGGTGACACGGAGGATACCTGTTATTATGACGCTGGAGTTGGTGTTAAAAGGGAATTGGCCAAGAGGAGAGAACTGGGAGGAAACTTACAAGCTTCCAAGGAGAAAGACGAAGACAATTGAGATCTTTTGTCTGGTCGAAACCTTCAGGCCTAGCACCATGCGCACCGGCAGAGCCAAGATAGCGGTATCGATGATCACTTCGACCGCGCCTGTGGCCATCCAAAACATGTTGAAGTTGAAGCAGTGCTCTGGCGGCACTATTCCAGCCCAGTTATATTTCACTGGGTTGCAGTTGAAGGCTGTTGCGATGGTGGCCGCTATCCAGAAGGCAAGAACGACGATGCCCACAACCAGAGACTGGATGCGAAAGGATATATCTATTGAAAAGATGCGGCGGTACATCAGGAGAATGGATATCTTGATGGCGGTGATGCAGGTAAAATAGAGGATCGTGCATACGAAAGATATCTTCAGAAAGAGCGTATGGGGCGTGGTATCGAAGGAGGAGGTTGTTTTTGAGAAGATTGCCGTTTGGATCGCCTTTTCGGCGGTCGGATCAACATTAACACCTGAAGAAGTATTAGCTGAGTAACGTGGCATGGAAGACTGAGCCAACGTTCTGTAAAGAAGAAGACCACCTGTTAAGAGATATGACAGCAGACCAGCCAGGATCCACCAATCGTCCCAAGCAACACCAGCCTTCCCATGCACGCGGACATAGAATCGCAACGCGGTACAAACAACCGCGACGGCAGTGATGACCCCTGAGATCACTGTCGTCACCGTAGGGTCGTACGTTGAAATGTCGAGCATGGCTGCTGTGGAAGACAGTGCCAACAGCCTTCATGTGTTAACGGAACAACCTTCAATCCAGCGGACCCGCACGCGGGAGAATCTGCCATCTTATCAAGGAAAAGGAGAGATGGTGTCCAGCACTATAAATCAAGCTGCATGGTGCTTAGAATTGCTTTTTGCAGATGGGAACAGCATTGCCATGCACCACTATTGACCCAAGCTAGATTTCATGCATCTTACCCCAGCCGTTCTGGCTAGTCTCCGAGAGAATTTCTTTCTAGGACACTGGGTCCGATTATCTGTAGGAGCTAGGAAGGCTAACATTGTTCAGTACAGGGTGATAAAGAGATCTCTGACAGCGGCTTCTTGTTGCCTTGAGAGGCCTCCAGGGGTCGTGTTAAGTGGTAGACATCAACAGTCTCCATTGTATTGGAGGCTTACAAACAATACTCCGTAACAGTCACACAACATGCACCAGTGCCTTGCTGTGATGTGGTGATGCTGCTGCTGATGCAGTCATCGGATGAGATAAGAGAGTCGTGCAAAAGTGACGGAACCGTAGTGACGGGAATTCGAATACCCCTCGATCCGGATCTGCCGAGTAAGAGGTGTGTGACCAAAGCTACAGTAGTAGTAGAAGTCGTGCATCATAAGCTGTTACACCATGATGGAGGGGGAACTTTGCTTAGATAAGCTAGCCTGAGCTAGCACAGCTCATTAGGCCTGTCTAATCTGTAACGACCCTTAACCTCCGCTAAGTCTCCAGTTAAGATTAGATCTCAACTTGACATACTACGGTAGAAGGCATAAGGATTCGCAGCATGGTGCTAGGGAGCAGCTAGTATCAGATACACTGCCACCTCGCCTTCTTGAAGCTTATCACGTTTTTGCTGCTTGAATATTTCACAGCTAGATTACTATGGGATTAGACCAGTTGTATAGGGCTGTTTTGGGTGGCAAATACTAGCGCCGTGCTACGAATATATATGCCAGGTACCGTAGTTCTTAGCTGTCTGCTGATGGGCACCTAACGTCCTTAGCCGTGTCAAGACTGCTACAGTACCAGCCAAAAGCATTCCCAGCTTGATTCTCGCAAGTTGAGGCCAAGACAGCTCTTGAGCGAAGTCACCAGCTCTCAGGATGATTGATAGCATCAGTCAAGCTGATCTGTGTGGGCGTCCAGATGGAGAAGCTTCTAAGGAAAGAGGGTGACAATGTATTTAGCCGGACGCTACTAGCAGAGTGCTATGGATACTTTAATGTAGTGTAGAACTTAGAAGCTTTCATTTAACACTTTTAGCTGGCAGCTGCTTGACCTGCATGTACGACTGGGCTACCAGGCAGGAGTAACCCTAGCTCAGGGTTAGTGTCCTTGTCGGAAAACGTGGTGCAATCAACGAGGCAGCTAAGCCTGAAGCAGCTAAGAAGTAGTGGTTGCTGTATCAAAACAAAGTACTAGAAGTAGTCGCTGTTAGTTCATAGTATTAGCGTGGTTTCATAATTTATGATGCGCGATTTCATATTATCCCTTATGTCCCCTGAATGGGCGACAGACCTTTATTAGGACTAGTGCGCTGAAAACTAAACTGCCTGCACCAGGCTGATTATCGGAGTTAGATAGAAGAAAATAATCATGTTCGATATTGTCTAGAATTATCTTTCGAATGATATACTTTTTATTTTTATAGCTTCGATAATTAGCCCAATGCAGGCAGTTTAGCTTTCAACGCACTAGTCCTAATAAAGGTTTATCACCCCTTCTAGAACGCCATTACGCAACGATTTGAGTAGTCAAGGAAGGGACATATTGAACCAAAAGGACCGCGGCCATCAAATGACCATAAACTAGCTTTTATTTGACGCACCCCACCAAGAAGTTCCGAGCTAGAAAGTTGTGCTTCGCTTCCAGTTCATCTAGACAGATTTGAATTGGGGGCCTCTTGCAGGTAACAAGGCTCTTGTGTCCCAAAGTAACTAGCAAAGTGTGCTTTTTGTCCAAACTATTGAACCAAAAGGACCGCGGCCATCAAATGAGCATAAACTAGCTTCTGATTGACAGCACATCAGTCAGGAAGCAGGGAGTCTTACGAATCACTTTGGCTGTGGGGCAAATTTCTCTGTGTCTGTCGACCTTGTCTTCCAGGACGGCTGCGCGGCAAGCATGACAGCTGTCACTGACCCCAGGAGGATTGAGGAAGAGGGCTCGGCGAATAGTTGTAGTCTGTATGGTCGGCGGGCGGCGGACACGCGTGACTTGGAAATCCGAGATATCTATACCTATCGAGCGTGGTGCCCATGGTCTCATGCGAGCTTCGCTGGGAGAGGGCATAGTGTTGTATGCCGGATATCAGAAAGCGGGGTGTGGTGTAGTCAATGTGCCTTTTCATGCTATACAAAGATAGAAAATCATCGAAGTGGGAAAAAAATGGTCAAGACAGAACATGATACAGATGATTTTGAACCGAACAGTTGAATTTCTGCTGTGGAGGGCCCCGGCCCTTCCTACGCCGATAACAATCCCGGCCAAGACAATTGAAGACATCAATCACCTGCCAGTGGAGAGAGGCGCCTGCTAGTCACAATACCTGCAAACATGAAATTGCTATACAATAAAGCGCAGACCACAAACGTAGAAACGCAATGTGAGAATCAAGCTGCTGCTCCCATTTATCCCATTACTTTGCTGAGTGCCGAATGATCCCCTTCAGAGCAAAGTCTCAAAAGCTATGTCCTAATAAAAGGATCGATCCCCACAGCAGCATAATAATTGATCCGATCACTTGATGTCTCCGCGTTGCTGACCTTTCTGCTGGCTAGGTCAACAGTCAAGAGGTCGATGCCAGAGAACATAATTGGTTTGCCTGGTTTTGCCGTGCTATTCAGAAAACATTAGTTAGTCTGCTGACCCAATGTAGAAACGCCGTGTTGTCAATGCTGTGGCACTTACGCATCGCCTTTTGTCTCACCGCGAAAAACAGCATGCTCTCTCCACCTCACCGCAATCCTATCGCAACTCGACCACGCGCTCACAACCTCGAATCTAATATCCGTGCATGTTGTCCAAGACTGTGCTGTTTCCCCAATAATATCCCACAATTGAGATCGGTTGGCAGCATAGGGTGTTGGGCAGCCGGGATAGGTGAATTCTTCGTTCCAAAACTGCACGTTCTCGGTTGCGGCGTTGGGAAGGTCGTGGCGGCCACCAGTAGAGAAGACATTGAGCCAGCGTGTGGCGATGGGCAGAATTTCGTGAGAGGTCAAGCAGCTACCGCAAGGAGGTGCATGGGGTTTGACAGGTGTGCAAGAAGAATCGAGAGCGAAGAGTAGCGTGGATATAATAGATACGGGAAGGAAATGCATGGTGAAAAAGAATAATTGAAAGTGTGCCCTTGTGGAGGAAGGTCAACAGCCAGGACGACAGCAGAAGCAGGATAAATCAATGACAGCATTTTGCGCGAACTTGCTTGCACATATACAAAAGAGCTGCTAGAGATTGAAGATGCCGAGTTTCATCATGATGTACGTTGTTGGCCCATATTCTGGCACAGGGGGATGGCGCAACATGGCGAGTTGTATTCGAAACGTGAGCACATCTCCGATACTAGCTATTGAGAGGTCGAAGTTGTTGATGCAAAATTGCTCGAGCTTGCAAAAAGCGCATTAGCGATGGCCTTGTTGTCCTTGAGTAATTATATCTGTTGAAATCTCGCTGTGCCAGAAAAAGTGATAGCAACAAAGAATAGGTTGGAAGCGAATCTTCAAGAGTGATGGCTTGCCAAGAAGATGAATCTCAAGTGCAGCTATTTTTGGTGTCGATCTCACGCCCAAAACGCCAACTGGAATAAGTGGCAGCTGGCCCCAAACCCCCTGTACTGGGATCAGAATCTACACTTGAATACAATCTTCCAGGTCGGAGAATGATTAGGTTGGCTGTTCCCGGTTCACCTTTCTACCACAATGGAAGTGGTGACTAGACATTGTTGGGGCTCTTGTAATTGTGGCAGAAGAAGGCCAACCGAAAGTGTATTCCTTCTCACACAGGCCGAATTTTACCTCTATTTGAGTCCAAGAACTCCCTGCACAGCATTCAAGACTTTGGCGTGAATAGCCTCTGGTGCCGCAACTACACCGACATTATCCTTCAAAGTCCGTCCTTGGCTGAAGTCCAGTTGCTTTCCATTTGCGTCTGTTACGACACCGCCAGCTTCTCGAACAATCAGATCACCAGCAGCATGATCCCATATCTTTTCCTGATAGTCTTTGCGTACCGGCAGCCTTAGGTATAGGTCTCCTGCGCCTCTAGCGATCGACCCGTACTTGGCCTGAGAGTCCATCTGAACGGGCTTTGATGTGATGCCCAGCTTTTCTGCAATTGCGGCGTTGTCGCCCTTGGAGGAGTGACCAGGTTCCACACTTTCGCAGAAAACAGCTTGTAAGATGTCCGGAACGGGTCGCATTTGGATTGACTTGCTCGGTTCTAAAGATGCTGTTGATAATGGTCGACTTGTGGCACCTTGTCCTTTTACCGCGGCGAAAAGCACGCCTTTACCTTCTTGGTCCGTCTGATTAGTCCCCATATCCTCGGTCAGAGTGGCGGCGTCGTCAACCGGTAGGTTAGGACAGCCGAGAACGCCGACTTTGACGTCTCCATCAACAATGAGAGCCAAACAGACTGCGTATTGCCCCCCTCGTAAGAAACCCTTCGTACCATCAATTGGATCAAGAGCCCAGATTCTGCCTTTAACGCCTCCTGCACTGTTTCCCTGATCGATCGACTCCAGCATAGCATCTTCGCTAGACAGCGGTCCTCCCAGTAATGAATCTGAATCAGCGTGTTCGAGTTTGACTTCCTTGACCAGATCCCAAATCCGAAGACTTAGGTCTTTGTTGTCGCGTAATGACGAAGATTCTTCTTCACCCACTATCTCATCGCTAGGAAAATTCTTCTTGATAGCTTGAATGATCAATGCTTGCGCACCGAAGTCTCCAATAGTTACAGGTGACTTGTCGTCTTTGGAAAGAGTGCCCTTTGCCTTTTCATTGAAAACTCTCTTGGTCAAGATTGCAGCTCTCTGTACAGCGAGCTGTGCGACTTTAAGCTCTTGCGAATATGACATGGTAGATATTGACCTAGCAGGTGCAATGTGGATAGAGAGCTGGGACAAACGACAGCGTAGAGAAATGCCAATCGCGAAAGCCAGAACTGCCACAGATATAATGAAGAATGATTTTTCTATGGACTCAAATCTCGTTCTCATCGGCTACAGGCGCAACAGGCGGCTATGGCGTGTTTATGCTGGCAGGCTTGAGTGAAGCTGAGAAAGATTCCATAATTACTTCGTAGTACTTACCGAAGCAAGTGCGTGGCAGGAACGAATCAGGGTCAGATCAGTTGGAGAAGAAAAGGTTTGCAGGGTCCAACGTTCAACATGTGCTTGAGACCCTGTCTACCTGACAATCGAGAGGATAGGTCGAATATAGGTACTCTGACAGCCCTCCACGTTCGATCTGAAGTCACTGCAAGCATTGCGTGTTTGCCAGCCATATCTTCGTGTTCCGCCAACACAGCATTCACCAGCACTACTTGAAGGAATACTTTGGCACCCTTCCGTTGTCTGCATGGTTGTCCAGCACCTGATTACTGCTGCGACAGTACAAGGCGTCAAGAATGCCATGCCGCTCATGAGCCAGACCATTTGCTTGGAAGCATTTCATCGCACTGATTGTGTGACGAATGTGAAATGTCAAGAAGCCTTATCAGAACCTTGAGCTTGTATTATCACGCGGCCAGGTAAAATGTTTTCAGGCTCGGTAAGCTGAATTTGTGGAAAATACTTCAATCTGGTCTCTCTTCGAACTGTAAAGGGTTTAATTGTTCGAGCACTGTCCATACGTCATTTCTGATATGATCATCATCTTGAAGCCCAGCCTTTTCTTGTTACAGCTGCTTGGGTGCTTCTTAATGTTCCTCGTCTTGTCGAGTTTCGTTAAATGGTTCTGACTGCTAGCACCTTTTAGAAAAAGCCGTACTCCTCGATATCCGTACACGTCGAACGCCTCACTTCCGAATCTTACGACGAAGACGATTTTGCCGGCATTCCGGATCTCATTGAAGTGGTCAAACTTCAGTCCACAGGACCTTCTGAAGTTGCACGAGCATTAAGAAAGAAGCTGAAGTATGGCTCCGTGCATCGTCAGCTAAGAGCCCTAAACATTCTTGATGCTCTAATTCAAAATGGAGGTTCGCGCTTTCAGAAAACTATCTTCAGCGATGAGCCTCTCTTAGAAAGGTTACGCATCGCGGCGACCGATTCGGTGAGCGACCCCGAAGTCAGGACGAAATGCAAGATCCTGTTTAGTCAATGGGCGGCAGGCTCCAAAAGCGAAACTGGTCTCGAAGGCGCGGCTTCTCTCTACGAGCAACTACCCAAGACTAGAAAACCACAAGGTGATAGACGTCAGCAAAGCAAAGTCTTACGCGAAACAGAGGAGCAAGCTCGACGAGACGAAGCAACAGAAGACGGACCGCGACGCTTGAGCGTGGGGCCCTCTTCTCCCAGAGCAAGCATCAGCCGCGCAATCAGCGGCCCCGCTCTTCTATCAAGCTCCGGGCGCAACCTCGTCACCAAGACCAAAAAATCCAAAAAGAACCAAAGCGACAAACATTTCAACCTCGAACGCGAAAAGCCCGCCCTCCTTCAAACCATCGCCTCCTCCCAAGTCGCCAGCACAAACCTAACCAACGCCCTGAAACTCGTCAACCGCGAATCTCAGCGTGTCTCCGATGATGCTGAAGTGATGAAACGCTTCGAAACTTGCAAGCAGTTGCGTCGAGAGATCCTGCGCTACATTCAGTATGTGGAGAGCGATGATTTTCTCGGCGGGCTGATCCATGCGAATGAAGAGCTTGTCACAGCGTTGATGGCGTTTGAGGTGCTGGATAGGAGTGTGGATGATGATTCGGACAGCGAGTTGGAAGAGGCGGCTCATCTATCGAGGGAAGCTGCACTGGCTGAACGCTCAGGTGTAACTGGGAGTGGTTGCCCCACTGAATCAATGGTGGGGCTGAGCTTGCAGAGTCCAGAGAAGCCTTCTAGGCCCGTGGCGAGCAAGATGGCGATGACGCAGAGCCAGCCGTGGATTATGACTGGCAAGGGAAAGAATGTAAGACACAAGAATGAAAGTGAGAGTGAGGATGACGGTGATGACGATGGTGATGACGATGACGACGACGACGACGAAGACGATGATGAGGATAACCCATTCGGAGATCGGAATGCTACGGCTACGCCAGGGATGGAGAAGCAGCAGTATACCTGGAATGAAGTTTAAGGGGCCGACTCATGACATGATATCGGCATCTAATATGGTTATGCAGGACTGCACAATTATGGTCTTTGAGCACATGCTCTGTATGTAGTAGACTTCAGTGCATCAGTCTTACCATCATGCATGAATGTCATTGAACGTAGACTTTTTGTACCGTAAATAGCGTGTCCTCCTAGATCAGTTGCCTGCTCTGTCCAGATGCCTTCCTAAATAGCGCCGGTCATGAACAACATGCAGCAGTATCGCTTCCATAATGCTATATTCATACACTGCCAGGACAAGTATTCATCACATCAAGGCTGACCTCCCAGCCAGACATTTTCTTCCTACATCAATCTCCTTCCTGACCAATCTCAAATCCAATGCAGGAAAGCCCCTTCACCGTATGACCCCATTTCCTGCGTCAAGCCCCTTTACCTCCGGCGTTGATGCCGTCGCCGTCGAGGCAATGCCCGCATCCGTCACCGCACCCGTCGCTGCCACGGGTGTCACCTCATCGCCCCCGGCGTTCGTTGAATACCTCTTCTCGCTGGGCGCATGTCCCGGACTCACCGTGCTCATGTGCCGCTGCATCTCATCCCCACCATCGTAATTACGTAGCGATTCGGACGGCGAGTGGCCGGACGCGTGCGATTCTTTGCGTCCGCTGGTGCGCAGGACGCGGCCTTGCTCGAAGGTGGGCGTGCGGAAGAGATCCGGGTTTTTGACCACGGTTTGCCGGACGGGTGGGCCGTCTGTGGAGTCGGGTTCCGGTTTGGATTTGGAGCCGAAGCACATTTTTGAGTCGGGTTGGAATTTGTGTGGAGCTGGTTTGGCACAGCAAGGAGGAAGAGTAAGGTCGAGGTGGGGGCGGGGCTGGGTTGGTGGTGGTGGTTGATATGGGTCCGTTGTAGCAGTAGGTTTGAGGAGGGATGGAGAGGCTGTCGGTTGCTGGATTGGAGCCTTTAAAAGACGGTCTGGTCTTTGTAATCTTGATAGATGTTTGAGAGAGAAGGCCGGATATGCCGGCAGAGGTCAGACAAGTACCCTCGGCCGGCCGAATGGGCGCTCCGAGCTTGGGACCTTTGTTCAGTATAATCCAGGTGGAGCGCGCAGATGCAGATTCGCTATGCAGAATGTAAAATGACCTGGACAGAGTGGGGAGGAATCAGGATCGGAGGTTGACCAGAACCTGAAACACTACATTGGTTTCTTCGAGGCTGAACTAGATGTAAGCTTACTGTACTACGGACTGGCAAGAGACAGATAGCCGACATCAAAATCTCGCCAAGCCGCCAAGGAGCCGCCAAGATGGTCCCGATTCCGCATTGGGCGTGCAAAGAAAATTGTATTACCAGGAGAAGGGGAACTTGGATAGCTACGAGTATTCTGTCAGGCAAAAAGCGTTGTAAATTATGAGACCTCATTGGATTACACACGACTTGACTACTATAGTATCGTGATACGCTCCGGTTAAGTAATATCACGGTCAGTCCTAATCCAAGCGCACTTGGATGGCTCCTCTATCACTTACACATTGTCAACAAAAGCTAGTTTACGGTCATTTGATGGCCGCGGTCCTTTTGGTCTAACACACATCTATTGCACACCTCGACTCAATCCAATTGTAGGAGAATCTACACACCAACTCATCGGACCAGCCGCTAGATGGATCATTGTTGGTGTATGAAAGAGTGCCATATTACTATGGTAAGCAATCTATGAAGGGACGTTTTAGGCACTTGATGCAACGAGCTTCATTCCGCTTCCCTTCACGATGGAGAATGGTTTCTCCTGTTACATACCACTGGAAGGCGTCACTCAAAAAGTATGATCGTACGCGATGAGTTCACCATATGCGAGCATTTCCGAAGATCCTAGCCCTCCGAAGCCAGTATCACCGGGCCAGCTCACCCTCAAAAGGCGAAGCGTCCGTCAAGCAGACCGTACTTGTCTTTCAAGGACGGGACGAGACAAGGACCATAACCTTTTTTAACTACTGGAATGATAGATCTCGTCCAGTCAGGCTATAAATAGCTTCGCTTCCCAACCCAGGGATACTTCCGTCACAGACGATAAGTGCAGCCACCACATGATGACTACCAGCGGGAACAGCTCATCTTCCACGAGATCATCCAGTTCAGACTTCTATGAATTCGGCAAAGTTGGCTTCCACCGGCTCATCTAGTCCGTTGTATACAAGGTTGGGTGCTCGTCGTCCGTGGACTCGAGCTTGTTAGTCCGTACTCTTTCAAACAATGCCTAGCGTCTAGAGCATCCTTCTCTTTACGCCTTTCCAGAAGGGTTCACGTCGAAGGTTTGTGGCAGTGTCCAGGTCAGTCATCGCTCGCTTGACCCTTTTTCCTCAGAAATCATTGGGAACCAGTTCGCACAAAAAAATCCCGGTATCACAGCTAACCCTTTCTTTTCTCCATTGGATTCGCTTCTCTTGCCTTACTAAAGAGCCTTTCTCAAAGATTGTGGCCCTTCCTGGCGAAAACCACATGCAAGTATTGGGGATGAAGTCCATCGATCAATGCTCTGGAAGATCCTTTGTCACTCCACGACCGTATTCTTTTGTTCACGGCATCTGTTGTTGTTTGTTAATGTCGTTGTTCGAATTCATGAAAGAGCTCCCTTTTATCTTTTGTTCCCTCCTTTACTCATTATCTATCCATTGTATTATGGCAATCTTTGCAGAGAATGTTGTCTGCCTCCTCTACTACTTAAGCCTGCAGATATGATCAGATGTCTGGTCTGTCACCCACTCAACCACCACAACTCACTTCAGCCTTCACGGCAAGCATTTGATCACATCCCTTGACAGCAAAACCCATTTTTCAGCAGGTCCAAAATGGCTTCAATTAGTCCTCGAAACTCGTACCGCAGCTCGAACTGCCCGGAAGTACCGTCCCAACAACCACGTTCATCCTGGTACTCCGAGCAGCTCGAGCCTGAAGGTCCATCTTCTCGTTCGCGAAGTTCGCATCACGGATCTAGTCGCCCATCATCTTCATCCCATCGTTCTCACCGCGAGTCTGAACGCCCATCGTCTTCATCCCATCGTTCTCACCGCGAGTCTGAATACCCATCATCTTCATCCCATCGTTCTCACCGCGAGTCTGAACGCCCATCATCTTCATCTCATCGTTCTCACCGCGAATCTGGACACCCTTCGTCTTCAGCCCGAAGCTCTCACCATGAGAGTGACGTTCCATCATCGCGAATCCACAGCTCATCCTCAATCCGCCGCGCAAACACCACGGTTGTTTCGTCCAGCAAGAACCCGTTTGCTAGATTGGTGGCGACAGGTGATCTTCCCCGCAACAGCGATCCTTTCTCGCAACATGGATCGTCACGTGACGCTCAATCATCAGGTAGCCTCCACCGTTCCAATGCGGTCCACTCGCGCAGCCGTTCATCCCACCAAAGCTCCTCCCGCTGCAGCTCCTCTGCTTCGACCATTCGTGGTCCCTCTTCCACAGTACATGGCAGCTCCCCTTCGTCGATGGATGAGCATTTAGACTCCTACACTGGAGCTCTTGTTCCGCAGCGCTCCCAGACCGTTGCCCAGCGTCTCAGCCCAGACTCCCGCTATTATAGTAGCAAAAAGCCGGCACGTAGCTGCAGCACTAGCAGCTCGTGTGCTAGTGAATGTACGTCCTCCAAGACCTCGTCCAAAGGCCAGAACGTGACCTACAACATCACCAACATCAACATCGGCAGCAACAATATTGGTAAAGGCGCCGACGATCTAGCTTCCGGCTTTTCCACCATTAAAATTGGCGGGTCATCTGCCTCTGGCCGCCGCGGCCGCAGTAAACGTTCACACACCTCGTCAGGCTCCTGCACTCCCTACAGCGGAAGCGGTAAAGTGTGGGAATCAAACACTTCATCGGCCTGCTGCACTCCCTACAGCGGAACTGGTAAAGTGTGGGACTACCAGGATGACGAGTCGTTGGAGGAGATGGAAAAAGAGCGAGACGAGCTCCTGCGCGCCGCGGGACGTAGCTCGTCAGAATTGGCTGCTGCGGAAGAGGCACTTCGGGAGAGTGAGGAGAATTACCTGATGCAATTTGGTCATCCGTGCCCAAAAGCCATGTTCACTTGAAGGGAGGGCTCGACGGAGGGCTTGAACGGTAGGGTAAGGTAAGTGAGTTGTTTGCTTCTGGGTTTTGGAGTCCTGGGGTCTATGGTTGCGGTCATTCGTCTTGATTGTTTCCGCATTTCTGGAGTTCAGGAGCTTCATTCATTCGTCCTGATGGAACGTCACTCTCATGGTGAGAGCTTCGGGCTGAAGACGAAGGGTGTCCAGATTCGCGGTG
>QQTW01001424.1_pt1 | contig 16720 bp, 12 predicted proteins | sample 1904831 | NCBI WGS metagenome assembly QQTW01 (sample SAMN09435610, study PRJNA476489) | Subsurface metagenome, whole genome shotgun sequencing project. | reverse complement strand
TCAATGCACGACGCCGGGAGCACGTTTGTTCCATATGTTGCCCTGTGAGCTCGCTCTATTCCCTCCCCACCTCGCATTTGGCGCTCGAGGTGCCCCGTTGGGCTGATTGCCTGATTCCGGAAACTGGCTGGATGCCTTCCTTGGCTTAGAATTCTGCGGAGAAGATTGAGCCTCTCGATGTCTGAAGCTTTTTCGCCTCCGGTTGTTGTCATGTGAGATTGAGCGGGCTTGTGGCCTCGCCATGATGGCCATCTTTGTCTGAGAGACACCGGGCAGGCGGATGCTCAAGATGTATCCAGCAACGTTCTGATCCAACTCCTGAAGACTGAACAGTTTCGATTCCACGGTCGTCACATCGTGTGGGGAGAGGTGCCTGGGTAGTGGTCTCGAAAGTTTGTAGATACCCAAGGGCAGGTCAGCATTCGTGTGACGAACTTTAGGGAGTGTGATGGTGGGCAATGATCCGAACTCTCGCGTCTCCAACAACTCTTCTTCTGTGATCTTTGAAGTCACGTCTGCACTCGTGTCGTTACTCAGCAGCGAGGTGTGCCCATCCTGGCCTTCTTTGTTTGGCAATGACACTGTTGCTGAGTTCTGCTGCGAAGAGATGTCCAACGGTGCGCGTGACGCCGAGGAAATGGCCAACGTTTGAGTGCGTCGTGGAGGAGCAACAGGAGCGGAGGGCTTGTTGAAGAGCCCGTTGAACCTATCTTGCCACGCGGTATTTGCAACGATCGGCTGAGAACCTACGCGAACGATTTCGGCTCTGACTGGCGCCGGTGAAGGTTTCGGCGGAGGCGACTGAGCTGCAGGAGGAAGCTTGACAACAGCCTTCGGAATGGGCAAGTTAACAACAGGACGATGAGGGCTTCCCACATATGCGGGGTGATTCATCGAGTCCGGTGGCGGTGTGGAGTCAGAAATCGTGATTTGTGGAGTCTGAGTTTGTACCTCCTGCGACCGTGGGAAGAATCGTGAAGAAGAACGCCCTCCAGCAATGGGCATCGATGACTGTGCTGTTGTTGTTGCGGCACCAGCATTCGGCTGACCAGCTAAAACAGACGCGTGATCCTGTTGGGAACCAACAATCTCAGATCCCTGTTTGCGTACCTCGCCTGGCTGACGTGCAGCCTTGTCGGTGGGCAACTTGACTTCAGCTTGTTCTTGGGACTTCGAGGCGTGCGGATCGTGGATAATCGTCTCTGTGTTGATGACTCTTCGCTTGCCCAAGGCATCACCACTCGCAGTCTGCTTGAAGGTTTCTTTAAAGACAGGCTGGTACTCTTTACGCCCACCGCTCTGTCGCTCCGTCTCGAACCTCTCACGAGCTTCCTTGTCATCCTTTGCGAGTTGAGCAGGTAGGCTATGCCATGCTGACGCGTCATAGCGCCTGCTGCTAGGTGCGAGATTCGCTGCGGGAACAGTGGAGGTTGCAGCAGGGCGCGGTTTTGTCACAGTTGAACTGGCACCAACAGCCTTTGAGGGTCCGTCGAGACGCGAGGACATCGCTGGGGACTGGGATCGTAGGTCACCAGATGCCGAGGCAAGTTTGCTGTCAGTGAAGGTTGGCACGTGCTCGAGTGGTTCCTGAGACGACGAGGTGTTGTGGGCCACCGACGACGGCTGCCGAGTGGGATGCGATGAGGGACCTGAAGGTGGGGCAGCTGGCTGAGACACATGGCGAGGAACTGTCCTGCTATAACTCCCTCCGAAGGTACCGTTGCCTAGGGCGGCGCTATCTTTGCTCGGAGGACCCCACACGTTAGCGATGGGAGCCGGCTGTGCTCCAACTGTGTTGGCAGCCCAGGTGTTGTAGATATCTGCATCCGCTGCAGGCTGCTTCCGTTGCTGGGTCTGCTGTCCGACCGGCATTTTGGGAGCGAGCGGTTGATTCGCTTGAGATTCAGTGTGCATCTTCTGTGCAATGTCAGGTTTTGAGATGATGTTCGGTTGTGCAGATGTAGCTTTCGGTGAGTAAGCTTTGACAGGGCGCTCTAGACGTCCGTTGTCAGATGGCTTAGCGACAGGTTTTTCCGTTGGCGCGAACTCCGGTAAGTGCTGCTTCCTCAGAGACTGCGGCTGATGAACTTTGATCAGCCCGTACTGGGTGATCTCGCCAGACGAGGTTGGAATGGGCGGTTTAGGTGGAGAGTGTGGCAGAATAGTCTTCTCAGTTGGCGCAGGTACCTCCAGCTGCGGTTTCACTGTCGCGTCTTTGGAGGTTTCCTTCTTCTCAATCTTCTCGTCTGCAGAAGGCATGCCGAGAGACGCCAGCTTCAGTCGGATTCTCTCCTTCTTCGCCGCATCCTCCTTTTCTTCTTCTTCTTTCTTGCGCTGCCGAGCAAACTCGATTTTCTCACGCATTATCTGCTTTTGCAGAGCAACTGGATCTTGCGTGACGGTGGACGCGGAGACCTCAGCACCGTGACTTGAAGGTGTTGTGGTGTCAAGCACTGAAGAGGTAGCTTCGTGTTGTGATTGTTGTGCTTGATTGCCACGTTCCGAGGTCGAGGTGGCCGGGGAGCTAACAGGCTGCACGTGACCCGACACAGGTGAAGGACGCTGCGACCAGCTACGTTGACTGTGGGCCGCATCTGCCGGGGACATCCCACGATCCGAAAGCGTGTTTCGCTGGCCAGCAGTCGGTGCAGCAGATGCCACGTCTGCGCCACTGTTCAAATATGACGTGCGTCTCTCTTTGTGATTGAGTTCGTTCGGTGACTGCATCGCGTCCTGGTGCTTCGCTGATGACAACCTTCGAGCCTGCACCCCGCTCCCACCGCTGACACTGGAAGAGGCGCGCTGCCTTCCCCATGAGCTATCGGCGGAAGCTTCGGAGCGATAAGTCTGAAAGGCGGGAGAGGGTTCCGCAGGAGCAAATTGACCCGGCGGAGGGCGTTGGAGTACCGAGGTTTGGCGATAACCTTGATCATTACGGACCGATCCTCGACGCGTCTCGTTCACGGGCTCATAGCGACCGGATTGGGAGTTGAAGAGCTCTTTGTGGCTCCTCTCTTCCCTCCATGAGCGACTGAAGTCATCCGCAGCGATCTCTTTGGCTGGAGAAGGAGGCGGCGGCATGGCGGCAAATCCGTGTGGGTTGTTCTGATCAAAACGAGAAGGTTGCACCGACTGCGGCTGTGGATTGATTGCGACAGGTGACACCTTGTCGATGGGCGGAAGCGGCGCCCAAGGAGATTTGGACGGCGCAGGAGCCGGTGATTTAGCCACCAAAGATGGTTTGTCAGATGCTCCCTTAGAGAAGAGTCCGCCGGATTTGCCTTGATTCGCTTGCGCAAGTGTCCCGGGTTTCAAGATCGTCTTGCTGGTGTTTGTAGAAATACCCCTTTGCATTTGCGGTTGCGGCTTCTTAGGATCCGCAGCGGACTCGACGTTCGGAGTACTGGGCTTACTTTCCTCGGCGGCTCGCTGCGTCTCGGCAGTCATCACGCTGGATTTTGTACCGTCCATCCACTCCACCGTCTCCGGAGCCCAGTCGTCTTCATCGTCTTCGATATCCGCCCACTTGGCCTCTTTGCCGCCCTCATCTGCCTGCAGTCTGGTTGCCATATGTATCCCGTATTGTTGCTTCAGTTCTTCGTCCGTGAACTGTTTCGGCGGAGGAGGTGGCACAGCTACCACAGGTATCAGCGGTCGCAAATCAACTTTCTCCAGCAGACGGGACTCACGCCTATTCTTGTTCCACACTTTGCTGGCATCTGGACCTGCACCACTCCCCCCATTTCCCTTCGAAGCGCCTGGCCTCGGAAGACCGTTGCCGGCTCCTGACTTGGCGACCAGTCGAGGCTTTGCCGCAGTAGACAAGGAGGCGTTGGCCTGCCCGGGCGTTGCACCTTTGTCGCCAGGTCGCGAGAGTGGTGCAGCCGTCGCGGCTTTCGCAAGGAAGTTCTTCGTGACGGATACGGTCTTGAAGGAGATGGGCTTTTTGATCGAGTTGGAGCGAGCTGCTCGGTTCGGACCATCTTTGTGTTGGTCTAAGCTCTCCGGTTTGCTGGTGTCCGTATCTGACCCTCCACTTCCGTCCACCAAACCACTCTGAACAGGGACATCGTCAGAAGAAAGATGTTCACCGCTTGTTCCATTCACCAGAGGTACATCCACAACTGCTGTGAGGCCTTGCTTCGAATCGTAATCCTGCTGGAATTCAGGTGTAACCTCGCGCACTGTCAATACATATACCAATGCCAAGAAATCAGGCCACGCCACTCACTTCTGGCCCGTAGTTGTCCGAAGTGCCATCGGCGTACGACTCTATCGGAGGTGTAATCTGATCCGCAGCTTGCGCTGTTGAAGAATCTTGAGTTTGCGACGTATTGAATGTTGAGGCTGACGGGTTTGAGATCGCCTGACCGTTGCCGGTGGTGATCGTGCTGGAAGTGGTTGCAGTATCGTCGACGGGCGAAGGGCCACCCATCGACTGGGCTTCGTTTACCGCATCTTTGGTAATCTGCTCTGCCATAACAAGGTTCGGTACTATCGGCGCAGATAAAAGTCCCCGTCAGCACTGATCTGTCGTGAATGCCGGGCCACTTCAAATCCTGTATGATGGTGCGCACCGGCGGGCCAACAGGAGAGAACAAGTGATGAAAAGTGAAGCACCTATTATTGAATCTTGAAAGTCGCCACGAAGAAGGATCTGGCGCTTCCGCGTCTTCGTTGGCCTGAGTCTAGGTTTAACCGGTTGGGGCTCGGAAGGCGAGATCGGGACCGAAGTACGGAGGAGATATGACTCGGAGCCGACGAGGCCTACAACGAGTCGTCGGTAAGGCAAGATGCGCGGAAAGACCTTCGTGTCCCGCGGATTTGAGAAAGAAAAGGAACAGACTCGTAAAGGTCTGGCTTTATTAGCGGTAACTCGCGAGGTTGAGGAGGTTCAGTTGTCAAAGGGAGTCGCATTGGAAGATGTGGCTCGGCGCGCCAAGGCCGCATCCACCTCGGTACTTGGTACTTCACTGCGCCAAGTAATCAAGAGTCATCACAAATCCGCTATCGTCGAGGCTCAGGATTGATAATGCACAGTGCACACAAGCGTGTTCAGCCCCTGTTATCATTTCATGATCTCCGTCCTCTTTGTGAACAAGATGAAGGACCATGTGATCTGAATACTTTATTACTGAAAAAACCTCTAAGAATGAATCCCGCGAACGTCCCAAGCCGAAGACTCGCCCAAACAACTTATGCAGATACCGCATTTGATACGAGTCGGATATGGCATCGAGACTGATGATCATGGGAATGCGGAATAGCCATATATTTTGACATCACTTCCAGTTTGCATAGTTTCCACCAAAAGCGGTGCACTATCAATTGATCGCTTAATATAGGGAGATGAACTGAATCAAGTACACATGTACAGATGCTTGCTCTTCGGCTCCTGTATACCTGAAAATGCCACAAGAACCAGACCAGACTCTAATGTGCGTTGTTCTTGTGGTGACCTGAGACTGTCAGTAAGGCTGTGCCTTCCCATACCGAACAATACATACGGAGATGGAAATAGTAATTTTGAGCATAGCCGAACAGCATGATGCCGCCGATGATGTGGACGATCGCTATGGACAAGGTGCGTCAGCCTTATGCAGCAACGAATTGCATAGTTTGCGCAGTTGGAGCACTTATGACTTACGCATCGCTGATGGGTTCTTCCCAAAATATCTATGCTGATACCGGCGGAAGAGACCGGTTGGTTTCACATCGGGCGCCGGTCCTCGAGGAAGTTTCCCGTAGAAGCTCGAGACCCGTTGAATTCGAGCTGCATCTGGGGCATCGCCGATGCACTGAGTGTCCGTTAGTCCCCCGTTGTTCCGGACCATCCGTCATCTTGTCGCATGGGAACAGTTTCCTCATTGCTGTTCATGAAAGGATGTAAAGCTCTTGAACTCACGGTCGGAGATGCAACCTATGAAGCGGTCAGCACAGATTCCTGCAGAAAGACATGACCCAGAATCATACCTTCGGCGGTATCAGGGTTGAAATCGCTCGTCTCGACACGTAACTCATGGCGCACGATTGGGGACTGGCGTGCAGCCTGTAAGATTGGACTAGGCGTAAGCCACTGGTCTCCGTCAAGAAGTGATTGATTCGAGTAGGCGTAGATAGTAGACACAGGTTTGATTGATGGCGAGAGCAGTCAGGTACAGGTGAACGTCGAAGACGAGGCGGAAACAAGCTTTTCTTAGTCATCACCCCTTAGCTCCTTGGCGCATCCAGATATCCCCGGCCCACCTCCGTCCGCCTCATCATACACCAGTCGACCGCCACAGATAAATCCATACCTAGAGTCCAGACATGTCATTTCCAACGCGGCAATTGGTACCAAGACTCATTAGACTCATACCTAAATCGAGTCGATTATGTCAACCATCACGAAGAAACTATGGACAGCCCGTCAGCGACGAATCAGCTCAAATGGAAAGCCAGACCACAACCCAGGACGCGCCGTCGGCAAAACCAGGCGACTCGGCAATGATTCGAGAGGAGACTCCGTCCGAAGGTCTTCCACGGCAGCTCGACTACAACGTCGCGGTTGATTACCGCACATCGTGAGCTTGCGCCTTCCCTGTCACCACCGCCCATTGCGGACCGGATCGCTAACCTCTCCCGGCCAGGACATTCTCGCCCATACCTCTGCGCGTCATGGACGGCAGCGAGCCCGGTGACACTGTGCCGGCGGCAGTTCTCTCCGGCGCGCCGACGGAGCTTCAGGCAAGGACAGTTCGGTAAGGGTCGCCCGCGTACGCAACCACACATTGTTTTGGTCGGGAGCTTATGGCATCAAAAGGATATTCAAGCCGGCGAAGACGGCGACGCAATCAGGGGACTGGCACTCGCACCAATGGCGGATGGACTGGGATGTTCTTGCGAAAGGCCATCGGTGGGAGAATCCTCTGATTGGTTGGCAGTCGTCGGCGGATTACATGCAGGCCACGCACCTCAACTTCAAAACGAAAGAGGATGCAATCAACTTTGCGAACAAGCAAGGATACGAATACTTTGTGCAGGAGCCCAATGTACGGAAGTTTGTCCCCAAGGCATACGCGAATAATTTCGTTCATTATCCGAACAAATTGAAGGTCATCCGAACGAAATGAGACACAGGGCTTTTGCAAGATGTGTACATACATAGGTAATGATGGCAGGTTTATCAGCGTCTTAGAGTAAGTGGAATGGGTGTCTGATGCTCGTATTTGATGGAATCATAAATGCAGAGCCCTAGCAGCTGACTCTTACTAACGATCCACAGGTGAGCTGCCTTCAGGCAGTAATCCTTGCAAAACGCAATTACACCGAGTAAAGGCAAATTACCATATATTGTGCGTATGATTCGGTGATGATTGCCTGTGTGAAGACGACTGCCATGTGCACCCAAATGGTACGGAGAGGGCTTACAACCACTGGTGCATTCCCGATTCGTCAACGTCATCGAGCCAGAGGCTAGCTGCTAGCACAAATAGAAAGTGAGCAGAGGCCCAACTCGTATATTCTCAACAACAATTGAAGTCATTCTAATATAGAGATTTTGGAATCATCGCAGTCAAAATAGCGGCCAGCTCATACTTTCGCCTCTTACCCGGCCACTTTGCTCGCGCAATGGCAACCACTTCGGCCTCTTCTCTCACGAGTCCGGCGCCATGGAAGTCGGCATTCCTCGACCACATCGGCAAGATGCCGTCTCCCGAATTCGTCCTGTCGTCGCTGCAAGCCGCGCCCGAAGGTTCACCAACACCATATTTACCCCGCGCGCGGTACTGCATCTACCGGGGCATGTGGGCGGAGCTGCCGGAGAACAAGCACAACACGGTCGCGAAGAACGAACGGGTCTACGAGAGCGAGATGCCGACGTTGACGACGGACGTCAGGATGGACAAGGTGCCGGAGCTGTTCGCCTCGAGCTCGGGGCATGCGTCGCGGAGGGAGCAGACGCAGGGGACTGGCGGCGGAGGGCCGGTGGAGGCGGTCTGGTGGGTCAAGGAGGTCATGACACAATGGAGGATCAAGGGAGAGGCGTTCGTGGTGGCAGAGGATGTCGAGGGTGATGGGGAGGAGAGTAGTGGGGTCCGAACGGTCAAGAGTGAGGTTGGCAGCCGGATGAAGGTGGTCGCGCCGGGAAAGGAGAAGGACTGGAGCTGGAGGAGAGAGTTGGAGGCTCATTTTGGTAATTGCTCTCCGGCAATACGAGGTATGGGTCCTTCATTCATCCGAGTAGCTTGAAGTCCGATGCCAATCTCACTGTTTGCTAGGATCGTTTCGAGCTCCCCCTCCAGGGCAACCTGTGACCGAGCCTTACGATGAAAAGGAACTGGGTCTTGGGAAGAAAGTGGAAGACTTGAACGATCCCGTCGCCCGGAAGCATTTTCGAGTGGTCATCATCAAGCCCGAGGAAGTCGAGCAGCTCGACCTCAGCGATCCGGTAAAATCAAGGAGGCATCGCTTCAGCATCGATCCTTCCGGGGAATGGCGAACAGAGGAGCTTTGGCCGTAAATACAACATTGAACGTCCAGAGGCTTATCTGACTTTATGACGTCTCTTGAACGGCATGTGAAGGCAATGATAGTGACCTACATATGGATGCTGTCAAGAATGTCGTGCGACCTGCAAGCTGGAGAGCCATTCAAACACGAGCAGTTATCTCCGCCGTGAACCCGCCTCTCTGATTGGGAACACGCATCAAACAGGGTGGTTAGACTGATCCGTCACCCGTGGAAGTCCAAAGTGTAAGCGAGTTGGCGAGGATCCCGACTCCCGAGTGCCGCCAGGAGCCGTTCACGTGGACGATGCCCAATCAAGCGATCATCACCGCCATTCTCGTCCTGTGCTCGGCGCTGCACGCCATACAGGTGGTGTGCGTTTTCGACGTCTGGGCAGCGGGGGGAAGAGCGGGGCCGGGTGATAGTCAATCGAGGCGTTGTGCACGGTGAGCGGTCGACCAACGTCTCGCCCTGTTTTACAGTAGGATTTGTGGCTCATTTGTGGATGTCTAAGCGGGTTTCCCAAAGTCCTCATGCGCCGGGCGCTATCAGCTAGACTATGGATTTCTGCACGGTCTCAGAAACGACTCACAAAAGTATGCATTTCAATTGAACGGACGAGCGTGATGTCCTTCCGGACATTGCAGGCCTCGGTGCATGCGTATCGAGGCTCTTCCGCGCGGCAGAGCGTCTCAGCTCGGCCTTCGCACGCAGCAATCGGCATTACTGATCATAAGTGTTTCTTGGATGATTGCTGTCCCTTGTCCCAGACCGCCGGCTCGCCCGCTGGATGCAACTTTGCGCGGCGAAGACACTTTCAGTTTCACTAAACCGGTTTTCATGTCCTTCCGGACGCCTCACTGCTGAAGTAGTTGGGTCACAGGTCACAAAGTGACGAGAAGAATTTGACGACCCCAAGTTGATGCTCGAACTGGTGAATACCGAGCGTTACTGCGTGGCGTCAACGACGACCACAGCGGATGGCAGAGATCTGCAGTTTTCAGCACCGAATTTAGTTCGACAACGATGCCCACCGGGCACTCATTGGTCCCGCCCGGTTGCTGCCTTCCTGCAATAACTACCCCTCTCTCTTTTGGTGGAGTAGAAGTGCGGTCAGAAAATCTGCATGCGAGCGAGTGGGAAGGGTCACGACTTCACACGTTTCTGATTGACCCGCATATGAAGGCGCCGTTGCGAAAAGCGTTATGCGGCGCATGTTAGAAACAGCGATAGACTCCGTGCCGCAGTGGGCACGCGTCCCAGCGGCTGAACAATGCTGATGCCACCTCACCTACGTGTAAGGATTCGTGTCTGCGTGATGTTGTAATATATATGGTGCGATAGGTCCTGCATATCGGAACTGCAGGTTTGTCGAACGCAGACGATACATACATATGTACCGCAGAACATAAGGCTCCTGCCTCTGCAAATCTCAAGTGCAGGTTGGTGGCCACGAAGCCTCTGCCCTCCAAGGCTGCCTTGTGCAGTAAGGAATGGAAAGAGGGCAGTTATGGACAATCTGAACGATGAAGATTGGAGGACTCAATAATAATCATGGAACCGTGAACGAAATACCTACAAAGTAGTGTGTAGCGGACCGGACTCCGCCCGTCGGTTCGCACGTCCGCCGGCCAAGCTAAACCCGATCCGGCCGCTCACCGGCATTATTTTCGACATTTGCCGCGATCCATGGATCTCGCCTGTGCTAGCCAGCTCGATTCCTTCCTCCACTCACTTTGCTTCAGCTGGCTAAGGAAAAAGCCGTTTGCGGGCCGGACCTCACGAAGCTAGTCCTCGGCCAGCCTTCTTTCAAACCCGTTCCCCACTCTCATTTGAACCATTTCTCTTCTCCTGCACTGCTCCCTCCGGCATAGCATCGCCGGTCGATGCCAACGGACGTCGTCCGCTCACTCCCGCCGACCATGACCGAAGCGACCAAGTGCTTCAGGTTTCTCCGAGACAAGATCCCATCGTGGCTGGCGAGCCTGGATGGGATACGGAACAGGGTCGAGGAGAGGCAGAAGGAAGCGTCCGCCGGCCCGTCGGCCGCTCCGCCCCGCCGAAAGCAGAGCAACGGCTCCACCGAGTCCGTCCGGCCAAAGGACCAGGATGGCGACGATCAGCTCGGCTACTTCGTGACGCCTGCGATGTCTCCTCTGTCCACCCATCCTCCTCACACGGCGCAGCAGCAACACGCCAAGCTCATGAAGCGCAAACGCAAGACGGCATCCGTCATCTCGGGCCAGATGTCTGGTGTCGCCAAGTACCGGACCCGAAGCATGATCGTCGTCTACTACGACAGCGACCTTCAAAAGGCTTTCGAAGACATCGTGCGCGACATCGGCGTGGGCCGGAATATGCTCCGAAAGGGCAAGCTGGCGGCCAGGATAGAGGCGATGGCGAACATTGGCGATGATGACGACGAGGAGGACGGCGACGACGATGACGATGCAGATGGCATCAACAGCGCGAGTGCTGTACTTGCGAAGATGGGTTACCGTCCGAGGATCGGCCTCTCTCCGATCAGGAGTACTCGGACGAGTACATGGAGGACAGCTCAACCCGCGGGTCCCGGCACCGACGAGTGCTTCGACACCGCTGACGAAGCCCTGGAGTCCGCACAGAGCCTCTGCGAGAGGGCAGCGCACCAGTCTCTTCGTGACGGCGACTGCAGGATAGAGATCGACGCGGCCAAGGAGAGCTTCCTGAAGTTGTTGAGCCTGAGTGAAAAGCAGCTCGCCGCTCCTCCCAAGGGGCAAGATGAGCCGATAAAGCAACCGGACAATCAACCGGACAATCAGACGGAGGAGCAGTCGCAAAGACAACCGGACAATCAAGCGGACAAGCAGATGCAGAAGCAGCTCGCGAAGCAGCCGGAGAGCATGCCCGATAAGATGGGCGTCACGGTGGACATAGAGGTCGACCCGGACGAGTCGCAGCATGCACCGACGCCAATAAGTCTGGCTGCTGCCGGCTGAGAGTTTTTTGCTACACTTTTTCGAGCGTTCGAGCGGTCACATTAACGCAGCCAACTGGTTCGCCGGGCGTTCTGCGATGGTCCATTTCAAGAGGAAGTGGTTGGGGGACTGGCATTCATTGGGATCATTCCGTCATTGCGTCAATTGATACATGGCTTCAGAAGCATGAAGCTCAAGGCATGCATTGGTGGAAAACATGAGGAACGGACAAGTTGCATTATTGGCGTGGGTAATCTGCTTTTTGGGTCCTTAGCTTATAGTCGCTTCACCAAGAACGCTCCTTCACCTGTGTGCCTGCCTCCCTGGGACGATGTTCTGGTTGTTCGAACATCGGACTTGGGATGCCCGCACTTGTACGTTGCCGAGTTGAATTCAGACGAACTTCACCCACTCTTGAAGAATACTTCTCCCGCTGTCAGCATCACCCAGCGTCGCCTCTTTCAACCGAAGTGAGATACCTTTGTGCCGGTTAATACTTGACCTGTGTTTTAGACCACTCGTCTATTTTCCCTCATGAGTTTTCGTTGGACACACTGCACTCACTGCTCGTTCAACTGAAAAGGTCCACTCAGCTCTCTTCGTAACCTGCGGTCCATCCCCTCTGAGAGGGCATTCATCACACTCAGCGCACATGACTTCACTCAGTGGGTTTTGATCCAATCTATGATTTCTATCAGATCGATTCTCAGGTATGCCAACAAAGATCTAAATCTATACCACGCTTACTTTTCTTTTCCAAAGAAGGTCCGGACGCAACGGTGATGATCTCCTCAACATAATGATTATGGGGTGAGGCATCAATCTGTCACCGTTGCTTTCACCTTTGCGCGACCGTTATGAACTGACCTCATACTGTCATGACAGCATGCGTCTCAGTTTCGAGTCTTTCGACGGTATCTTTCACAACATGGATTACGAACCAAGCCAAGAATTTTTCAAACATGTAAAGGTGAACTAGTCAACCAATTCGCGCAGTTGACCCACTAAATCCCTTCACTTAGCGAACCACGAGCGATGGAACCTATTTTCTTGCAGACGAACTACCAAAAGCCAAAAAACGAAAGCTCAATCCAGCCTCTCGCTCAAACTCCTCCGTCGATGAAGCTGATTATCGCACGAATGACTTGAACAAAAACAGCGCTTCGAAGAACGACTCGATAAGAGGACCCTATTTGACGCGATCAAGGATACATGGGCGTCCCAGGGCATTGTACAATATGAAGGAACACCCGATGGACGAATTTCTGTGGCGGAACAAACTTGAGAGAAGGCGTCCGAAGCGGAGTGAGGCCAGCCAGCAATCTCTGGACGAGGATTCCGAGTCACAGTACTCCGAGTCACGTCAAGAAAGCAGTGCAGGCATTCACGTTAAGAGGAGGAGAAGCGGACGTATGAGCACCCGCGGCCCTCTTCTCTACGACACGACCAAGCATCCACAGGACGCCGAGCTCAGAAGCCTAGAAGTGTTTGAGGTGAAGCGGAGGAGACATGGAGAGCAAGACTCGCGTTCTATGCGCGGCGTTGATGACGATCCAAAGCATGACTTCCTGGCAGACCTCACTACGCTCAGCGAACAAAACAAGAAACAGGCGGCGCAGGTAATCAAAGATGTGAATCGACATCTTGCCCGATCATTGAACCCTCTCACGAAAGCTGTTACGACTGCGAACCACACTTCCGAAAATACAGAGGTCGATGATGGCGAGAGCTTTTTCAGGCGCGAAAACAACCCGACCAATTATCCCTGCGTGATGTCCGGGGCTCTTGTTAATGCATTCACTCCGTCGAATCTAGTCTCCGAACGTCAAAGTCAAGATCCAGCGACTTCCATGCCGGTTCGAGAGGATATCGACTTCACCTCATTTCTCTTTGAAGGCTCAGGGAATTCAAACCCACATCCACTGCCTCATGGAATGCAATCAGAACCAACGTCGACTTTCCGAATCGGCCACTCTTTACCATTAAACTCTTCAAAGGCGAAACGAAGAAAGGAGTCGGAGTTTCGTATTTTTGAAGACGTGACCATGGCCTCGACACCGGCGTTTGCGCGGACGCTCTCTGCATTCTCGGACGACCTGCCAAAGGAGAACATGAACGAAGGTGATGATCCATTGGATGATGGAGAAATGTCGCTTGGTGGGCACTTTGAGGCAACCTTTGAGCCGTTCGCGGAGACCATGAGCCGATACGACACGGACTACACGGTGCCGGACAGTGAGGACAAGACGTGGAGTGACGATGGAGGCAACAACTATTGATCGCTCATGCTTGGTGAGAAAGAGTTGCAGTATTATATTTCTCGAGTGATGCTGAAATCTGGCTCTGATATGTTCTGGCTGTGGCTTTCGATACGCATTTTCATCAGCTACACTTCTCCAACACTCGGCAGCGGTGTGGCGATCTACATAGCTTCTCTTCCTGATTTGTGCTGCTCTTCTAGGTGGCGCTTCTGGCCTCTCGAATGGAGAATTGCATGAACATATATAACAACGGTGCGGTCCACCACCGCACTTGCTTCCATTATCATTGGTCCAGCTCACGTAGTGTCCTCAACAGCTGCAAGCCCATCAGACTTTGGTGGAGGTATCAAGCACATCAATCACCTCTGAGTCCAAAGACACGACCATAATGATTCCGGACCCCCATTTTCCCAACCACCGAGCGTGGGGTGTTGCGTGAGGACAGCGGGTTTCTGCGGCTATCCGCATCCTCCGGGAGTTTATCCTCCATTTCGTCAATCGTCACCCCATGTCGTGTGACTTGGCATCGCCGTTCGCCTCACCGTTCGGATGCGGGCGTTATAAACCGAAATGTAGCCTAGTAACGTGCTGCAAGCTAAGTCCCAGGATATAAATGGTTGATTGACCCCACGCTGTCTCAACTCAGTTCACAGGCAGAGTATTCAGTCCTATCTGTTTCTTCATTCCAGTCTGCCCTGAACACTGTCGTGCTCGACTTGCAAAGTCTTCAATTGTTAGAGACGCCCGTGGCGCTTCTTATTGATGTCGGTTGCCGTCCGTCAATCCCTTACGTCGTTGCGTTTCCCTCGTAGAGTGGGAACGGTGTCTCGCTCTCAGCTCTCCAAAGTGCATACTGGAGACAGTACCAGGCCTGCGGAAGATACGTAGACGTCCATCGAGCTTGAGCATCGCTTTCGTTACTGGATAAGTCAAGTACCACGGCCTTTCAAGAGCTTGGTGACCTGGAAACCAGAGCCTACTTTGATACGATCAAGGCAAATACGACTATTTCGCAGACGTTGAGAAGACATCTCCGTCAGTCTGCTTCTGCCAAACTCGACTCATTACTGGGTTACTCTACGAATAGAGCGACTACTCGCATATCGTTCAGTGGCCAAAGGTTTCCGTGGCGACACAGGGACAATATCCACGATGGAGAAGTCTATAGCTCCAAGCGCCGTCGGCATGTTTCAGCCTTCTGGGCCGAAGCCTGCTTTGAGCAGTCTGATTGAGACTATCTGGAACAGCCTACCTACCTTTGGGTCCTCCAAAGCCATTGCAGCAGAGCCGCTTGCCACTGGTCAACTTCCCGAAGGCATTCGAATCGTAGCGTTGGAAGAGTACAAAGAGGCGGCTCAGTGCCTGGCCGAGGCATTCGCCGATGACGACTCGGCGCGATACTTCATCGACACTCCAGACCGGGCTGACTGGACGCCGCAGGAGAAATGGGATCTGCACGTCAGCATCCTTGAGTATTGTACTTATGCTCACTGCCTGAAAGGGCTGGTGACGACCACAGGTCCAAACTACGACTGTGTCGCCTTGTGGTGAGTCGGCAACAAGTGTCCGTTGAAGCACAGCTTGATGATAATCTTTGCCCTTGGAGAAATGCAGGATGCCTCCTGGCGAGAACATGGATGACATTGCAACTCTGATCCGCAGCGGCCTCTGGCGTCTGCAGTACCAGCTGTCCGCGGAGGGCAAGAAGCGTTTCTTCAGCGAGTTCCTGCCTCTCCTGCACGATACCAAGGCCTCGGTGCTGGGCCCGCGCGACGACGACTCCTGGTACCTCGTGTACATCGGCACGAAGCCGTCTGGTCGGAAGCGCGGCTACGCCAAGCGCTTGATCGAGTATGTGACGGCGTTGGCGGACCAGCAAGGACAGCCGTGCTATCTCGAGAGCAGCAACCCGATCGAGCCGAGCGTGTACACGCGCATGGGCTTTCAGAAGCGGAAGACCATCCATCTTCAGCGTGCGGAGAAGACGATTCCTCTGGGCATAATGGTGCGCGAGCCTCAGGCTCCAACTGGTGCCGAAGGCGCAAATGTCGCAATGGACGCGTTCAAGGCATCTAAGCTGAACGAGGATGCCCAACTAGCAAAGTTCGCGGCTGATGAATCGGCTCATGCCAAGATGGCAACAAGCGATAACAGAGTTTGAGAAGCTGGTCTACAAATCCAGCGAAAAAGACATCGGCTTAGACTAACTGAGATTGGGAGAGAGGTCATCAAAAGAGCCAAGCAAGATTGAATGGAAACACACATATGGATACAAGGAAGATTGGTTCTAAATTGAATAGCGTAGATGGAACGATTCATGTTTACTCGGATTGATGAATAGCAATATAGATAAGACGACGCTCCTTGAAATGCTTATTGAGCACAAAGTCTTCGCTTCCTATCTCTTTGTGACGATGAAATCCAGAACTAATACTCCGGACATGAATGCAGAAATGCCAATATACTCGAGCTAGGATGAGAGCTTTCTCCAGGCGCCAACGCTGATGCTCTTCGTTCAATACTTTGAAGGGATTTCTAGGTTGCGATTGTAACACCCAGCGAAGCCAGTGGACGATAGGGCGATGCACGCACGAAATGTTGGTAGACTCGCGCTCCACAGCCGCGATCGAGCGTGACGATCGGTCTGGAATGATACTGAGACTGATACGTTTGTAGAGTAAGCTTGATCTTCATTGCTGACATGCTGTGCATACTCGAGGTATTGGGTGATGACAAGGAGAAGGAGGATTACCCGCTCTTGATATCGGGCGGAAGGTCAACGTCTATGCAGCACACGCTGTAGATGCGACGCAGAGCTTATCTTGCGTCAGGGAGGGCCTGTGGGATCTGCAGCATTCGACGTATTTCCGTCTCCCCTTTATACCTATCCAGACCTTCGTCAAGATGCTCCCACCACTCAAACAGCATTGACCGGCTGATTATCTTGAACCACGGTGTGAATGTCAACGTGTCCTCTGCGAACATGGCTTTCAAGTCGGCTTCTGATACGTA
>QQTW01001423.1_pt1 | contig 16724 bp, 17 predicted proteins | sample 1904831 | NCBI WGS metagenome assembly QQTW01 (sample SAMN09435610, study PRJNA476489) | Subsurface metagenome, whole genome shotgun sequencing project. | reverse complement strand
AGCAGCGAAGAGCTAAGGCGGTATACTTTTCACATGACCGTTGAGGTGCAGACTCCTTCCTACTCACTCCGGCTTACCGGACTCACCCAGCTCACCCTATGCTCGCATAAGTCATCACCCATGTCACGCGACGCCTCTCGCGCTAGAAACAGCAAAGGGAACGATAGGGATGTGGCAAATATCCCGTCGGTAGGTATTTGAGGAAAAAAGTACAGAAAAATCCAAGATAGACAAAGCTGAGAATAGAAGTAGACACAGCCTGCATCAATACGCGACGCTGCTGTGTCTCCGCACGACCACTTCGGCCTCCTCGCGCCGGGCCTTCTGGCCCCGGAACGAGTACCGGCCTCGAACGAGCCAGTCGACGGTGATGAGCAGAACGACAACGGCGTACACGGCCGAGACATAATTCATGTTGCCGGCTGAGACGGGTCGAACGTATGGGAACGAGTACCTGTGAGAGCATGAGTTTATGTTCACGGATCATGGGAAGATGAGCATAATATGGAGAGGAGTACACAGGTGAGGTTAGTAAGAATACTTACATGATGAGTGTGAATAGCGTCCAAAATAGGAGCACGATGTTGGCGAAAAGCCCTAGGGGTCCGAGCCAGAAGGGTCCGTGACGGATGTTGTTGCGGCCACGCAGGAGGAGGCAGGTGATGGGAATGGCGTAGGAGACATAAAGTAAGACGATGCAAGCCGCTGCCATGCTATTTAGAGACCGCAGTCAGCTTTCCTATGTTCAGCAACGCAGCTTTCCGGATTCTGCGTTTTGCAGCTGGAATTGATCGCGGGAATGCGCTAGATGGGCCGACAAACGTTTCGGGCTTCAAGAATATCAAGACTCACCTATTGAAAGCGGTATACGAGCCCAAATACAGGCAGCCAACGATGGAAACAATGATGGAGCTGGTCAGATGTGCGTTGAATGGCACGCCCAACGTCGGATGTATCTTCGACAAGAACTTGGGGTATGGCAAGCCTCTGTCTCTGGCGAAAGACCAGCAGAGACGCGACTGCCACGTGTGGCTGGCGATCAGGCATCCAAATCCCGTGCTAATGATGAGTGACTCGAGAACAATCGCGCCCGCTTTGGTCCTGAGGGCGCGATAATACAGCTCTAGAATGGGAACGTACGTCGGCGTGGCAGCGATCTCGCTGAAGTCGCCGACGATGCTGAAGAACATCGAGACGGAGTAGAACCAAGACGTCGTGAAGCCGATGGCCACCGTGCCCATGATGGCTATTGGGATGTATTTCTCCGGCCGCTGCACTTCTTCCGCCATGTGGGTGGCACAATCGAGGCAGGCAAAGGCCCAGTTGGTGTTGATAAGGCCGACGATAAAGGCGATGCCATTCTGCCGCCAACCGGTGTTGTTGATGAACGTGGCGAAGACGAATTTCGCTTGCTGATGAGTCGGTGCTGATGCCGGGACGGTTATCAGAATCACCAGGAAAGAGGTCAGTGAGCAGTAGAGTGTCGTGGTTGACACTTTGGGTAAGACTTTGCCGTAACAATTGAAGAGGAAGCAAAACAGGTTCACGAGCTGATAAGCTACGAAAACATGCCAGGGCTCAATGACACTGCATTTTGTCAGCCCAGAACCTCCCAATCAACTCACAAAACTCACAAATCAGGATGGCTAAGTTGCCAGCATCCGACCAATGCTGCTCCCAGCGCCAGAGCTACACTGGCGGACGTAAAGATGGATCCGGACCAAGCAAACCACCCGGTCAAGTACGATGCAAAGTTGGAGTACTTCTTGGGAGCAAGTTCGTTGGTCCAAAAGTACTGGCCACCGGCATTTGGCAAGGCGCTCGCCAGCTCCGACAGAGAGATACCGACGCAAGACGAGACGAGGGCGATTAGAATGATGCCGTAAATGATGAGCATAGGGCCGCCGGAATTGATGCCGGTGATGAGCGCAGCCGATATGCCAAACCATGAATTCGTGAGCGAGAAACCAACGCCGAGAAGAGACCAGACGGAGAAGTTGCGTCTCATCTCTTGCACGTAGCCCATCTCCGCGAGCTTCATCGCATCCGCGTCGAGCTCGAAGCTCGGAGGCACGTCGTCGGACGACACCTTCGCCGTGGAGCGATTATCTTTGACCGGGTCCATGGCGACGGAGTGGCCTGACAGAAAGCGTCCAAGACGATACCCGGAACACCTTCACAGTCCAAAATGGAGCTTCAGACTTCTCAAAAGGTGACAGTGGTTTCTCGTCTAAACGCACATGCGCGATGACTCCAAAAATGAAATCCAATTTGTAGTCTTCACCGCTTGTTGCCCAGATCTTCCCCCATATACATCAATTCGGATGACGTGAGATGAGACTTGATGAAAGGTATTTTATTCAACGGACTTTTCAAGCGTCAGTAGCCGACGAATGGGTAATATGAGCAGATCGAAAATGCAAAATGCGAAGACTAGGGTATATGTAGGTTCCACCAAGCGCGTCAATGGGACCGAACCAGGGCAACGCAAGGAAGTAACTACGTATGAACTAATGCGACCCTTACGTAGATGCGAAATGACCCAGGCCCAGACGCGCCTCGTCTTTAAGTGAGATTCGAGAACCACGCAGGAGACAGGACCGGTGCGGGGGTAATCGCGGCAGGAGGGAGAAAGGCGAGCGTGAGCATAGCGGGAATTATTGTGGGATGAGATCCCAGCTACAGTGCGGAGTCGCTGCTCATGCACCGTTCCCGGTATCTTGGATCGTCGGACGTTTATGCTGGTGTAACCGACTGTGGCGCTGCCATTGGCTGCCATCAACGATGTTGCGATAAGATCTGTACGCTCGAGAGGAGGCGATGGACGATGGAGAAAACTCCGGTTGCGCGTCGTGTGTATCGTGCTGCCGATCGACGTTGTGCCGTCACTCGGCTTCCTGAGAAATCACATGTGGCGACCTGCTGCAGCTCCCAATGAGCCTCGGATCAGTTGATTGAATAGAGTGAACCGGCATCTAGTGTATATGAAGCCAGTTCTTTTCTGGCCACGCTTCGAATGAACACACTGGGTTGATGAACTCTATAAACTCTGAAAAGAAAAGAAAAGAAAGAAAAAACCATTGCGCCCTCTATATAAGACTCGTGAACCGACAACAGAACGGGACATAGTTCCCTCTGCAAAGGGCGACTCGAAAACATCGTGAGCCGCTATGATTTCGTCGGATGAATTTCCTCCTTTTCTAATGCCCAAACCACTTTTCCGTTGCGCCTTGAATCTCCAGGCATCGACGGCCATGTCAGCCACCTGCACCAACCCGGTATTGCAAGTCATCAGATCCTGAACTCGACATCGCAGAGCCTGTACAAACAACCTCGCTCAATCCTCGTCGTCCGTGTCGGGAGGATGCGGAGTTCCCTTCGGCGAGTTCAACCATTCGATATGCCGCAGCCTCCTCCTGACCTCACGCTCCTTCACCTGCGCGCGCGTCATCTTCTTTTTCTTCTTCGCTCGGAACTTCATGTCTCCCTCTCCTTTGCCTGCCTCCGCGTCGCTGTTGACCGCGCTGGCCGCCGCCGAGCTGACGTTGCTGCTGGCAACGCTGCTGCCGGGCCTGCTGCTGTCCAGATCGAACCTGTCCATCGCAACGGCCAAGTGGCCCTTGTGTGTGAGCCGGCCTTCGGCGACGTGCCACTGTTCCGGGCAGAGGGCGCCCACGAACTCTTCGTTATGGGAGATCATCACCACGCCTCCCTTGTAATCACGGATGGCGACTGCCAAACCGCCCAAGCTGTCCCTATCCAAGAAGTTGGTGGGTTCGTCTAAAACCAGCAAGTGCGGGTTGTTCCACATGGCGCCCGCTAGCACCACCTTGACTTTCTGTCCACCTGATAGTCCTGAGATCTCGTTGTGATTTGCTATTTCCGGATCAAGCCCCACGTCTTCGAAGTGCTTGGAAATCACTTTGGGCTCCAGTTGCCGAAAGCCGAGACCTTCGCGTGAAGCTTCATGATCATCAAATTCTTGCACCAGCTTCTGGAAGCCTAATTCAAGTAGAGTTTCCCGGGATATCTGCGAATTGTGTTTGGGAAGCATTCCGACCCATTTGCTGAGTAAAGTTAGCCCTGATTAGCTCCATGAATGACAGAAGAAAACTTACACTTCGTATTGAAAGGACTTCTTCCACTTTTGTCGTCCAATCAGCGCCTCAATCCGTTTCCCGCCCTTTCCGTCTCCAAGGTCAACGAACTTGTCCATCTGAGCCTTGTCTTCCTCCGTCAGGATACGGGTCTGCTTCATCAAGACTTCACGATCGTCTCCGTTCGCATAACGCCACTGCAGATACTGATTCGGTGTTTTCTCCATGTGCATCTCCACGTGCTCGAGCGCGTGTTGCTTGATGTAGCCGATTCGCAAGTTCGGATGCTTCTCTACCTTGCCTTCTTGCGGTATGACTTCGCCAGTGAGAATCTTGATGAGCGTCGACTTGCCAGCTCCGTTGGCACCGATGATGGCCGTTCGTGAAGAGAGAGACAGCGAGCATGTCACGTCCACAAGGGACGGCTTGGACGCTCCTGGATAAGTGTAGGTGCAATTCGTCATGCGAAGAATGGAGCGTGTTTGCGACTTCACGCCGGTCAATATTCCTGGTGGCGGAAACTTGAACTGCGCGTTGGCCGCGGAGAGCGTATAGTAAGATTTCGCCTCGGGCTTGACCTTGACAAAAGCCGCGAGGTTACCCCTGTAACAGACCAGCTTTTTGCCCTCATAATGGTAAATGTCGGTACAGACATCGTCTAGGAAACCAGAGTCGTGGCTGACGATCAAGCTGGTGATCTCTGTATGTTTCTTCAGATATTCCTGTAGCCACTTGACATTCGCAACATCCAAGTGATTGGTGGGTTCGTCCAGTAAGAGGACGTCCGCTCGCATCAGCATGGCACGCGCCAACGCAAGCTTCATCTTCCAGCCCCCAGATAGCGAACCAACCTTCTGCGACTGGCGGCCATTGGGTCCTGCGGTGAATCCGACTTGCTCCAGGACCGCGGACACGCGCTCTGGGCCTTCCGAGGCCAGCTCTGGGTCCTTTGATGTGAATTCTAGGATACTGAGATCGGCGTCCTCGCCTTGGTTGTGCTCGACGAAGCAAGTCCTGACTTCTTCTGGAGGAGGAAAACCCTCCAGCTTGCCGTTGGCGATGCTGCGCATGAGCGTCGATTTGCCAGCTCCGTTACGTCCACACAGGCCGTAGCGATGCCCTTTGAGCAACCTGAGGTTTGTGTGCGACAACAACAGCATGCCACCGTAACCGAGAGAAAAGTTTGCGTTCACAATTTCGACCTCCCCGTCATCCTCTTTGATCGGTTGGCCGTACTTTCGATGATCCTCTTCCACGTAGAACTTCTCAACCGCTTTAGCAACTGTGGTGCTCTTGTGATCCTTCATCAACGGCTTCAGGTAGGGACCGACGCAAGCAGATATCCTATCCATTTCCCGTTGATTGACGTCTTCGGCAACCATCTCTGAGATGTAGCATTTTGTTGATGTCCAAATGTCTGCGTCCGTGGGAAAGTTGACCAAACCTCCGTTCTCCTTGACTTCTTTCTCGAGTACAGCGAGAACATCTTCGGAGGTTGTGCGGGCAATAGCATTAAGTGCAGCAGCACTGGCACCATTTTGCTGGCCCATGGCTTTATCAAGGACTTCTAAAGCACGAGCCGCTATCTCTCGGACCTCTGGAAGCGACGCTCTGTCCTTGACGGCCTTGACACCCGGTTTCAGTTTTGGCAAAAACGCTCTCGCTTCGATTGGATCATGAACTAGCTTTGTCAGATTCTCGACAACAATGACGGTTTGTCTAAGGACTTCCTGGGTGGTGGTCGGAGTATTGAGAGAACGTTCGAGCAATGGAGTGAGTAATGCGAGGACGGGCGAAGTGACGATGGCGACGAATGTGGTTTGCGAAAGAGCGTGGATTGCTTTCTGAAGCGTTTCAGTGGACGGATTCTCCATCGACTTTAGGAGGAGCGGGATTCGTGGAGCGACATCATCGTTCTGAAGGAGGGTGGTCAATGATATCATGGTCTTGCACGCTTGCTTGCAGACCTGTGCGCTTGATCAGCAGATGTATCGCAATTTTGCAGCAGGCCTCATACCTCCGTCTTGAGATCGTGCATTCCAGCTTCTACGACCGGGATAAGGCCCTCCAGCCGCTTCCCCAACGCTTCCCTTAGGACATCTTTAACCTTCTCTTCCTCTCTTGTGCCTGTTCCAATCTTTGCTTTGTCCGCCATTCGCCCCAGATGCTCGTATGCTCCCACTGTGCCTTGCCATTTGCCGGTTCTCTTCCCTAGATACTTTGTAAGAACCGGCAACAGAGCCACCGCTAGGCTCTCTGGTTTGAGGTTGCTGAATAGTGCGTCCAATGCATATTGAGCCGATTCCCGAACGGTAGAGCCCTTATCGGCCAATGCATCGAGTGCGATGGGGACAAGGTCCTCATCCTGCATCAAGAACACAACCTCACTCAGCGGCTGGTGAGGAGGCAACCTCTCGAAGAGCGCACCGAGCACAAACATTGCGCCTTCTCTCCGTGAAGCTTCTTTCTTGTTGCCAGCGGCTTTCCTCACTTCCTCAAGCACACCGCATCCCCTCAGACCTCTGAAGCCACCAGAGCTCATAAGAAGGCTTGTGAGCGCATAGGACGCATCGAGCGAGGCTTGCGCCGTCTTCGTGGTGAAGACAGTGTTCAGGATAGAAGCGACGTCTTCCTGTGCTGGGAGGAGATTCGAAGGCTCGGCCGACTTCGGTACAATCAGGGGAGCCATGGGAGGCGATTCGTGATGTGGCATGACGCGGATTCATATAAAGGCAGACCCAGGCAACCTTGAGAGGAGATGCTTCGAAATTTCAAGTCGCGATGCGCAGAGAACGATGTCTTGTGAGTCGCAGGCGCACCATCATCCGTGGGAAGAGCGCCTAGAAGATGTATCGGGATCAAGTGAGACTTGTAGGATCGAAGGCTTCCTTGCGGAAGTTTCTGACTGTCATCCAACAGACATGTGCACGTACCGAGTCTTAATAAGAAAAGTTTTGATCCAACCGAAGAACCACGCACTCTGGCTGAATAAGCCGACCAAAAATCCATGGGTCTCCATGTTTTGGGCAGGATGAACTACTGTCTGAGTGGCTATAATAATATGCTGGGCCCGAAAGAATAGCGCACAAAAAGTTGCTGAAGACATGTCCATCAGGAAGATTTACAATTCATAATAGAGCATGCACTATGCATAAAGGAAATGCATGTTATGCTACGGTACTACATTCCTAAGTCTTATGCACCAGATGCACGAGAATACGAAATGCATAACTGGAACAAAAAAGCCAGAGCGACGACACAATCAGGCTCGCCGGCCTTGCAACCTTGTGCGTTTAGCTACAACAGTCCGACGCTCATATCCCACTAAGCCTTTAAGCACCCATCTGAAACTGGTTACTCTTGAACCAAATCTAAGCCCGGTTTTAGTGGGCATCTTCCAAGTCGCCATCTCCATCTCCACCTTTGACCTCGCTCTGGCCCCTGACGGGATCATGCTCATCACTGGATACTTCATATCCTGGCGAACCACCAAGCCGCGCGAGTGATGCAAAGCTTGGAGCTGGGAAGTAAGGAGCTTCCGTACTCCTGGCAGAGTCCGGGTGCCTCAGTATTGGTCTGTCCATATATACGACTGGCCTTGGCATGTGCCGTCTAGCAAAGTCGGCCAGATAAGCTTCGGAGTAGTGGGAGGGAAGGTAAAATGGGTCAGCTCCTCTATTCCTGGACACAGCGCCTATGCCATTGTTGGCGCGTGAAGGGGATCTAGACCTTCGGAGGATCTCAGCAATATCAGCACTTGTTTTGCCGAGTACCTGCAGCAGAGACTCTAGTTTCTAAGCCGAATGATTAGTCTTGGTAGGACTCATGGTGTGCAGGTATATTACCGAGTTGGCTCGTTTGCAAGAAGGATTTGTCAACTCCGCCTTCACAAATTCAACCTCCTCTGCATTGAGTAGAGACAAGGTTCTCTACGCGGAGTAGTCAGTTTGTGGTGGAACAACATCCGGCAGAGAAAACTTACCATTACAGCAGGGTGCTCCAAAAGGTCTCTCAGCCCTAGATTCGCCAATCCAGCAGCATCGCGTGGCCGGGTTTCACCCAGAGGGTTCCCTCGTGGGGGATCGAGAATCATTGATGGTGATGACATGGCTGATCGAATGGATTTCGATGTCGAGTTGCACAAGAGCGACAATATGGGGATGCCGATGGCTTTTGAAGACAGCTTAGTCTGAAACAAGGAGAACCTGAGAGTAGATCAAGAAGCTGTCTGAAGATTGTTGATGCCGGTATTGATATGAGCATGCAAATTTGTCGATGTAAGAAGATTGTAAACGAGCCCTCGATGAGGTCCAGCTTATATACAAGAATGAGACAAGCCATACTGATTTTCCGCTCGTCGTTCGCTCAGACCATGCTCACTTGAAGCAGGGTAATCCGCGCGACTCACGAGCACCTTTTGTTCAAAACTCAAACGCCAGAAGGACCCACCCAGGCGGGCGCAAGACGGTACTGCAGACAACGGAACGTCTGAGCGAGAGGCTCTATTTGCCCACGTGCTTTGGTAACCAACAAAGTTCAATAATGGAATTAGAATTACCGTGGGACCCGGTGTTTTTGCCAAGTAATAATTGCGAATTTAGATAATTAGGCCATCAGGTCTACTGCATCAAAAGCCTGAGCGACCATCAGAATGAGGGTTAAGGGGAATCATGCGCAGATTTCAAAAGACCTACCAGACTCAGTGTTGCCCGCACCCATGCTCTTGCTACTGCTGCTGCCACTTTGAATGGCCCCTAACATGCCATCAACATAGCCTGCACCACTCCACTGTTGATGTCTGAGCACATCACAGTCCAGTTCTTTCTCCTTCTTTTGGACGAGGTCAACATAGGCGAGCATGCCATCAGTCGCAAAAGACTTGGACAGTTCATTGGTTGCAGCAGCGGTCGAGTGAACGCCTGCGAGAGACACGAGTTGCAAAACGAAGCTGTCGCGTTCACGTTAGCTTCAAGCCCTTTCAGAGACCGTAACCACCCTACTAACCCATGCGGCGCTAGATCCCACACGAAGCTTTTCAAAGCTTCTCGCGAGAAGCCTTGCCCCATCCAGTTGAAGCTTGGGCTGAGGTTATATACCAGCTTTTTGCCAGGATACGCATTCCGGATGTCGCGCGCAAAGCGAGCAGCCGTGTCGACGCTAGGGTTTGCTGTTTCGAGCCACAGCAAATCCGCGTAGGGGCCAAAGGTAATGGCTCGCTTGGTTGCAGCAGGAAGACCTGCTCGATAGTGGTAGAAGCCTTCTCGCGTGCGGGGTATGTCCCAGTTGAACCGTATCGCCTTCTTGGTGAATTGTTGAGCGATATTTCTGCGGCCCAAAAGCGAAGTATTGGGATTATCCCTCACAATTGAGAGATACTCGTTTACTCGAGAATCCGAAAGCCCTTCTTCTTTCGATTGTTGTACGACAGCTGTCAAGTCAACGTCAACAATGTCACGGGTACTGCCCTGTGCCGAGCCAACAAAGACACATACCTTCATCAAAGGTAAGAAGTGGGTGATTCTTTACCCACTCGGATTCGAAAGCATCAATATCTCTTCCTGTGGCTCCTTTCGCCTCCATTTCTTGCAGCACTTCTGACAATGGCGGTACTTCTTCAGTGATTCCAAGAATGAATTCATGATCACGAACATCAATGGCGCTGCTCAGCAACTTGCCGCTTTCCGCATCAGTGCGTGCAATTACCAGGTTCTCGCAGCCCATGACATCCCATTGAAAGCGAGCGGCAACAAGGCGATTGATGTGCTCGCCTGTGGGTACCAAAACCTTTCCCGCCAGGTGTCCGCACTTTTTGCCACCGTGCAGCTGATCTTCAAAGTGCACAGCTGCAGCACCGTTCTCGGCAAACAGTTTGGCTAATTTGAGCACAGCAGAGAGTCCGCCATGGCTATACCTGCTTGTTAGCGAACATACTAGTATGAAGATGTCCTCGATACAGACCCTGTATCACCATCGGCGATGATGGGTCTCATATAGTCCAAGTATGGTGTCCTCCGTCGCTCTTCGGCGGCCATTTTCCGTCTATTATCGAAGTTCTTCCTGTCATGTAATTGTTGAGCTTTGAAAAGTCGCTGGACTTGATTCGGCACTGTGTTGTAAGGGTAATCGCCAAAATCCGCAGAAACCTCATTGGTCGTTGTGATGATCGAAGAACATGCCCAGCCAGATACGTAAAGCACCTCCTGATTAGGAGCCTGCTGGGTCATTTGCACAGGATCGATTGCGCCCACTAAGACGAAGAAAGACGTCGACTATCAGACAAGAATCGCGTCTCACTTTGGCAGACATGATGGACTAGACCTACTTGTATGGACAGGTAGACCCTTTTCAGCCCTGTCATTGAGCAGGTTGAAAAGCTTCCGGGCCATCAATGAGCTGGGATATGTTTGAGGTAGCGTGCCCCTCTTGCTGGCGATATCTTGAGCGCTGTATGGCCTTTTGATGCCTTCGAATCGTTTTGAAGCCCACCACCGTTGGACCTCTTGCACTTGGTCCTCAAACAAGGCATCCTCAGCATCCCCGCTTTTGTCTGGATTCTGGAGTAGTTGGAAATCGCTAGCTTGAAGTGAGGGAGTCACCAGTCGTTTTAAGCTTTCTAGGTTTGCTGGCGCAAATGGTGTCTGCGTCGTAGATAGTGCACGTACGTATGGCGACCGACTTTTCGGAGTCGAAACGCGGGACAACGCGGAAACAGTGGAACGGGCATGACGCGACATCACAGCAAGATATTTCATTCGGATGAGAGATAAAACCTCGCGGAGAGAGTGAGAACGCAATCGACAAATTGAAACTCCTGGAAAGTAACTGCGGCGGTACTGGATGCGGAAATCACCAGGAAATCGATTAGAAGAAGATTACCACTTTTTGACCATTGTTAAGCATTGTAAGCACGTTATAATTATCTCCAATCGGTCACGGTCAAGTGTGATGACAGTGGCCACAGCACATGAGTTTCCTCGAACCCTCGATGTCTGCCGTACTCAACGTACAATACAACGGAATTATCTCACCTTTGCGAAAACCAAGCTGACGTTGTCTCCTCGGCTACGCGCCTCAGAAAACATAAGGAATGCCAAGAACGCGTATAGCCGTTCAGGCGTTGAGCCGTTGAGCCGCTGCTGGCCGACTCCGCTTTTACATGCTCGAGTCTTAAAGGCGATTTTGTAGAATCCGATATTGTCTGCGCACACCTTGTGACTTGTCACCTGGGCAATTAGCTCTCTATGTCTTGAAGAGACTCTGCGGATATGTCTTTACGCACGGGTAATGCTGCAAGCTCCTTCAGAAAGATACATGTACGAGGATTGGCTCAGCTCAAGCTTGGATGTCTACTCACGCTCGGCTCTAGGCATGTTTGAAGAGGCCTGGGGCTCGAGGTATGAAAAGCCTCATGCTGCATACTAGGTAGCCTACCAACGCGTGCACAGCGCGTGAGCATGGCAGTGTCCTGGACACTCGACGGAGCTATTCGCATGCACCAGAGGTAACCCTGAAAGAGACCCTCAGAAGCATCATTCCCGAAAAGAGGGAGCTTTTGAAGAAAGTCAAAAGTCATGGAAACAAATCTCTCGGCGAAGTCAGGGTCGAGAACGCCCTTGGAGGCATGAGGTGAGCATTTATCATCAAACTTCTCTGGGAGTGGCTGATATAACAGTCAATAGAGGCCTGAAAGCAATGGTCTGGGAAGGCTCAGTCCTGGATGCTAACGAAGGGATTCGGTTTCATGGCAAGACAATCAAAGACTGTCAAAGGGATCTCCCGAAGGGGCGATCGGGCAGCGAAATGCTCCCTGAAGCGATGTTCTGGCTCCTCCTGACCGGCAAAGTGCCATCGACCGCGCAAGTGAGGGCATTCTCAAGAGAGCTCGCCGAGAAATCGGAAATACCCTCTTTCGTAGAGCAAATGCTTGACAACTTTCCAAAAGACCTCCACCCAATGACACAATTCGCGTGCGCGGTCTCCGCCCTTAACCATGGATCTGTCTTCGCAAAAGCATACGAGCGCGGCATCAATAAAGCAGACTATTGGGAACCAACGTTTGATGACAGCATAAGTCTTCTAGCCAAACTACCTAGAATTGCAGCCAAGATCTACCAGAACGCCTACAAGGGGGGCGGGGCTCTACCGGCCGACGTCGATAAGGACCAGGACTGGTCGTACAGCTTTGCCGCCATGCTTGGTAAGGGCGGCAGGAAAAATGAGAGCTTTCAAGACCTGCTTCGGCTCTATATGGCTCTACATGGCGACCACGAAGGCGGCAACGTTTCAGCGCATGCCACCCACCTCGTTGGCAGTGCTCTTAGCGACCCTTTCCTTAGCTACAGCGCCGGCCTACAAGGACTAGCAGGGCCACTTCATGGCTTAGCGGCTCAGGAAGTTCTTCGGTGGATACTGCAGATGCAAGCTCACGTGGGTTCCAATTTCAGTGACCAGGATATCAAAGACTACCTATGGAGCACTCTGAAGTCTGGTCGCGTCATCCCCGGTTACGGCCACGCTGTTTTGAGGAAACCAGATCCGAGATTCGAGGCCTTGATTGGGTTTGCCTCTGCAAGACCGGAGATAGCCCGTGATCCGGTCTTCCAACTGGTGAAGAGGAACTCGGAGATAGCTCCGGAGGTACTGACTGAGCATGGAAAAGTGAGTTTCAAACTCATGCCTTTGAGCTTACAGAACGCCAGCTAGCCTACCGCAGAGACAAAGTAAGTCATGATAGCTGACTGTACTCCAGACAAAGAATCCCTTTCCGAATGTCGACTCTGCTTCCGGTGTGCTCTTCCACCATTACGGTTTCACGGAGACTCTTTACTATACCGCCACTTTTGGTGTGAGCCGCGGGCTGGGACCACTTGCTCAGCTCATTTGGGACAGAGCACTTGGCCTTCCTATTGAAAGGCCGAAAAGTATCAATTTGAAAGGTATACTGGCGCATGTCGGGGGCCCCGGAGTAACGCCATACATCGGGTCTTGGTCACGGGTGTCAGCACTCAAGCATGAAATGCCTTGGTGAACACGTCTGCTGAATGACACATGAAACTGTTTATAAATACAATATTTGCCGGGCATGTGCTGTCAGTATTGACCCCACCAGCTCTATTTGTGTGAGGAAGTTGTAGTCTTACGGTCTCAAGAACATCTGCAATCAAGTGCGACTGTTGAACTGATCATGTGGCAATTAGCAACCCGACCCTTCATGAAAGCTCAAAACAATTTGATAAGGCACCGAAAGAACTTGAGTGAGATTTCGCTACCTTGAGGGACTTTCGAAAGACCGGGTCTTTACTTTGACCTTCAGCACCAAACGGCCGTATAAATTTGTACAGAAGCGAATGCAGAAAAATCATCTTTCTTACAGCAACCTTTCGACTTTGACACAGGATTCGACCAAAGCAGATGGTAGGCATTGAGAGAAAGGCAGGTCAATGACGAAGACAGCGATCACAGGACCTTATCACGGCCAGAGCGGGCGAGCTGGTCAACCTCTAGAAAAACACCAAGTCCGACAGGTAGGGGCGAATATGCATGACAGCAACAAGCTCCTCTCTTCGGCCAACCCTCGATGAATTTGCCATCTAGCCAGTATCCAACAACTTAGCAACCATTGTGGCCTTTCTGTTGCCACATCTTAACGCTCTTGACAATCATCTGGCCGTTGTTCCCCCACGTAGGGTACCAATCGTCCCGAGCACCCCAAAAGTCCCTGCGGGCAGTCGGGCTTTCGTCGACCCAAGGCTTCCCTGACTGTCCGTTCTTGAACCAGCCGTTGGTGGCGCCAACAGCTACGTTCAATATGAGGTAGAAGTCGTGATCGAATGGCGTCGAGGCTCTGCCTGTTTGGCTCCACGGGTCGATTAGACGGGTACCATTGCCATCGGAGAGCGGAAAGTTTCCTTTCTCCCAGTAAGGCCGATCGAAGCGCGTGTACAATACTTGAGATAGCCGGCCGTCGATGTAAGTGTACAGATAATCCTCGCTCCACTCCAATCCGAATGTATGGAAGCCTTTCGAATAAGTCGTATGCAAGGCTTTGTGCTTGACGTTATTCCGCCACCAGGCGTCGTTGTCTGGATTGGGACCCCAATGAAGAGTGCTGCTGACGATATTGTTTCCGCCTTCACCGTAGGTAAAGTTGTTTCCACGAGACTCCATGATGTCAATCTCGCCGGATTGTGGCCAGGCCCCATAGGTTTCTTTGACCGGCATCATCCAGATTGCCGGCCACATCCAATCGCCGTCGGGCAGCTGAGCGACCACTTCCACGCGGCCGAATTTGATGCTGGCTCCAGCCTTGGTGGTAATGCGACCTGACCTGACCGGATTGACGATCGTCCCGTTCGTGGTGTTTGTGGCAGTGACACAGCTGTACCAGGAGTCGGATGTGCATGTTCCGTCATCAAGAAAGTTGATGACGTTGTCATTGTCGATGAGACTCTGATCTTGAAGTGTTGGCTTGATCCAAAGTTTCCCGTCCTTGATGTAGATGTTCTCATCGTTGTCCGTCGTTTGCTCGAATTGGCCATTCCTGCATCCCCACGTCAGTCACTCCCCAACCGTGATAGGCTCCAAACTTGCCCAAAGCCTCCGACCTCGACTTCCTTCGTCCATATTGTGGGATCCAAGCCGGAGGAGAAATCTTCTATCAGCACTGGACAGTATACATGATTGACAACACTATGTACGCCATCCCACACAAGGAAGCCCGCCACGCCGAGCCCAAGCAGTAATCCTATGAGTGGAATGATCGTGACCCATTTCTCTCTCGGATCCTTTCTGTCCAACCAGGGGCGCTCAACCTCACCCTTTTTAATTCGCCGAGAATGGAAGTACTTGTTGGGGTGCCTGTAGTTCAAAGCATTTGATGAGGCGGCCGCGGACACTGGCATGGAGGTATATGGTGACTTGAAAGGATTGACGGGTGGAGACTCGGCAATAGATGCACTCTGCTGAATGGTTGGGGTGATGCGTCCAGCAGCAGATTCCGCTGTCGCAGTTGGCACTACTTGAGCCGCATGCTCCTCCATTTCCACGTAGGACCGACTGAGAATGGCGCGACTTCCGCGAAGGTGCTTGTGGCCGCTAGATAAGAAATGGTGCAGAATGCAGGAGAGTGATAGAGAAAAGAGGAAATAAAGTGTTTTGAGCAAATGAGAAGCAAGTAGAAAAATACCAGACTGAAGAAGGATTGAACGCAAAGCATTTTCTCCGCCAGGGAGAAGAGACCTGGGATATCCAACCACTGGGAAGAGTTGGGCAAACAAATGACGATTATCTGAATTCCGGATTGCAAGCCGAGACATTAGATCAGCAACGCCACTGATCAATGAGCATGATTGGCTCAATAGCTACCATCTCTGACCCAAATGTACTGACTTCGCCCTTGTCATGAATCTGAAGGGATTGATTTGCTGTTGGTGGACATCAGACTGAGGAACTTTATGTCATGTGCGTCAATCGACAAGACTGTTGCATGAGCCCGCCAATTGAGGCCTGAGCAACCGGAATGGGTTTATGTCCATCTCAAGACAAGTGGAGGGCGGACAATCAGCTGTTGAGCAACGCTCGCAGTGCGTGGTTTTTGCTGAACCAAGTAAAAGATACGAATACGAGAGGTCCCTGAGCAACCTACTCAGGATGGTCACCAATAGTGTGGAGCTGAATATTCGCAAGGTTTGCGGAAGATGAAGCTCTAAGCAACATCCTGCTTCCCGTACACCATGGCACGCGAAAAGTTGAAACATGTTTCGGCAGCGAACAGCCGACGTGGATGTCAATAGCCTGTGATGTCTGTTCAAGTCGCGCCTGATGATGCTGGCAGCCACAAGGTATTGTAAGTAGAAGCTCTTCAACATCTGGTTGCCAATTTTACAACGAGAACCGCAAGAACGACACCGGCTGAAAAGACGGAGTGATACGTTTATCCTCAAACTCAACCCCGGCAATATTTGGGTTGAGGCCTTGAAAATCTTTTGGAGAGCCCTGGATCCTTGAATGTATCGGTGGCATGACTCTGGACTTGGTCTAGATGTCAATAAGTGATCCACAGATTTGATCTGCAAATGGCTGAGACCAAGGCCGCTGATACCGGAGCTGAAAACTTGTCATGCCCAAGGTCTCTGATATGAGCAGCCACATCGAGTTGCGTCCGTTCCCGAAATACCAAGTAAGCGTTTGATATACACGACCTGGCAAGCCTTCGGTGTCTGGTATAATTGGACAGCAGTGCCCACGGGTGCAGCTTCGTGCAGCTTCGTGCAGCTGCGCCATTTTCGTCCGCTCTGAAAGAATCCGGTTGGGCGGCCGAATGACTGGGGGGAACATCCATGAAGAGCATTGAGGCTCCACTGTGATACAAGAGATTTTTGAAGATTACTTTGTATGGCGGAGTTCCTCAACTTTCCAAGGTTGCTGAAGGATCAGGGGTCCGTGAAACAATTGTCCAATCAGAGCGGCCTTCTAACATCTTTGCCTACTTTGGCAAAGTCGACGGGAACTAACCAGTACCATGCTCTTCGCAAGGCTCGAGCTTTTTGTCGTGTCTCTCAGCCTTCTGAGTGTCGACGCTCTTGATGGCAATGACCAAAGGCGTATACGGTCAAGTTCTTTTGGTAT
>QQTW01001422.1_pt1 | contig 16726 bp, 16 predicted proteins | sample 1904831 | NCBI WGS metagenome assembly QQTW01 (sample SAMN09435610, study PRJNA476489) | Subsurface metagenome, whole genome shotgun sequencing project. | reverse complement strand
CTAATTCCCGGATTATGATTCATCAACCCCTAGGCGGCGCTCAAGGACAAGCGACCGATATCGAAATTCAGGCAAAGGAAATTCTTTACCACAAGCGCAAGCTAAATCAGCATCTAGCCGAACACACTGGTCAACCGCTAGAAAGAATTGAGCTAGATACCGAGCGAGATTTCTTTATGTCGCCCGCTGAAGCTCAAGAATATGGTTTGATCGACCAGGTAATTGACCGTCACGCTGCTGGAAGCCGACCAATGGCAGTTGTTGGCTAGAAATCGCGTATAAAGGATGAAGGTTGAAGTCAAGTATGAAGTATGAAGTATGAAGTATGAAGGGTTAACAGTTATCAGAGATCGCTCGGTTAATGCTACTTGCTATTCACTACTCACTGACAATTGCTTGCAAACAATTGACAACTGATTACCTTCAACCTTCATACTTCATCCTTATCTCTAACCGCCCTCTGAGTGAAGATATCCTAAGAATTCCTGCAATTGTTCGTAGGTTAATTCTTGGCGTGATTTCTTGTTGTAAGTTTGGGCGAGATAAGTACGCCCTTTTTCGTTGCTCCAACTGAGTTTCCTAAGTTCCTTATCGGTTTGGCTAAATAATTCTAAATAACGCCGAAATTCCTGCACTTGTTCGGGGGTTAACTCGTGGCGCGAACTTTTGCCATAATTGCGTTGAAGAAATTTGCTTTCGATCTCTGGCTTCCAACGCAATTCCTTCAGTTGGACATCGATCGCCGCAAAATCATCAGATAAATCGATCGGTTCGCTCGTATTAGTTTGGGTTTCAGATTCTATACCCAATTGTGGCTGATAGCTAGGTGGCGCTATTGGTGTGACGTTGCTACTTGTAGTTGTTCGTGTACCAGTGGTTTCAGTTTGAGGATGAGAACTTAGCCCAAATTCTCCAAACACATCCTCTTCTGCCTCTGGGGGATTGGAGGTTAAACCAGAGCGTTTATTTGTGCTTTGAACTGCTGAAGTAGTGGCGATCTCAGGTTCTGACTCTGCTGCTGGTGCGTAAGGCTGCGCTTCGCCTGCAAACAAAGGCGCGCAGCGTGGATTTTGCGCATTCGCTTCATATACCTCCTGCACTGGTTCGGTAGCGCTCAAGGCAGGGCTAGGGTTGAAAATCTGGGCTACTGGTTCTGATACAACCACCTTTGGCAGCGGTGGTTCTGGCATGGCGGCAGGCGCTGGCTGATTTGGTATTGTTGTTATTGGCGAGGATGGTATTTGTTCTATTGGCATCGCGGCTAGAGCGCGACTTCTGGCTTTATCTTCTGCTGACTCCGGTGTTTCTGCTGCTGCTATACCACTAGCGCGAGTAACACCATCAATTTGTACTACCACCCGGACAACAAATTTTCCTTGATAAATCGTCAATAACTCAGAAATTAAACTTCCAGTGGGATAGCGACTATGAAATTGAGCCAACATCATAATTAATTCGTAATTCTTAATTGTCCATACTAGCTACTAGTCACTAGTCACTTGCCCCTAGCCTAGGGTACGTTTCTTACTTAAAATATAGTGGTGACAGTTTACCCTTATAGCCTGACTCGCTGCTTTTCTCAAATTTTACCGACTCTATGAAGATGGAGCAGGCAACCAAAGAGCAGTGAATATTTAGGCTGACTAGTAGATTATGCAAGCGTCACAAGCGTTTCTACTCACACACTTGGACATCTGTAATTTCAATCGTAAAGCTGCCATCAATTGGTTTTTAGAACATCCGGCAGTAAGGTTGAAGATTGATGATTACAAGCGTCACCCAAACCAAGCGTGTTGAGTACAATCCTTGATGATGTACGCTCTCGTCGAGGATGCGATCGCTCTTCGTTATTTTAGGAATTGGGTTTGCGACTGCTACGGGTGCGAATGCGAACTTGAGCAGTGTTAAAGCCCAAGTTGAGCGCACTTGCGTCAGGTAAGCGCCAAGGGTAAAAATCGCACTATTACACCCCCATTGGTAGCAAGCAATTAGCTGTCTGCCAAAATTGCCCAAAGAGTATGCCCAAAAAGTATGATTTTCTGACCGGAGGTCGGTTCGCTACATGGAGTTTTCAATCGCTACACTGCTTGCTAATTTCACGAGTGACAAATTAGTTGCTGCTAAGGTACTGGAAAAGAAACTAGATTACCAGGACGAGCATAGTCTCAAAAGACTATATATTGCCCTGGACGTACTAGAAAAAATCGGCATTCTCGTTAAAGAACACGGGAAATACCGCCGCTTAAAAGAAGAAGGCACGATCGAAGCCAAACTTCGCTGTTCCAGTAAAGGCTTTTGCTTTGCCATTCAAGAGTCAGAGGGATCGGAAGATATATATATTCGTGAAAGCCATCTGAATACAGCATGGAACGGCGATCGCGTCCTCGTCAAACTCACTAAAGAAGGGAGTCGCCGTCGCAGCCCAGAGGGAGAAGTTCAATTAATTCTAGAACGAGCCAATCAAAGCCTACTCGCACGAATCAAACAAATAAACATGGGCTTTCGAGCTGTTCCCTTAGATGATCGATTGCTATTTGAAATTGACCTTCATCCCAATGGTCATACACTGGCAGAAGCAATCGATCACTTAATTCATGTGGAAATCCTCCGCTACCCGTTGGCACAATATCCTCCTTTGGGTAGAGTAGTGCAAATTTTAGGTAGCGATGCCGAAGCCGCCAGTGACGTAGAACTAGTATCGTGTAAGCACAACTTGCCCCGTAGCTTCACAAATCACGTTACTGAAGCAGCAGCAGGATTACCCAGTCAAATTACTAGAAAGGTAATAAAGCAGCGCCTCGATCTGCGACCGCTGCTTACCCTGAGTTTTATTACCTCATCGCCTCATCCCACACAAATCGAAAACGCTTTCACTCTAGAAAAAACCGCCGCCGGACAGTGGCAATTAGGCATTCATACGACTGATGTCGCCCACTACATAGAAGCAGACACGCCACTGGACAGGGAAAGTTTCAAGCGGGGTATGTGTGTCTATTTGGGCGAAAAAGTGCTGCCTTTGTTCCCAGAAGCTGTCACAGAGCGTTTATCTTTGTTACCAGGTAGCGATCGCTTAGCCCTGTCGGTACTACTAACCTTAGATGCTGCTACTGGGCAATTAGTAGAATTTGAAATTCAGCCTACAGTAATTCAAGTTGACCACCAGCTGAGCGAACAAGCAATAGAAGGAATTTTGAGCGGTCAGCAAGAAAATGACCAAGGGCTAGAGGCAGCAGTAGTTGAAAAGATAGAGCAACTATCACTCTTGAGTCAAGCGCTCGCTGCCCAGCGACTGTCTAGGGGTAGTTTTGCCTTCAAACTACCGCCCCGTCAGTATTCTTACTACGATGAAGGGGCGCTGGGAGTGCTAACAACTGAGGAATCTCCACTCACGGCGATGCTGAGTGAGTTGATTGTTTTGGCAAATCAAGTAGTAGCAAACCACTTACACGCTTTGGGCGTTCCCGCTATATATCGCGTTCAACCAGCCCCCGATGCGGAAGATGTGCAGGAGACGCTCAAACTTGCAAGCAATTTGGGCGTGGAATTGCGACTGGATCGAGAAGATGTAGTTCAACCACAAGACTTTCAACGGTTTACCGAACAATTTGCCTCAACGCCAGCATCTGAGCAAGTACTGATATATTTGTTACAAGCAACAATGAAGCCAAGTGCGTACAGCACGGCTAGTCAACCTCACTTTAGTTTGGCTCTGCCTGGTTATACCCACTCTCACGCCCCCTTGAGGCGTTACGCTGATTTCCTCTTGCAAAGAATATTACACGCACTGTTTGACCTGGGACGCGATCGCCGTACCACTCGCGCCAAAGAAAGTGTTAACCTCCGCCATAGTTCCGCTCATGGCAAGATTAATTGGAATGTTTTACCACCTGAAGCTCAACAGGAACTGGAAACAAATTTGGTGGGGATAATTACCCAACTCAATGAGCGGGAAAAGGAAGTAAATGATGCTGAAGAAGATTTGTTGGGGCTACAAAGAGCTTCTCTGATGAAACAGCGTATCGGCGATGTTTTCGAGGGAATCATCACGGGCGTGCAGTCTTACGGGTTCTTTGTCGAAATTGAAGTACCAGATGCTAAAGGTAGAGTCCTACGAGTGGAAGGACTAGTACACGTTAGTTCTCTCAAAGATGACTGGTATGAGTATCGCGCCCGCCAACAAGCTTTGTTTGGACGCAAAAATCGTGCGAGCTATCGGTTAGGCGATCGCGTATCTGTCCAAGTTAAGAGTGTTGACTACTACCGCCAGCAAATCGATCTAGTGACTGTCAACGGCGATCGACCAAGCCATATGCAACAGACAGAGTACGACTCGGCGAACGACGATGACTCGTTTGCTGAACCAGATTCATATTATGATGAAGATGAGTAAGTCAATTACTAAGAGTGTGTCAAATGGCACTCAACTTACTCCTCAAACTCCCCCGCTCATTTTAGGAGTTTCTGGCGCGTCAGGTTTAATCTATGCTGTCCGGGCAATAAAATATTTGCTTCAAGCCGACTACGCGATCGAGCTTGTTGCTTCCAAATCTACATACATGGTTTGGCAATCCGAACAGAATATTCGTATGCCCGTAGAACCAATCGGGCAAGAGCAATTCTGGCGACAGCAAGCTGGGGTAGAAACTCTTGGTAAACTCTGCTGCCATGCTTGGGGTGATGTGGGAGCCAATATCGCTAGTGGTTCTTTCCGCACCCTAGGGATGATTGTAATTCCGTGCAGCATGAGTACGGTGGCAAAGCTAGCAAACGGCTTGAGTTCTGACTTACTCGAACGCGCCGCTGACGTTCAGTTAAAAGAAGGAAGAAAGCTAGTCGTTGTCCCCCGTGAAACTCCTTTTAGTGTGATTCACCTGCGCAACTTGACAACTCTAGCAGAAGCCGGAGCTAGAATTGTTCCTGCCATTCCTGCTTGGTATCACAACCCCCAAACAATTGAAGATTTGGTGGATTTTGTCGTAGCTCGTACCTTAGATCAACTTGACATTGATTGCATACCCATCGAACGGTGGCAAGGACGGACTACGGCACAATAGTAGGGAATAGTTCTGAGGTTTGAGTTTTAAGTTTTGAGTTAGATTCTTCAATTTAAAACTCAGAACTTAAAACTTATAGCTGGAGCAAAGCGACTTAACTATGGCTGTTATTCGACTATTTCTTTTACTGGTAGTGCTGGGATGTCTGACTCTGTTGCTAGTACAAAACTGGTCGCCAGTCTTACCGCTAGTATTTTTAGGTGCAAGGACTCAGCCTTTACCACTGGCAATATGGATTTTATTTAGTATTGCTGCTGGAGCAATTACATCTTTATTTATTTCAGGCTGCTTTAAACTGTCGAATTACTTTACCCCATCTGCGTCGAGAAAGCCCCGCCAAGTAGGAAAATCTTCTTTTCGTTCCAATACAACTCGTGCCGAAGCTCCTAAAAGTAGCGGGGCAAACTATACTACTAGTACCTCGCCGCCAAAAACAGATTCAACTCCCACAGAAGACTTGAATGATTGGGAAAGTAATTCTTCAGATGACTGGGATTTAGAACAAGAGACACAAGCCAGGGACAAAACGCCAAAACCCGAACCCCAAGATACTGTTAGAGACGATAAAAACTACAAAGTCAACAACGAACCTAAGAGTAGCTATCGTGATAGTTCATACTCCTACAGTTACCGCGAACCTAGTAACTCCGGCGTAGGGAAAACTGAGTCAATATATGATGCTGACTATCGTGTTCTCACGCCACCTCATCGGCAAACAAATACAACTGAGAGCAAAAATCAGGATCGGGATGACTGGAAAGATGAAGATTGGGGATTTGAGGATGATGAAGATTGGGGATTTGACGACGACAAAGACTCACCGCCTCCAAGACGCGATTAATTCTTGTCTCTACTAATCCCGTCCCCTAAATTGCGCGCATCTAAAATCTAATGTTGGATCAGCTTGCGGCTTTGAGTCTCTCGCGGGATTCTTGCTTGACTTGACCTTGCATGGCGGCTTGCTGCAAGAGCATGAAAGCATTGAAGTCTTCCGAGCCATAACGTCTTGATAGTAGCTGACGCAGCTGTTCTTCTGCTGCCATTGTCAAATAACCAGTTTGTAAAGCCTGTTGGGCAAGATCGCGAATCCGAATCATGATAACCACCTCATGCACCACTGAATCGTTAAGTTAAGAAAGTAGATGCCGCTTAATAGCTGTAGACGCTGAACACTTAAATAAAGTTTCCATAAATTTTAAATAATTTTTCTGTAAATTAACACAAAACTTAAGTTGTATATTTAGGCAGTTTTCAATACTTTGGCTATTGACTTATTTTTTAAAATGTAGTATTAGCTTGAATTAAGAGATTGTAAAACAGTAATTTAATTTAGACTGTATAAATTTAGACAAAAACAATTGCTGTTATTAGTCCAGCATTACCAAAACCACAGTAAATTTGGAGAAAAGAGTGAAGATAAACAAATATAAATATCTAAAAATTACACAATAAACTAATTAAAAAATAAAAAATATGGTAGATAAAAGCAAGTAAATTAAGTTAATCAAAAAGCTGAAAAACCTTGCTTTATATACAAAAAAATGTAAATAAATAATCAAATAAATAAAAATTGAATAGCAAAAAGCTAGTAAAATGAAAAAGGTAATTTTAAATAAATTCTAGTCAAGACAGCCGTGCCAAGAAACAGCTTATTAAAAGGAGTCAACCTGTACTTAGTGGGGATGATGGGGTCGGGGAAAACGACAGTAGGGCGTTTACTCGCAGAGCAACTAGGCTATAGGTTTATTGATACTGATGCGGTAATCGAGCAATATACCCGTCAATCTATTAGTCAACTGTTTGCTGAATATAAAGAAGAGGCATTTCGGCAGCTAGAAAGTAAGGTACTGGCAGAAGTTTGTCCTAACACGCATTTAGCGATCGCAACTGGTGGCGGTATTGTCATGCGCGGGGAAAACTGGAGTTACCTGCATCACGGTTTGGTCGTGTGGCTGGATGTGCCAGTCGAAGAAATTCATACTCGCTTAGCAGCAGATAATACTAGACCACTGTTGCAGAATGTTAACCTAAAAGAAAAGCTGCGATCGCTCTATCAACAACGACAACCCCTTTACGCCCAAGCTGACTTACGTATCACTTCTAGCCCAGAAGAAACACCCGAACAAATAGCCGCGCGAGTGCTGGCGGAAATTCCCACAGTCTTGAAAGAGGGAGTAGGGATTAGTGAATAGTGTTGAGTTTCGAGTTTTGAGTTTTAAGTTACGAGATAGCTTTAACTCAAAACTTAAAACTCAGAACTAATAACTTGAGCGAAGCGACTAACCCCTCATTTTCCTCAAACTGTTGCATTTGACATTGTTGGCGATGGCAAACTCCTTTAAACTGCACTCAATCTTCATTTGCATCCTCAAAGCGGTTCATGGTCAACGAGAGCGAATATATCAGACAGACTGAAGCAACTCGCGTGCGAGTGCTAAGCGAAGCACTACCATACATTCAAGAATTTGCCGGACGAATTGTTGTCGTCAAGTACGGCGGCGCGGCAATGAAAGATAGCACCCTCAAAGATAAAGTCATCCGCGACATTGTATTCTTATCTTGTGTGGGAGTGCGCCCAGTCGTGGTTCATGGTGGTGGGCCGGAAATCAATAGCTGGCTAGATAAGCTGGGAATTGAGCCGCAATTTAAGCATGGACTACGGGTAACAGATGCTGCCACAATGGACGTGGTGGAGATGGTTTTGGTTGGTCGGGTGAATAAAGAACTTGTCTCCTTAATTAGCCGCGCTGGTGGCTCGGCGGTTGGGCTTTGCGGTAAGGATGGTAACTTGATCAAAGCCCGTCCAGAAGGTCGAGAGGGCATAGGCTTTGTTGGAGAAGTCACCAGCATGGATGTGCGGCTGTTAGAGTCCTTGCTCAAGGATGGATATATTCCCGTCGTGTCGAGTGTAGCGGCAGACGAGCAGGGACAGGCTTATAATGTCAATGCTGATACGGTTGCTGGGGAACTGGCGGCAGCTTTAGGTGCGGAAAAGTTGATCTTGCTAACTGATACGGCAGGAATTTTGAAGGACTATAAAGATCCTTCTACTCTGTTTCCCAGGTTAGACATTCAAGAAGCGCGTGAGTTGATTGAGTCTGGGATAGTGAGTGGTGGTATGATTCCCAAAGTAAAGTGCTGCGTGCGATCGCTTGCCCAAGGAGTGCGCGCAGCTCACATTATCGATGGTCGCATCCCCCATGCCCTACTACTGGAGATTTTCACCAACGGTGGCATCGGCTCGATGATTGTCGCTTCAGAATTTAGGCGATAACATAGTTGCGATCGCTCTAACGTGGTTCTACAATAATGAGCGATCGCTCTCGTCTAACTGGGACTCCATAATACCCTGAATCGTTTATAATCGTGGGATTAATTAGTGTTGAGTCATTAATTCTGGGATTTACCAGAGTAGGGTTAATCAGGGTCGAATTATTTACCCTACGTCTGCCTGAATAATACGGCTCTGGGTAGGAGTTGCGATCGTTATTACTAGTATTACTGGTATTACTAGGCATCAGACCTGTAGAGGGATTTACAGGCATGGGAGGGGAAATCGGACTGCCATAGATGTAGGGAGCAGCTTCAGTTGGCTGATTCACAGGACTTGGGTATGCCAACTGCGCTACTACCCCAGAATATTTATCAGTCGAAGTCAAACTGGAAGTCATACTGCGATCTAATACCGCTTGGGCAAAAGCTGTCTCAGTTATAATACTCAACAGTGCCATTCCCAAGGTAAGCGGGATAGCTTTGAGTTGCCAAGGCTGGATTTTGAGCATATTTTTATCCCAAAATGAAATAGTGAGATTGAGAAAAGCGCTCTTCGTAGCCGCGTTAATCATAAAAGCGCGGAAAGTTAAGCTTGTAAATTACAAAAATAGGCGATCGAGCTATGTAATTAATCTTGAGTCTAAAACAGACTCTCAAGTATATATAAGTACAATTCTAACGATTTGTCTGACTAAAAGTTGCCACAAAAGGAAGATTCCCTTACCCTGCTAACTGATGGCAACATCAGAAAAGACGAGATTCATACAAGCAAAAGTGAGTGCAGAATCCTTAGAAATTGTTAAAGCTCAGTATCAGGCTGGCAAGGCAGCTTTTGAGCGCGGACAATACCGCGAGTCCGTGCAACATTTAGAAAAAGCCAGCGCCCTTGTAAAGCGTAACTCTCGCTTGGGGGGTGAAGTACAGATTTGGTTAGTCACTGCTTATGAAGCAGCAGGACAGACACAATCCGCCATCGCTTTGTGCGAACAGCTCAAACGCCATCCCGATCTTGAAACCAGCAAACAAGGGAAACGCTTGCTTTACATCCTGCAAGCACCCCAGTTAAAAAGACCAGATGAATGGATGACGCAAATTCCCGATTTAGGTGCCGTAGCTGACAACGAAAACCAAATGCGCCTTGGCAGTGCAACTACTACTAGTAAACGTCACCAACAGCAAAAGCCTGAACCCCTAGACATTAGCCAAGTCAATACTAGAGACAATCGATTTATTTGGGCGGCACTAATTGCAATCGCTTTAACTTTGGCTGGTTTAATTTGGTGGAGTTTTTTACCTAACTAAAAATTATGAGTGATGAATGATGAATAATCACTCGTTACGTAGTGGTAGTTGGCAATTGTTTGCGCGTTCATTGTAAAAATTGCCATTACCCATTACCAATTAGCCATGAGCCATTAACCAAAGATACACAAGTTAAATTAAACTTGCCAAAGTAACAATTTTGTGAAGAAAAAGAGCTATTGATAATGCCAGGAGGTAAGTAAAGCCTATGCATAGAGATATTTTAAAGCCCAATTGGCTCGAAAGAATTAGAAGCGGTTTAGCGCAAGTGCGGCTGTTTGGTGTCGTGCTTTTAGCATCCCTGCTGCTTTCGGGCTGCGTACAGTATCAAGTTGGGGTGAATTTCGCTCATCCGAATCGCGGCGAAATTGTACAGCATATTAAGTTAGGAGAAAGACTGATTAGCTTTAGTGGTGAATCAGCTTCTGACTGGTTAAGTAGTATTGAACGACGTGCAAGGCTTCTTCAAGGCAAAGTTAAGCGGCTATCAAACGAAGAAATTGCTGTCACGATTCCATTTAATAATGGTGCAGAACTGGTAGAAAAGTTTAATAATTTTTTTCACCCCACAGAAGAGAAAAATTTAGCAGATGTGACAGATGGGGAAACTAATTTGCCTGGGATCGATTCTCGCTTAAGTTTGAATCAAAATAATTTTTTACTTTTAGTGCGAAATCGGTTGAGTTATGACTTAGATTTGCGATCGCTTTCCCTGCTCTCAACTAACAATAATGTCTCTGTCACCTCCGGTTCCCTCTTAGAGTTTGAGTTTAGCCTCAACACTCCTTGGGGAGCGCGTAGCGTTGAGAAAGCAGAAAATGCCATTCAACCCGAAAAACAGGAGCAGTTGCTAGTTTGGCGGCTCCAACCAGGTGAACTCAACCACCTAGAAGCTGTTTTCTGGCTTCCCAGTCCCATCGGTATTGGTACTGTTTTCATTGTCTTGTTTGTGATAGCAGGAATTTACTTACGATACAAATTCATGCCAGAGCCAACAAAACAATTCGCAATTCCCAATTCGTAATTAAGCGGGTAAGTCGCTTCGCTCCAGTTTTAAATTTTAAGTTTTAAGTTTTAAGTTAAATGAGTGTTTTTTAACTTAAAACTTAGAACTTATTACGAGAAACTATTCAACTTTCCAGCCCCTGTCTATGGTGACAAGCGCTCGATTTGCCAACTGCCATCATCTAAGAGACTATAGAGCAAGCGATCGTGCAATCGGCTCGGTCTTCCTTGCCAAAACTCAATTGCTGTTGGGATAACGCGAAAACCTCCCCAATCGGGCGGGCGTGGGATATCTTGGTTTTCGTATTTAGTTTTCAAATCTTGCAAACGTTGTTCCAACACTTCGCGGCTTTCTATGACTTGACTTTGCTCAGAAGCCCATGCGCCCAAGCGACTGTTGAACGGACGGCTGTGGAAATATTCATCTGACTCTCGATCTGATACTTTCAGGACACGCCCTTCAATCCGAACTTGGCGTTCCAATTCTGCCCACCAAAAAGCGATCGCAGCTTGCGGATTATCTGCTAATTCTTGCCCTTTGTGACTGTGATAGTTGGTATAGAACACAAAACCTCGTTCATCAAAGTTCTTTAATAGCACTACTCTGGCTCTTGGTTTGCCGGATTTTGTCACAGTGGCAACAGTCATAGCGTTCGGTTCGGGTAACTGTGCAGCTAGCGCTTGGTCAAACCATACTTGAAATTGTTTAAACGGATTGCGATCGGCATCTGTTTCGCTTAAGCCTTGAAATTGATAATCTTTGCGAAGATCTGCTACGTTTGCGTTCATTTTGCTGTCTTCTGAAACTTAACTAAGATTAAGGTTTTTTTAATATGATAATGATGCTTAAATTTTAGCTTTGAACTCTGTTGCAAAAACAAACTGTATTCTACTAAAGGTTTTCGCAACAGAAACAATGTCAAAAGTTATTTGCAATGCTCTATATCTGGGTTCGGCTGTTATTAGTATAGTCTTGGTGCTAGCAAACAGTACCCTTGGTGCTGATTTTTCTACATCTAGAACAGCAGCAAATGATAGTGCTACTGTTACACAACAGTACACTCCATACCTGGAAAAAAGCGATCGCTACATCCCTAAAGCTCTGACTCAGGTAACTCGTGTTTCCCAGCTGTCAGATATCAAAATCACTGACTGGAACGTTCAAGCTCTAAAATCCTTGAACGAGCGTTATGAAGTAGTTGCAGATAATCACAATACCCTCTGAGGGAACCAAAGTTTGACTCGATCTGAATTTGCCGCCCTTTTGAATGCTGCTATTAATCGCCTCAACAAATTAATTGCTAAGGGAAATGCTGAGTTAGTACGCCCAGAAGACTTAGCCATCATACAACGGTTGCAGTCAGAATTTAGTCCAGAGTTATCAACTTTGCTCCGACGAGTAGACAATATAGAAATACAGACAAACCAGTTAGCAGCAAAACAGTTTTCGCTCACTACCAAACTAACAGGAGAAGTTATCTTTGCCGTCAGCAGTGCTTTTGGTGATAAAAAAGCTGACGATGACGACGAGGAAGTGGAAGAAAATCTGATTGTGACCGATCGCGTGTGGTTAAACTTTGATACCAGCTTCACTGGACGCGATCGCTAGAGAGTGCGTCTAGAAGCTGAAAACACTCCTGGGTTTGATGATGCCACAGGTACTGAAATGGCGCGCTTGGGGTTTGAAGGCGATAGTGACAACGAATTCGACATCAACCAACTCGAATATACCTTTCCTGTTAGCGATCGAGCAAATTTATACATCACTACCGATAGTAGCGATGTCCAACTTGTTGCTAACTCCACCAGTTCCTTTAGTAGTAGTGGTCGTGGCGCTATTTCCCGCTTTGGTAGATACAGTCCGATCTATCGACAAGACTTTGGTGCCGCAGTGCGCCTCAAGTATGAATTTAGCGATGTTGTCAGTTTGAGCCTGGGACTTGGAGATGCCAATGCAGAAGATTATGACGATGATGACGATTCTGAATCAAGCCTCACTGGAGAGACTGATGGTGCTGTTGTTCAGTTGACTTTGGAACCAAATGATAATATTAGACTTGCTCTAGGTTACTTGCGTTCTGAAAACAACTATGGTGCGATCGCTCAATTGATTCTAGAGCCAATTGATGATATTGAATTTGGTTTAACTTACCTGCGCTCTTATAACAACCTTGATACAGGCACAGGAAGCGAGCTTGCTAATGACCCTTTTGATAATGAAGCAAATAACATTACGACAACTTCTTATGGGTTAGAAGCAAATATTCAAGTTAGTTCTAATTTTACTATAGGCGGTTGGGTTGGTCTTACCAAAGCAAGAGCTACTGACCTTTCAGGCAAACCAGAAGCAACTATTTTTCACTATGCAGTGACATTGGCTTTTCCTGATCTCGGCAAAGAAGACAGCTTAGCTGGGGTTGTAATTGGGCAACCGCCCAAAGTTACCAGCAACGGTTTGGGTACAGAGTACGCCGATAAAGATTCCTCTCTACATCTAGAATTTTTCTATCGCTTTCAAGCGACTGAAAATATTGCCATTACCCCAGGTTTGTTGGTAGTCACCAGTCCAGAACACAACGAAAACAACGACACGATTTATATAGGAACCGTTCGTACTACCTTTGAATTCTAAATACATTTACCAGTTCAACAGTTATGAGTTACCAAATTTTACGATCGCTGATATTTGGTAACTGTTTCAGCCTTAGCGTTAAGAATTTTTACTTTGCTAGTAAAGGCGTTCTTACTGCAAATGTTTCTTGTGCAAACGCAATTTTTTCCTGAACTCCTGAAAGTTTTGGACTGGCAGAATCAATTGCGTCAAGTCGCGGAAGCAGCCCCGCTTGATTGGCAATTTGAATTGAAATTCCGGGACGAGCGTTTATCTCCAGTAACAGCGGCCCTTTTTCCTCGTCAAGAACAATGTCAACGCCGAGATAGCCAAACTCTGTTTTATCGCCTAACTTAGTAGCCATCTCTAGAATAGTTTGCCAGTGAGGAATTTGGCGATCGCGCAACGGATGTCCTGTTTCGGGATGGTTTTCAATATAGCGGTTGTTCTGAATACTAGTCAGCGTCTTGCCAGTCGAGAGATCGATCCCAACACCGACACCACCTTTGTGTAGATTAGCTTTCCCATCAGAAGCCCGTGTGGGGAGACGCAACATTGCCATTGCCGGAACTCCATGATAGACAATAACCCGGATATCGGGGACACCTTGATAGGCAATTTCAGCAAACACCGGATCGAACTGCACCGCATATTCAACAATTGCTACATCGGTTTGTCCTCCCAGCGAGAACATCCCACCCAGAATATTGTAAATCTGATACTGTAAGTCTCCCGGTTCTAGAATTGCACCACTGGCTTTGCGATAGCCCTCATCTGTCACGTCAGCGATTACTACAATGCCATCCCCGCCGCTACCTTGGGAGGGTTTAACCACAAAGGATTTATGTTTTCCAACAATGTTTGATAACTTCTTTACCTCGTTTTGAAACGTAATGACTCCGTAAGTTTCTGGAACCGCTACACCAATGCTTTGAGCAATTTTTTTCGTCTCTAGTTTACTGTCAGCAAGACGATAGAGCCGACGCGGATTAGTAGGAAAGAGATAATCCAAGTTGCGGGAATTGATTCCCAGGATGCCGCAACGCTGAAATGAAAATGGAAACATATCAGTTTATCCCTGTGTTTGGCTCAACTGCCGCTGTAATGACCTAAATCTGAAATATTCAATCAGCTTGTAGCCGTTGTAGCGCCCTACGAGGATATTAATCGCTAAAACCAACAGCAAAAGTTCTGGGAAAACGAATGCCCAATGCTGCACGTAGTCATTAACCATGCAGAAATAGCCAATAATAGACGCTAAAATGCTACCGAGTCCGGCAACGATTGTATCTTTTGCACCTGCTTCTTCCCACATCAAAGCCGCCCGCTCAATCGTCATGGCAAGAATCACAATCGGGAATAGGGAAACTGACAAGCCCAAACTGATATCGAGACTTTCCATCAGAATCGCCAGCACACCTATCATCAAGACAGTTGCGGTCAAAATTGCCGCGAGTCGAGGCACAATTAAAAGCTGCAATCGATTCAGGTAGCTACGGAACAAAAGCCCGATAATCACAACTAAAACAAATAGCGGGATGCCAACAATCAGCCCAGTCTGCCGAAAAGCAAGAGAAATTAAGATCGGCGTGAATGTACCGAAGGTTTTCAACCCAATTATTTGGTGTAAAACAGAGATGATTAAAGCACCAATGGGGATGAGGACAAGCACCTGAAATACTCGCTGAGTTGATAGCGGTAGCCTGAGAAAAGAGTATTCTACAAATGGACTTGTTACTCTCTTGCCCCGCAAAACCGATCGCGTCAGTCCATTATCAGTGTTAGGTTGAACAACAACTGCTAAAGAAATATTGTTCGCTCCTTGAGCTTGGATGACACGATCCGAACCGTACTACCGAGTGAGATAGTGGTCTTGCTGTTTAAAACTGCGGTCAATCGGATCGAAGACAAGCCAGCGATCGCCATCCTGCACTTCTAGCCACTGAATAAAATCGGTCGAATATACCTCTTCATCCCTCAAGAAAATGCCATTGCCAACTCGCGCCGGAACGTTTGCTCTGTTTAAGAGAAACGCCGCTAATTGTGCGGTGGATTCCTCTTTTCTCAGGTTTCTCCGAATAGCCTGAACTCTTATGTCATCTGGGCGTAGAGCTAGTTGATAGATTTGTTTGGCGAAAGAGAGGCGATCGCTCGACTGCTTTTTGGCCTCGCTCAAGAGCGCGTTAATCTCCGCCGCTGGCAGATTCTCCTTCAGATTGTCCTTCACTCTTTCGGTATTTTCGCCAAACCTGACAAGTTGCTTATCAACTAACCGCCGTCCTGAAATTGGAATTTCTTCGCTTCCTGGTGTAACGCCAGGTTTCCTTTGAATAATTGCTCGATAAAATATAGATTCACTGCCAGTAGCATCCCGATTAGTGAAGACAGCTAATCGGTTTGATGAATTGTTCAAATTCTTGACTTGGCGACTAAATCCCCCATTGATAAAATCTTCCTTCACAATCTCGTAGCGTTGAGATGCTTGGGGAAGATAAAAGTGAATCGTCCTTGGCGCTGCTGACTCTGATTCGATTCCTAATGGATCTGAATTTAGAGCTAACTTTGCCTCAACGTACCAACTGTTAAAAGTTTGATTAGGTAACAGGGGCACATCTGAGGCAGTTAGCTTATGAATAAAAATGCCTAGTCCAATCGCTGCTAAAAACAACGCTAAGAGTACGGCGCGAAAGGTACGATTCACTATGCCTCCTCTGCTGAACATGAGGGGTCTTTGGTAAACGTCTTGGAAGAATCAACAGCTAACTTGCCTTGCTTTAACATATTGCGTCCAATTAAAACTGGATAGTTAAAATCATCTCGATCCGCTAGGTTCACTTCTTCTTCAATCCAACGACCTGCAACACAAAATTTCATTCGCACTACCGGACGACGCAAATCGCCACCTTCGCGGCTCTTAATTTCAACCCACCGGACAATGGGACGCTCGAAAACTTCTTTGTTTCCCTGTCCATCTAAAAATCGGAATTTAATCATGCCGCCGGATTCTGATTTTTTATCTGGCTTTTCTAAAATTTCGGCATTAATAGAGGTTGTTGTTGCACCTGTGTCAAGCTTTGCTTTAATGTCTTTATCTACACCAGCAATCTTTGCTTTCTCTACCCAGCCGACGGTTTGAGTCTCTTGTTCTGATGCGCTAATAGCTTGAGTTTTTTGTAGACTGCATCCAGCCCCAGACAGCAAACCAATAAATATGACAATAAAAATCTTTTTATTCGTAGAAGTGTATATAAACAAAATTTCCTCCTTACGAACGGCGTTCATTTGCCGTAGGCATGGCTTTTTAGTCCATAAGTAATATTACTGAGTTGAATTTACAACCAGATCGAGCTAAAGGCAGATCTTTTTGTCATTATTGCTACAGTGGCAGAAAAATTAAGCCCAAAACTACCTAGCTTTTAGGGTGGTGTTGCAAAAACTTACTGAGGAAATTTTGGCCGTGTTGCAGGAAAGTAGGTTATGC
>QQTW01001421.1_pt1 | contig 16727 bp, 15 predicted proteins | sample 1904831 | NCBI WGS metagenome assembly QQTW01 (sample SAMN09435610, study PRJNA476489) | Subsurface metagenome, whole genome shotgun sequencing project. | reverse complement strand
ACGCGGCTAATCGGCCTTTCAGGCAGATGCGTATGCCGAATCATGGTTAAACCCATTTTCTCTTTGAGATACGTTAGCCATGCTGACCCACTCATGGGTTCGGGCAAGTCGCCCACCGCCCCGGACCCAACCTCCTGGTTGGCATTAGCCACGGGCGTCAGATAATAGGCCACTTCCTCATACGGGTGTGCCTGCCGCAATGCCGCGAGTAGCTGGTCCTGCTGATGCGTCGGGATGATAACCTCGATCCGGTGTTCGGGGTAAAGAAGAGGAAATAAAAACAACGCAGGCTGCCCTCAACGAGCGCAAGGAAGACCTGAAAGCAAAAAAGGCCGACCTGGACCAGATCACCTCTGAAAGCCAGGAAGAAGAAAAGGTGCTTATCAAAGACCGCGATCAGCAGGCCACAACAATAGAGCCACGGCTGATTAATTCATACAACAAGATTCGCGGCAATGCCCTCAACGGGCTGGCCGTAGTAATGGTAAAGCGCGGAGCCTGTGGAGGCTGCTTCAACGTAGTGCCTCCCCAGCGCCAGGCCGATATTAAAGACAAAAAGAAAATTATCGTTTGTGAACACTGCGGCCGAATTTTCGCTGATGTCGAGGGCGTGCCTGAGCCAGCACCAACGGGCAAAGGCAAGTAGTAGCTGAAAAAACTATTTGGAAAGAGAGATGGAAAAGGTCGTCAGGTTGGCGACCTTTTTTTGCCCCGTTTATCATGCGTTATCTGCTGATTTTCGTCCTGACAATCTCCGTCGCGTTTGGGCAGGACTTTGCCTGGACACCTGGACAGCAACGGGCCTACGTCGACCTTCAGAAATTAAAAATCCAATCGGCCCGACAGCTACTGGCCCGCGAACCTACGGCTTCGGGAGTCCGCCTGTTTCTGGATGACTACGTAGACATGCTTACGCTGGTGACACTAGACGATACCCAGCTATTTGAGCAGTTAAGCGCCCGCGAAGACATCCGGCTCAATGCACTGAAACAGATGGACGATACATCGCCCTGGCAGCGTCTCATCCAGGCCGAGGTCCGACTGCACTGGGCGTTTGTTAAGCTAAAATTTGGCCGGGAACTCAGCGCCAGTTGGGACGTAATCCGGGCCAGCAAGCTTTTGACCGAGAACCAAAAGCGATTTCCTCAGTTTCTGCCAACCTATAAATCGCTCGGGACGCTCCACATTATGATTGGCTCGGTACCGGATCAGTATGCGTGGGTGGCCAACCTGCTGGGGCTTCATGGTACCATTCGGCAGGGGCAGCAGGAGTTGCTACGTGCGCAGCAGGATAGCCTGTTCGGCCTTGAGAGTCGGTTAATCGACCTGATGGTACGTGCTTATGTCCTGAAAGCTACCGACACCGACCAACAGGCGATGAAGCGATTGATTCGGGATAATCCAGACAACCTGCTCCTGCATTTTTTTGGCGCCACCATTGAGTTAAAAAATGGCCACAGCGAACAGGCTCTTGCCTATCTGGCCACCCGCCCCACCGGTTCTGCCTACCAGCCCCTGCCAATCGTCGATAATATTCTCGGCGACATCTACCTTCAGAAGGGTCAGTACACAAAAGCGGAAGCCCACCTTACCCAATTCCTTCGGGTGTACAAAGGCCAAAATTTCCTCAAGGATTCGTATTATAAACGTTTCCTCTGCCGCTGGCTTACTAACCAGCCAGATGCCCAGATTCGCCCCTTTCTGGTCAACGTAACAAACGTTGGTCAGACAACAATGGAATCGGATAAAGTGGCTCAGAAATTTGCCGAGGCCTATCTTCGCCGGGGCGTATCACCAAATCAGAAAGTCCTGATGCGGGCAAGGTTAGCCTCCGACGGCGGCTTTACAGACAGTGCGCTGGCCTACCTGCGACCTTACCACGAAGCCAGCTTTACGTCGGTTTCTGAGCAGGCCGAATACAATTATCGCCTGGGACGAATTTACCAGCATCGCCACAACCCCGACGCGGCCATTCCTTACTTAAGCCGCGCATTAAGTCTCAGTGAAGGCAGTCAATTGTCATTCGGAGCAACAGCGGCCTTACAGTTGGGTTACATTTATGACAAAAAAAACGACCGTACCAAAGCACGGTCGTTTTTTCAGAAGGCGCTCGGTTTCAGGCACCATGAATACAAAAACAGCGTGGACAACAAAGCCAGAGCGGCTTTAAGTAACCTGAGCAGCAACGGATAGGGGTAGCAATTGCTTGCCCAACGTAGCCCGTCCAGTTTACTCCAAAGCAGCCACCCCCGGCAGCGTTTTACCTTCCATATACTCCAACAGGGCACCGCCCCCGGTAGAAACGTAGCTGACGCGGTCACCGTAGCCTGCCTGGTTCACGGCTGATGCAGAATCACCCCCACCGATAAGCGAGAACGCACCATTTTCTTCGGTGGCTTTCACAACTGCTTCGGCAATAGCGTTGGTGCCGTTGGCAAAGTTTTCAAACTCAAACACGCCCATAGGGCCATTCCAGAGAATCGTCTTTGAATTCATCACTACGTTAGAAAACAGCTTGATCGTGTCGGGACCAATGTCCAGGCCCTGCCAGTCATCAGGAATCTGTCCGGTGGATACTACCTGGCGATTCGCATCATTTGAAAAAGCATCGGCGCACAGGTTATCAACGGGCATATAGATTTTAACCCCTCTTGCTTCGGCTTTTTTGAGCAGTTCCAGCGCCAGTTCCTGCTTATCAGCTTCCAGTAGTGATTTGCCAATTTGCCCGCCCATTGCTTTGGTAAAGGTGTAGGTCATGCCCCCCCCCGCTGGAGCAGGAACGCGGCAATTCTGTTTTTTCAAAACTCCTGCACACCAAATGGCGAGGATTTAAAATTAATATACTGGACACACCAGGACATACCGATTTTGTGGGTGAGGTTCTTGCTGCGCTCCGCGTGGCCAATACCGGTGTGATGCTGTTGAACGGCTCCGGTGGCGTAGAGGTGGGCGCCGATATTATCTGGGAATATACCGAGCGGTTTCGCACGTCCATGATCTTTGCCGTAAACAAGCTGGATGAGGTCAGTGCCGATTTTGACCGTACCGTGCAGCAAGCCAAAGCGCATTTTGGCAACAAGGTATGTGTGGTGCAATATCCGCGGCAGGTAGGCGCCGGTTTTCACGAAATAATAGATGTGCTGCGGATGACCCTGTATAAATTTAAAGATGAAGGCGGCAAGCCGCTTAAACTGCCCATACCGGATGATGAAAAAGCAAAGGCTGCGGTGCTGCACCAGGAACTTGTGGAAGCAATAGCCAGTAATGACGAAACGCTGATGGAGCATTATTTTGATCGCGGTGAGCTGGAAGAAGACGAATTGAAAGAAGGCATGAAAAAGGCTATGATCAGCCACGACATCTTTCCGCTTTTTTGCCTCTCTGCCCAGCGCAATATGGGCAGTGGCCGGCTGATGGGGTTTATTGATGCCGTGTGCCCTTCGGCAAATGAGTTGCCGCCGCAGCAAACAAAGTCCGGTAGCCTGGTACCCTGTGTTGCTCACGGGCCTGTTTCCCTTTTTGTATACAAAACCATTACCGAACCGCATGTAGGCGATCTTTCTTTCTTCAAGGTGTTTTCGGGTATGGTAAGAGCCGGGATGGAGCTGGTTAACAGCTCGAACAATACAGTGGAGAAGTTAAACCAGCTTTTTTTGATGGAAGGCAACAAACGCTCACCTGTGCAGGAACTGGCGGCTGGCGACATTGGCGCCACTTTAAAATTGCGCAACACACATGTAAATAATACGTTGCACCTCAAAGGCCAACATATAGAACTGGCGCCCATTGTGTTTCCGCCACCTAATATGACCGTAAGTATTGAAGCAATGAATAAGGGTGAGGAAGAAAAGCTGGCGCAGGCGCTGCACCAGCTGCGCGAAGAAGATCCAACCTTGCTGGTAGAAGTATCGGCAGAACTAAAGCAAACCCTGTTGCATTGCCAGGGCGATATGCACCTGGCTGCCGCCCGTTGGAAAATAGAGCACCATCAAAAAATAGCCGTACAATTCGGGCGGCCCCGGATTCCATACCGCGAAACGATACGGCGAATGGCAGAGGCCCAGTACAGGCATAAAAAACAATCCGGCGGTTCGGGCCAGTTTGGCGAAGTGCACCTGCGTATTGAGCCTTATTATGATGACATGCCGGAGCCGCCGGGCCTAACTGTTCGCCATGTAGAAAGCATTGACCTGCCCTGGGGCGGCAAGCTGGTTTACTGCAATTGTATTGTAGGCGGTGCTATTGACAACCGTTTTATGCCTTCTGTTTTGAAAGGCGTCATGGAAAAAATGCAGGAAGGGCCGCTCACCGGTTCGTATGTACAGGATGTGCGGGTATCTGTATTCGACGGCAAAATGCACCCGGTTGATTCAAACGATATTTCATTTAAAATAGCCGGGGCTATGGCTTTCAAGGAGGCATTTGGTGCCGCTGATCCGCAATTGCTGGAACCCATCAACCGGGTAGAGGTGCTTTGCCCCGAAGACCTTACCGGCACCATCATGGGCGACATACAAACCCGCCGTGGTATATTGGAAGGCATTGATATAGAAGGTTCATTTCAAAAAATTAGTACGCTCGTTCCTTTGGCTGAATTACATGATTTTTCCGCATCACTGCGGTCTTTAAGCCAGGGCAGGGCCAAATTTACTATGCGGCACAACAGTTATTCGCCGGTTTCGAAAGAAGTACAGCAAAAACTGAGCGAAACGTACCGTAAACATTTTGCGGGTGCCAGCCTCTAAAGCCCTATCTGTACCTTGTATTAAGGGTTTCAGCCTACAATGAATAAAAAAATGCCTTGTTAGTGTGCAAAAGACACTAAAATCGGATTAGTGCTATTGTTGAATGATTTTTATTCCTAAATTGACATTGAATTTATTCAAACGATTCAATATCCACACATGCACGCCTACTTCCGTAACCACCAATTGTACCTTGCAGAAAAAAACGACTGGCTTGACCGTCATGTAATCAAAACGAGCAAAAGGGCACTGCTGAAAATCGAAAGCTGGAAATCCATTGCGCACTCTCCCGGTGATAGGCAGGAGCAGGTGCGGCTGGTAGCCAAACTTGTAAAAGACTCGCTGCTTACGCCCATTGCCAACAGATCCATATTGCGCAAAGAAGGTTTCTACACGGCCAATTTAGACAATTAGCCTTGTTTGTACTTCTTGCGTACGTTCTTGCCTGAACCTGCGCAACGCATCGTCCAGCGTAGGCAACAGGATGCCTTTTTCTGAACCCAGCACGGAATATCGTGGCCGGACTGCTTCCATATTCATGGCGGCAAGTGGTTGCGCATCAATAAACATACTGTCTAATCGAAAGATTCTGGCCGTTTCAAAAGCAAGATCAGCCCAGGTAATGGCACCCTTATTTGCCAGGTGCCTGATGCCCCGTTCTTCATCAATCAAAAGGTCCAATGCCACATGAACGAGGTCGGGCACATAGGTGGGCGATACTTTAACATCATTGGCAACTGTTATTTTAGTTTGCTGCGACAGGCTTTCTATTACATCGTGCAAAAAGTTTTCTGAGTCGTGCGGTCCAAAAAAAGCCGAGCTGCGTATAACCAGTGCCTGTGGGTATGCCTGCAGCACGGCCTGTTCACAATCTGCCTTGCTTTGGCCGTATATGTTCAGCGGGTTTACAGCATCGCTTTCCACGTAAGGTTTGCCTTTAAACCCGTCAAATACCATATCTGTAGAAAAGGTTAGCAAGCAAAGCCCTTTTTGCCGGCAGGTTTCTGCAAGGATAACAGCTCCTATACAATTTTCCGCATAGCAACGCTCCTTTTCAGCTTCTGCTTCATCAAGCCTTGCAAACCCCGCTGCATTGATTATTGCCCAGGGTTGGTGCTCTTCTACAGCATGCGCAACCGAAGCCGCATCGGTAATGTCGCAATCCTGCCTGTTGAGCAGCACATACGGAATGGCCCGCATATAACAGGCATGGGCAAACGATTTTCCAAGTGTGCCGTTTTTTCCGATGATCATCAGCGGACGGGAACCCTGCCGCGAAAAATTTTCGCCATGTATGGAAAGAACAGGCGTGTGATTCAAAAAGCGGGTATTGCGTTGCCACCATCCCTTTTCGATGGTTAGCGGATGGTCTGATTGCGTTGTGATTTTTTGAATAAAAGAAGCCAGTGCCGTGGGCCGTGCCGTACCGCCTCGCAAATCGAACACCCCGGGTTCATATAGGCCTTTTGGCTTTGTGAGCAGCTTATTCCAGCCCACCGATCCCAGCAAGGCCCATGCAGTTACCGCTTTTAAATCTATACCTGTTGCGCGGAGTTCTTTGCAGGATTCCCATACATACTTAAACCAACGCAACTGCTCCTCGCGGTGACAATGAAGGTGTACTTCTGTTACAGCTATCGGCTGGTGATAACGATCCCATGCTTCACGCAGCAAAACTTTGATGCCTATTTCTTCATCAAGGGATACCCGCACGGCTTCAACATCGGCATACCGGTGCCTGCCATTGCTTCCATGTGTGTTAGATGGATATAATTCCCTTCGTTGATCAATGTATCTCTCGGAAGTTACATAATGGTTGAATCCAAAAACATCCGGTACACAGGGGTTGGCTTCAAAAAACCGGAATTCGGTTTCGGGAATGCCAAGGCCGGTAAGATAGCCCCACAAGGAATGCTGCTCATTTACCCTACCGCATAAAAGGTCATAGCTCAGCCATCGTCTTTCGTTTTCAAAATCGGCCTGGTACCGTAGCAAAGGTGTGCTGTAGGTTTTTCCCAGGTCTTCGGTCTGCACGAGTTGTGCGTCCGGTATCACCTCCCTAATGGCTGCCATGGCCAACACCGTTGCTTTTAGCTCATGTAGCAGCATTTGAATAAAATCCTTGTCCGTACTTTTATGCGGGTACCAAAAACCATACAATCCGCTGAACCGCGCCGTGGTAAGTGGTTCGTTAATAGGGGTAAAATATTTTAAGTGCGGAAAACGTTTGGCCACCATGCGGGCATATGCCGCAAGCAGTTCCGGGAATTTTGGATCCAGCATATCGGTAAACGCCGGACCGCTGCCGTGGTGTACCAATCCTGCAATCACATCTATACCTGCCTGTTCAAAAAAATCCAACCGGGATGCGGTCCAGTTCCAGTCAATGTTTGTTTCCTGCGTGGGCTGATGTTTTTCCCACAACACCGGGTAACGTATTTTTTTGATCCCCAAATCGGCTATCTGCTGCAGGTCACTTTCCCGTTTGTAATGGTTGAGAAATTGCATTTGATCAAAAAACTGGTCTGCTACCCTATTGATGGTACATTCCACTCCACCCCATATTTCCGGATCGTCTTGTGTGTAAAGTTTAGTTGCTGACATAGGCTGTTGGTTTTTTCATTGCAAACCGGATGCACGTGAATTGCTGTGCTGTTTATTCCGGTTTATAAAAAGATTACTGCCTGTAAAACAAAACAGGTGCCTGATTGGAAAAATTTATCCGATCAGCACCTGTTGTTATTTTTATGTTGATAAAGAAAGTGCTGTTGGTTTTATTGCCAAATAACCAACAAAACAAACTACTAACCCACGATAGCGGATTCTTTCGTAGCAGTAATTCCGTTTTCCGCTGTCTGTTTTACTACAATGGCTTCAATATGTCGAACCATCTGGCTCCATGTTCTGTCCCATGAGTTGCCCGAAAGAAAATTATCTACCTTGGTGATCCATGTTTTGCGACCACGTTTTTTAAGTTCTTTTTCAGCACATCCAATAAATTCCTCTGCGTTGCTGGCAATATGCACCAATTTATTATCGCCGTAAGGCCTGATCACATCACGTATTGGGGTGGATATTACCGGCTTGCCTGCTGCCAGGTATTCGGGGGTCTTGGTGGGGCTGATGTATTTTGTGGATTCGTTTAGTGCAAACGGAATGATGGCTACATCCCATCCGGCAATATAAGATGGCAGCTCTTTATAATCTTTACCTCCGAGGTAATGAACATTGTCGTATTGCGGAAGCGAAGCCGGATCAATTTTTACTATGGGACCTATCATTACAAAATGCCAATCGGGACGGGCTGCTGCTGCTTTGCTTACCAGCTCTATATCCATGCGTTCGTCAATCACACCAATAAATCCAAAACGCGGATGGGGAATATTGGCCTGATCTGCGGGTTCTTTTGTAATGGTGCGTGCAGTACCAAAGTGCACCTTATCAATGCTGCTGGGAAAAGGATAAATGTTCGGATGCGTATCTTTTTTTGCTTCGTAAATGCTGTGACCACCTGTAAAAACTACATCGGATAATTGCAGCAATTGCTTTTCACGTTTTGCAAGTTCGGGAGGTGCAAATTTAAAAGCCGAGAGTTCATCCATACAATCGTAAACAATAAACTCAGGGGATAAATGTTCCGTAAAAGGCAAAGCCATAGGCGTATAATACCAGGCAAAATAACGATTGATTCCTAACTGCGGAAAAAGCGTGTTGATCAGTTTTTGCTGGCGCATAACAGGACATCCGTCATTGCAATTTTGAAGGTACGGCACAGCAACGAATACATTTTTATTATCCTGTGATATGCGCATGATGTCCGGGCCGTCATGCCACATAGGTTCCTCTACAAAGATCACACGGGTGTGCTTGGCAAAGCGGTTTAGCAGGTGTTGCGGCCGCTGATAAACAAAAGCCCAGCGCAGGTGCGAGAAGCATACCAGATCGAGGTCATGCAAAAAGGCACATGTTACATCTTCAATGTTCTTTATCATACTGTATTACTTACTATTTTAATGCCATTACTGCTCACGTTTTATTTTTTTGCGCACAACAAAAAATTATCACCCACGTGTAGAATTATTTACTCATGCAACGCTTTCAAAATGCAACAAAAGAAAACAGGTGCATAAAAAAGCTCCTGTTTTTCCAGGAGCTTTCAAACAACTTTTGAAGCATCAGGCAATTGCAATTTTGCGCTTTACCGTAATCGTTATTTCTGCTCTTTCAAGTTCAGTCATTTGATCGGGCTTTCGAAATTGGGAAGCATTCCAAACATGATCCAGCGATACCTGTTCTATGCTTTCATACCCCGCTGCCATTAGTTTGTTCCAACTGCTTTCCCTATTAAGATCAGTAACGATCTTGGAAGTAATTTTTGGAAAAGCAATCCATAGTTTCGATTCTTCTTTCAATGCCGGCATAATGTCATGCAAAATGCCGTTTAGCTGTGATTCATTTACTGCAAAAACAAGTGCGAAATCAATTTTACGGCTGCGTAGCAACGGCGTCAAATTTTTTGCGAACGAAAGTTTGGCAAACTGTTTTTCAATCGAAGATGGCAGCCCCTGAATAAGCACATTTTTTTCGTTAGTCAGTTGTAATTTTTCGAAGATCGTTTGTGACATACTTTGTTTTTAGATGAAACGATGCAGTAGTTGTCATATAGCTTTCACACAAACAGGTATGCAAAAGTACGTTTTTTACACTTATAATTATCGTTAGGCAATAAAAAACCCGCAAACACCTAAGCATTGCGGGTTTCTGTCGAATTTTTTTTGCTTGTTTAGCGTCCGGCAGGGCGATAATATTTCAGTGCTTCGGGTAAATAACGTTGCAGTTGTTGGATGCGTGTGCCTTCTGTTGGGTGCGTGCTCAGAAACTCAGGTGGCCGCTGCCCGTTACTTGCTTTTTCCATGCGCTCCCACAGTGCAATGGCCTCGCGTGGATTGTATCCTGCCATGGCTGCCCACCGCATGCCATACCGGTCTGCTTCCAGTTCATGCTTGCGGGAAAAGGGAAGTATGCCCAGCACAGTAGAACCGGCGCCATAAGCCTGCAAAAACAGATTTTGAGTAGCTGCAGGTTTGCTGGCCAGTGCTACGGAAAGCGCTGTGCCACCCAACTGCTGCGCAAGTCCCTGGCTCATGCGCTCATTGCCGTGTTGAAATATGGCATGCGATATTTCGTGACCAATGACATTGGCCAGCGCGGCTTCATTTTGGGTAATGGGCAACAAACCGGTGTACACTACACATTTGCCGCCCGGCATCACCCATGCATTTGCATCTTTGTTATTTACGAGGTTAAACTCCCAGGCAAAGCCATCCAATGCATTGTTAAGGCCTTGTTGTTTGTAATAAGTACCTACTGCAGCCGCAAGCCGCTGTCCTATTCTGCGAACCATTTCAGCATCCCGGTCGGCCGAAGGGCTTACAGTTCGGTTTTCGGACAAAAATTGCTGGTATTGTTGGGTAGCCATGGACTGTAGTTGCTGTTCAGGTACCAACTTGAATTGACTTCTACCGGTTACCGGGTTGGTAGAACAAGCCACCACAGCCGATACTGCCAGAAAAAATGCCGTGATTCTTTTTATCATCATTTTCGTTTTAAAGGGTTGATTGCTGCGAAGAGATAATTTCAATGATTATACCAAATAAAAAGACCCTGCATCAGGGTCCTGGTTTATTAAAAAGATGGTAAAACTAATCTGGTCTGGATTTGCGCCGGTCGCGGTGTTTCAGAATAGGCACCTTGCTTTCATTTCCTTTTAAAATGCGGCCGATGTTTTTTTGATGTGTAAACAACACCAAAAGAGCTACTACAATGGCAAACACACGGTACAAATGTTCCGGTTCGTTGAATACTACCAGTATAAAAACAGGAAATGCAATACTTGCCAGTATCGAGCTTAAGGATACCCAACGGGTAAGGTAAAGTACCAGGATAAAAACACCCACACAACATAGCGCCACATTGGGCTGAATGCCGAGCACCATTCCAAAAAGCGAGGCTACGCCTTTACCACCTTTAAACCGGGCCCATACAGGGAAAATATGTCCGATAACCGCTGCGAGGCCCAAACCCAATTGCAAATTGACGAGGTACAATTCATTTTCAAATGATTCGGGCAGCAAAAAAGCAAGCTTAACAGAGATCACCGCTTTCAGCATGTCTGCAATCATTACAAAAGTACCCCATTTTGACCCCAGTATGCGGTAGGTATTGGTAGCGCCGGCATTGCCGCTGCCATAGTCGCGTATATCAATCTGGAAAAAATACCTGCTTACCCATACAGATGTTGGTACACTGCCAATCAGGTAAGCCAATAGTATAATCAAAAGTTCATTCATGCAGCAATGCTTAGTACGTTTTCAAAATTAAGCCAAAAGCAGTAAGTAACCGCGTTAAAAAACGTGCCGTAAATTAAGGGCGCTTTAGCAATAAGGCAATCCAGTTATTGCGTGTTTGTTGTACAATCAGCTGCAAACCATGTGCGCTGCATGCTTCCACAATATCCTCTTTATCGCTGGCCAGCAATCCACTGAACAAGACATATCCATGTGTTGCAACCGCTGTTGCAAGGTACGGCAGGTGCATTAATATGACGTTGCGGTTAATGTTGGCAAGTATAATATCAAACGATCCCTCGGGAACAGATGAGGCGAGGCTAAAATGTATGCGGCTGCAGCTATTTTGTGATGTGTTTTCCGTACCATTTGTAATGCTCCATTCATCATTGTCAATAGCGGTTATTGATGTGGCACCCAGCTTTTCGGCAAGTATGGCAAGGATGCCGGTACCGGTGCCAAAATCAAATACTTTTTTATCTTTGAAATCAATATCCCGCATCAACTGCATCATCATCCAAGTAGTGGCATGATGGCCGGTGCCAAAGCTCATTTTTGGCGTGATGATTATTTCGCGAAGCACACCTGCAATAGGCGTATGGAAATGGGCGCGCACTGCACAAAAATCTTCAACAATTACCGGCTCAAAGTTTGATTCCCAGAGTGCATTCCAGTTTTGTTGCGGTATCGTTTGTGCATGAACGTTATAACCTTCCAGCGATCTATTTACTTCATAACTCGGAAAATCGGCTTCAATAAAATAAACCAGCAATTGCGTATCCGTTTGTTCAAAACCGGTGGCACCCATATCGCTCAGCTCACTTATCAAAAGCTCCTGTTGTTCTTCGTTTGCTTCGATGCTTATCTGAATGTGGTTCATCCCGGAATATTATTTTATACGTCTGTTTGTATGCATCAGATCAATATGTCAAACAGGCCGTTTACCTTTTCTAACCTGCACAAATAACATTTTATTGGCATCCCCAAAATGCCTATATGCTTTACTGCAAAAAAGTGGCGCAACCGCCTGGCAAAGAAAAAAGCTGCTGGCATTTACCAGCAGCTTTTTTCTTATTTATCAGGTATTAACCTTCGTTTTCAATTTGTCCGCCGCCTGCCTGGCCGCTACCGCCGCCTTGAGGACGAAACCCGCCTTCGGGGCGTTGTCCACTGCCGCCGCCATCTCTACGGTCGCCACGGCCCTCAACGCGTGGCCGGTCGCGGCGCTCCCCGCCTTCGCGTGGTTCCCGCCTTTCTTCGGTCATGCCTTCCGGTTTAGGAAGCAGCACTTTACGGCTTAGTTTAAACTTTCCGGTTTTAGGATCGGTGCCGGTTAGTTTTACCTTCACCACGTCGCCTTCATTCAAAATGCCTTCCAAAGTTTCAAGGCGTTTCCAGCTTACCTCAGAAATGTGCAGCAACCCTTGCTTGCCCGGCATAAACTCAACAAAAGCGCCGTAAGGTTGAATGGTTTTTACCACGGCTTCATATTCATCGCCAATTTCCGGCACGGACACGATGCCCTTGATCCACGAAAGGGCTTTGCTTACGCCTTCTTTGTTTGCCCCAAAAATGCTTACCTCGCCCTGGTTGTTTTTTTCTTCCAAATTAATGGTCGTTCCGGTTTCGCGCTGTATTTCCTGGATGATCTTACCACCGGGCCCGATCACTGCACCAATGAATTCACGATCAATATAAATTTTCACCATGCGTGGCGCATGTGCTTTTACATCGCTGCGCGCATCGGGAAGGCAGTTGTACATAGCGTCGAGAATATGCATGCGGCCGCGCCGTGCCTGCTGCAGTGCGTTGCTCATGATGTCGAGGGTTAAACCATCTACCTTAATGTCCATTTGTATTCCGCAAATGCCTTCGCGTGTACCGGTTACTTTAAAGTCCATATCGCCCAGGTGGTCTTCATCGCCCAGTATGTCGGTCAAAACCGCATAGCGGGCACCGTCCGTAATAAGGCCCATTGCTACGCCGGATACGTGCTTGCGGAAAGGAATACCGGCATCCATCAGGGCCAGTGAACCGGCACAAACCGTAGCCATAGAAGACGAACCGTTTGATTCCAGGATGTCGCTTACCACGCGCACCGTATAGGCAAAATCACCTGCCGGCATCATTTGCTTCAGCGAACGCAGGGCCAGGTTGCCATGTCCTACTTCGCGGCGGCCGGGACCGCGCAAAAACTTCACCTCGCCAGTAGAAAAAGGCGGGAAATTATAATGCAGTATAAATTTTGAATATTCAGATGTTGCGGCGCTTTCAATGAGCAGTTCATCCAAAGGGGTACCTAACGTAACGGTGGTCAGCGACTGGGTTTCGCCACGGGTAAAAAGGGCGGCGCCATGTGGTGTGGGCAGCACATCCACTTCCATATCCAGCGGACGAACGTCTTCGAGCCCACGGCCATCCAGCCTGGTTTTATCGTTTAAGATCATTTCCCGAACCACATGGTATTGCAGGTCCGACAAATAAGTTTTAACCATCTTCTTTACATCATCGCCGATGTCTTCGCCCTCCGGCAAATTGGCTTCCTGGCGCAGGGTTTCTTTTAAATCGTCAGATAGTTTTTTAAAAAAATCTTTTCGTTCGGATTTAGCCATGCGGGCACGGGCATATTCTTCCATGCGCTTGCGAGCAAAAGCATCTACCCGCTGGCGCAATACATCGTTTTGCTCCGGCTTTGGATAGGCTCTTTTAGGGCCTACGCCCACGGCATCACGAAGTTCGGCCTGGGCCCTAATCTGTACCCGGATGGCGTCGTGAGCAATGCGGAGGGCCTCTACCAGCTCTTCTTCTGCACATTCTTTAGCCTCACCTTCCACCATCATGATGTTGTCCATTGTAGCGGCAACCATAAAATCCATATCCGACTGGAGCATTTCGCTGCGCGTAGGATTGATTTTGTACTGGCCTCCGATGCGGCTGATGCGCACTTCGGAAATAATTTCTTTGATGGGAATGGTAGAAACGGCCAGTGCTGCAGACGCTGCCAGGCAAGCCATGGCATCGGGCATAATTTCGGCATCGGAAGAAATAAGCGTAATGATCACCTGTACCTCGCAAAAATAATCTTCGGGAAAAAGCGGGCGAAGGGCCCGGTCTACCAGCCGGGAAGTGAGCACTTCGTAATCATTCAAGCGGCCCTCGCGTTTAAAAAAAGATCCGGGAATACGGCCTGCAGAGGCAAATTTTTCCATATAATCCACACTCAGCGGAAAAAATTCCTGTCCGGGTTTGGGTTCATCTGTGGCTACTACGGTTGCCAGCAGCATACTGTTGCCTATGCGTACCGTTACCGATCCATCTGCCTGACGGGCCAGCCTTCCTGTTTCGATGGTTATTTCGCGGCCATCGCCTATATCAAAAGTCTTACTTATTGGTTGTGTGAGCATTGATCCAGATTTGTTTCCGGGCTTATAAGGCAAGCATGCCGGAAATGTGATAAGATGCATAAACAAGTAAAGTACAGCGGGCAGCGCCTACTGTACGATACAAAAAGCCCTCCCTTGCGGGAGGGATATTGTGCAAATAGTTAAGCTTATTTTCTGATCCCCAGCTTTTCAATCAGGGAGCGGTAGCCTGATAGGTTGTGCTTTTGCAGGTAATTGAGCAAACGGCGGCGGCGGCCCACCAGTTGCATCAAACCACGGTGCGTGGAGAAATCTTTTTTGTTTTGCTGCAGATGGCTGGAGATATGGCTGATGCGTTCGGTAAGAACAGCAATTTGTCCTTCAATGGAACCGGTGTTGGTTTCTGATCCCGCATAAGTGGCAAAAATGCCCGCTTTTTTTTCTTTAGTAATTGACATCGTAGTTTTTTTAAGAGACATCCGATTTAGATACCTGTATATATTTTTCGCGGGCAAAGCTAAGGAAAATAGCCGATATACAGCGCAGCAGGGGCAGTAAGGCAAAAGGGAAAATTATCAGGTGGCCCGTTGCAAAATGATACCTCCGGCAACGAAACCTTACACAGGCAGATAGGCATTTTGACCTTTGTTTTTTGCATCATTGCTCCCTTCTGCACTGTACTTTTGCGGCATGGAAAAAGCCGAACTCCTGTCTGCCGATGCCCGCGCCATCCTGGGCCTGCAATTGCCAACCGACCCCCGGTGGGTAAACCTTGCCCTCCTTTCGCTGCAGGATATACTTACCGATCATGCCTATTGCGAGCAAAAAGCGGCCGTTTCCTGCATCTCGCTGATACAACAATACAGCCGGAGGGAAAAACTGGTGGTAGAACTGGCGCCCGTCGTAACGGAAGAATGGGGACACTTTAGGCTGGTGCTCGCCGAGCTGAAAAAGCGGGGCCTGCAACTGGGCCAGCAAAGAAAAGATGCGTATGTAAATAAGTTGCTGCAGTTTGGAGCAAAAGGCGGTGCGGAAGAAGAGCGACTCCTTGACCAGTTGCTCCTGATGGCGCTTATTGAAGCCAGAAGTTGCGAACGGTTCAAACACTTATCGGAAGGGTTGGACGATCCGTACCTGCGGCAGTTTTACCGGCGTTTTATGGAAAGCGAGGCAGGCCATTATACTTTATTTATCGAACTGGCGGAAACATATATTGAAAAAGAAAAAGTGCGCCCCCGCTGGAAGGAATGGCTGCAATACGAAGCATCGGTGATAGGTACTTTGGAGCTGCGCGGCGACCGGATGCATTGAGTGAATATTTTTTGCAGCGGTCTGTCCTCAAAACCCCTATCTGCCCCATTTTCGATTTTAGCTGATTGCGCTCATCGGATTTATTTCAGGTTAATCGTTCTGCCTTCTTTTGCAGATGTCATTGCCGCGTCCAGTATTTCCATCACCAGCATATTGTTGGCAAGGCCCGACAAGTCGTTTTCCGGTAATTGTATTTTGCCTGCCAGCAAGGCGGCAAAAAAAGAAAACGGATCATCGAAAGGAGCAGTTCGTGCAGCGACTGGCAGTTCCCTTAACCTGTTGTTTTCCGATAGCTTAATATTTAGATGATCCCGGTCCGGTGCAAAAAGAGCGCCGGTTTGCCCGTATACTTCCATGTCTTTCCTTGCGTAAGGCCAGTTCCATGAAGGCTGTATCACTACCTGCCGTTTCGGATAGTTCAGTACAATTGTTGCATCATCATCTACTTTTGCATATACCTCCGGCTTTATCTGCTGGGTTACGGCAGTTACCGAAAGCGGTCTTTCGCCCTGTAAAAGCCAGGTAGCCAGGTTGGCACCATAACATCCAAAATCCATCAGGGCGCCGGCGCCGTTCCATTTCGGGTCGGTTAGCCAGTCCAGAAACTCTTTATTCACCCCGATCTCTTTTGGCCCCTGGTGGCCGTCGTGCACCACGATTTTACGGATGTCGCCAATGGTCTTTTGGTCATGAACGCTTTTGTACAGATCTTCCATACTGCCGTACCAGGTTGTTTCGTAATTGGTAAGCAATTGGATTTTGTGTTTTTTTTTGCCAATGCTTCCATTTGCCTTGTATGATCCAGGCTTACGGCAATCGGCTTTTCCACCATTACATGAATGCCCAGTGGCGCACATTGCTGCACTACCTCCAAATGCTCAAATATGCTGTTAAAGGCAGCAACGGCCTGCGGCTTTGTAGCCTTGAGCATTGCCTGGAGGGTGTGGTTTTGGATTTGTGTG
>QQTW01001420.1_pt1 | contig 16731 bp, 14 predicted proteins | sample 1904831 | NCBI WGS metagenome assembly QQTW01 (sample SAMN09435610, study PRJNA476489) | Subsurface metagenome, whole genome shotgun sequencing project. | reverse complement strand
CGTGGTCTTCGGCAAATGGCAATGTCCGAGATCCGGGCTTGACCCCCGGCGGCCGAGAAGGAAGAAGACTAACTCCTTACCGGGTCTCCATGGAGCATCAGAAGAAGGTGCTACAGCGTCAGCTGAACTTGGCTGGTGAGATGCAACGACCGGTGTCGGTGCACGGTGTTCAAGCACATGGAGCCGTGTTTGAGGCACTACAAGAGACTTGGAAAGGCTATGAAAACGAAGTGACGAGCAAACGGACCCGGAAAAGAAGAGGAAGCGTTGCAGAAGCACATGTTAAGGAGGAATATATAGAGGATGAGGATACAGCAGCGGGTATCGACGCTGGAATTGCAACTGGAACTGGAACTGGAACTGGAACTTTCGAAAACAAGAAGCGGGCCAAGGGACCACTACCTTATCCGCCCCGGATATGCTTGCACTCGTATTCTGGTCCGCAGGAGGGATTGAAGCAATATCTCAATCCCTCAATTCCTGCAGACATCTTCTTTTCCTTTTCTTCTGTCATCAACTTCTCGAAATCGAACGCTGGCAAGGTCAAAGAGGTGATCAGGAGCGTGCCCGATGACCGAATCCTCGTCGAGAGTGATCTCCACTGCGCCGGAGACCGGATGGACGGCTACCTGGAGGATATTACTCGCTTGGTCTGCCAGGCCAAGGGATGGCCACTGGAAGACGGCATCCAACAGCTGGGCCGCAACTGGAAGAGGTTTATCTTTGGCCAAGATCACTGAGGTTGCCAACAAAGTCTTTCCGGATATGATGCGATTCATGCTGTTGGTCTTCCAATGCCTTCTTGGAGCGTTGCTTCACGAGGACCTTCGGCGTACCGCGGCTGCTGCTTTGGCACCTGCAAGTCAATCACCTTCCGCTTGTGCTCCATGGTTCCTTTCAGAACGAGGACAGCACTGGCTGTTGCTCGTGCGTCATTCGAACTTGGTCTTCCAATGATCCATTTTCCTGAAGGTCCTCCTCTCAGCCATTCGCGACAGCGGCATTCAGATGTTCATCTTCACGGAATTCTATCTGTTCGCAAAGGCTCCATTCGCCATAAGTAACACGCTGAGGCCATCTTGTGTATCAAGCCGTCAGATCACCGGGACCCGGCTCTCACCATGGTATTCCCATCATCACACGTTCGGCAGAGGAGTTATCCAGTGAGTGGGCTCGCCTCTGCTCCTTCACACGACGGCAACAACCTGGACCGCCATTATAAAAGCCCACCTCTTGGTCCTCTTCTCTCTTCCTCTTCCTCTCACTCTCCTCATCTTATCTACCTTATCGTCTCCTCACCTTCTCACTCTCAACCACATCTTCTCATTCTACGTTGAGCGAGGCAACCCATTAAGCTCGCACTCCTTACCGGGTGTGTTCATCATCCACATACATCTCTACACTGTAAGTGAACATCTCCTGCTCTTGTCTCATCACCTTCAGCATCCCTGTTGTCACCTGCATGTCAAAGTGAATCTGGTTCACGTCCACACCCGATATTCTCTCCGTGACCCATCCCTGCATCTTCTTCCCACACACAAAGTTGCTCCCCGCCCACCTTCGTCTCACTTACAACGGTTCTCTGATTTCCCATCGTCTCACTTACGGCGACAATCATCATTGCCACATTCCATCACTGTCCTCACGCTTATAACAACAGCCAACGTTGCCTCGTCACATTCACAACGAAGGTTCCCATCACGTCGTTGTCACACTTGTGACAGGTATCATCTCATCATCGCACATACAACGACGGTTGTCACCGCTTTGTCATCACACTTACAACGACACTTTATCATCTTCTGACTTACGGTGAAAGGCATCCTCCATTCATCGTCTTCTCGCTCACGGCGACGTCACTATGTCTCGTGCCAAGATGGAGTTCACCTTCGGCAAGGTGCCTGAGTCGGATTCTGATCATGACGCGGACAATGAAGGTGAGAACTGCGTCTCTTTTCTTTCATCGTCGCCATTCGCATGACAACGTCTGAGCACCCGTGACTTACATGAAAGCACAGGACGCGTCGCAGATAAAGGCTCTGTCAAGGACAATCGCCGCGCCACCAAGGACAAGTCCACTAGTCGTCATCAGACCCGGGCCGCAACCATGACTGGGGATGAGTCATCGGAGGATATCCCTGAGACCGTCAAGAAGACGGGTACTGCCGGTTTCAAGGCTAAGACGAAGTTCGAGTCCAAGCGCAAGCTCAACGAAACCCCCAAGACCAAGGCCGGTACCACCAAAGAGAAGTCCAACACGAACGATAAGTCTTCTAAGGGCAAGGACAAAGCCAAGGTCAAGCCGACGGAGGTCGAGGATGAGGATTCAGTCGAATCGGAGAGTTCGGATGAGTCGGGCGGATCGGACATGTCCTACGAGCCCAAGATGAAGAAGACCAACAAGAAAAACAAGGGCAAGAAGGGCAAGCCGCACACGCCAAAGAAGCCCGCGAAACCCGTGTTCGCCCCGACACCAGGCAACTACAAAGCTAGCCATCTCAAGCGCGCGCTGAGCTTTACCGAGCTGGACGATCACGAGGGACGTCGTGCTCCGAGCACCTTCAACAAGCTAACCAAAGCCGACGGCGAGCGCGATCCAGAGAATCACGAGATCATGCGTCTGCGTGACGATGAGCACATGTCCTTTGGCGACATTGCCCAGCGCCTGAACGAACAGCGTGTCGCCCGCGGTCGTCTGCCCGGCCTGACCGAGAACGCCATCTATTCTCGGTACATACGCAACGCCCCGCTCATCGCCGCTGCTATGGGCAAAGAATGGAGCCCCGTCTCGCTGAGCAAGAAACCCATCGGCGCCAATATCACGCGCCCCCAGCCCATCAAGTTCGCTCCCGAACATGACGAGCTGCTCGTGCGCGTCTACAAGGAGGTCGTCGATGAGACGTGGGAGACGGTCAAGAAGCGATTCGAGGAACGCGGTGGCCCCCAGTTCGACACCGTCACCCTTGCTCGTCGCTTCAACATGCTGTGATGGGAAGAGAGATCTTGGGTATAAGTGGTGGTTGTGTGTGAGGTGGAATATGGTTGCCGGTCTCTAATTTGTTATACAGTCGCACCAGAACTCTCGTCAGTCGTTTCTCTTCTGGGAGTTGGTGAGGGCCTCGAAGAGAAACACTTGAAGTAGGGTCTAAGTCGAAATCTCCACTCTAATTTCGCGCTTTGATCGTCTCTCATTTCTCCTCGCTACCTACTACAACTTAACAGATGATCTTGTCGAACTCCGCCAGCCGGCATATCTTTATGGCGCACTCCAGACAAGCCTTGTCTACCAGAACGCATCGCCCGCCCGAGACTGTCCCCGTTGCAGCAAGACTAAACAGCCGCAGTCTATTATTGTCTTTGGTCGGAACAACGCAGACCCTGTCCTCCGCGTGTGATACTCCGGGATGTCTTAATTCAAGTGGGGAAGTGAAAAGGCAGTTGACCGGCGTTTTGTCGAGCTCTCGGTTGGCGGGATGGGAGCAAACCCTGACCAAGAGAGCTCTTGAGAGTTCAGTCAAAACATCAAAAGGATTGAGCCGGCAAGCGGACTCGGTCCAGCTGATGTAGGCCTTCGTCGAGTTGCCGTAAGTGCTTAAGACCCAGCGCAAGTCCGCCGCTGGATAGAGATATAGGGTACGGGTCAGTGGTATTGTAGTATCCAGATCGTCTATTTTCCTGGCTGGCAGTCCTGACCCTTGCACCCGACTTCTTACCGTTTGGACGCGAATCCCTCTGTCTTTGAAGGATATCTCTCCTGGTACGCAGAGAAGTTCTAAGAAACCGACCCTGTCAAGATCATTTGACTCGAAGAGTATCGGAAACACTGCCTGACCATGGAAAGAAGACATGACCCAGTCCTGCTCAATTACATCCTGGACAACGTCGTGGCCTAACAGATGCAGGGCCCTGGCCAAGATGGCCTCCACCGGGACGAACCTGATTTCGCCATGGAACAGAATAGAAGAGATAGGCTGTTTCAGTGTCGTGGGGTACTGCATGAAAGTATGAGGAGCAACGAACTCTTGCCCGTTAATACGCAAACTTATTTCCCGAAGCGAATCGTGAAGAAGAGACAAGGAGAAGATGTTTGCAAGGATGTCGCTCAGGTCCTCCAGAAAGACATTCCAGGCGCAGACAGCAAACCCCTTTTGTTGTGCATGTTGAGGGCAATTTCTCTCCAGTTCTTCCTTCCAGAGCTTCACTAACGGAAGGTCCGTGATCAACGTACCAGACGGAAGCGTCTTAACGGCAAAGCCGTTAATCGAGAGGTAGATGGACGCCACTTCGGCAATGGTGCTTTCCGTCGGGAAGGCGCAACCTCTGAACGAAAGAAGCGGCTCCCATGCGGCCGACTCTTCTGTCAAAGCCGCTTTGACTGCTTGTTCGACCGGGCCAAGCTTTTCGACATGAATCATACACGATCTCATCGGTCTGATGGCGTATGACAATGCCTCAAGCAAAGCTCGTCTGCCAAGTCCGTTATGTGTGAGATTATTTCTCCTGAGCCATTGTTGACCGTGATTCGCGACTGTGACCATGCCACTGAAGTCTGAGCGCAAAGCGCGATCGTCTTCCGCCAGTTTTGCTTCAAGAAAGGTTGAAAGTCGTTCGGTAGTACTCAAGGTTTCGATTCTGACACGATCTTGCTCATATGCCAGGTCCTGGTACTGTACAGTGACTCGACAAAGTGGTTGTTCGAGGAGGAGCTGACCGTCGGGCATCTTGAAACTAGGTTCGATTCCCAAGCACCATTTGGTGAAAGCCATCAACCAAGGCACACAGGATGTTGCATGTAGTACCACGGACTGAGTATTGCCGACTCTTTCCAAGCCTCGGAATGCTTCCACGATGAGGTGTATCCCTTCTGCATTTGGATATTTGCATGACGGTCCCCTGAATCTTGTGTCATCCACTCCAACACACCTCTTGCACCAGTCCTCCCAACCCAGAAGTTCGTTAGCGAAACCCACACGAGCCAGACGAGGTTCCAGGCGATCGACGAGCGCCGTCAATTGGTAAGCTGTTGGCGTCAAGGTCTTATCTGACGCAGAAGCCGTGATCATCTTCTCTAAAGCATCTCCGACCTCCCAATTCCTCCATCCCATGGTGGAAACCAGGGCCGTGGCCAGCGCTAGAAAATTCACCCCTGCCAAGCTCTTACTCAACTCCGTCACCGCCGACTGCTTCGGATATCCAATCTGGGCTTTCAAGAACTCAACCATCACCGGCTCCGCCGTCTGCTTCAGCGTCACTTCCAGCTTCTTTCGTGTCTGTGGACTCATCGCAATCGTGGCCCCGAAGCGCTCCGCCGCAAAGAATGCAATGGGCTGGATATTCTCGTCCGAGAAGACACGGAGCGCGTCCTTGCTGATGGTAACAGCGTTCGAGGCCGTTTCTGAGAGAGCCCACGTTGCGACGAACGACATCTTGATCTGCAGCTTGTCCTTTCAGGCAAAGAGCCGCTTTGCACGGGAATCCAATGGAGGATCGCTACGTCTGTGGGGGAGACGTCAAGCGATCGGACCTATAACCAAGTCATCAGCGACCAGGTAAGAACGGACGGACGACGAATGGCCTGACACTCTATACTATTCTTCTCGTTCCCAACTCATACCTGCTACCACAACATCCCGAGCCAACGGCTATTGACCTCTCAATGTGAGGTTTCTTCGACACCCATCAAGGTTCATAAACGGTATGCCACCACTACCCAGCAAGAGAGGAGCTGCCAGCGTAACAATATGAGCAGAGACAGGATATCAAGATCCCCCAAAGATCGAGCGAGCCTATTCTACGGAAAAGCGGAGTCAGAGAAAAAGTGAGGCTGTCTGGAGATCCTCAGCCTGATAGCTAACTTCCCACCAAACGCGGCTCATTCCAGATATCCTTCCCACCTTCCTTTGCCTTTTGGGGGCCACACTTAACCTCTTACGATGAGAGATGCAGCAAGGCTGCATCTCTGATTTCATGTAGAAGGGCTGCATCTATCCACCGCAAGCATTTCCCGAGCAGTATCCATCATGCCGTACCATACTCTATCATTTACCTACCTCAATCCTCTGGTCGGTTCAGTCCATTGAAGACGCTGCTTCCGGATAGACATCCCTATTCTCTCGCTGTACCATAATCGGAATTGAGTCGACTTCTTGATCTACCCATTCCTAATATATGTAACCCTAGTTCAATCAAACAGCTGACATACAACCCGCAAAACACCCCACTCAAAGAATAGCATTTGCTTAGCTAACAGGCTATGATACACAGGTGTGGGTCGAGGGTGAGTTGGTCCATCCGTCCGTCAAAGACCCCTCAAGAATTCCGCCAGACTAACAGGTTTCCGAACCGCGTTGGAGAAACCCTCGTGGTAACTGATCCAGACCTTCTTTTTGTTCTTCTTTTCCTCTTCGAGTCGTACTGCTTCCATCGTCTTTTTCGTCGTCGTTGTCGTTTTGATTCGTTTGTTGTTTTCCCCTCCTCTTTGTCGGTCTTCATTCGTCTCATCTACGTCCACCGTCGTTTCGAGAGGAACGGAAGAACCGGACAAGACAGAGTTCGTGGGGATCACTCTCCCGAAAAAATCCCGTTTGATTCCCTTTTCTGGCTCAGAGGGCATGTCCTGATTTTCCTCGTCTCCCTCGACGTAGCCTGCGTTTTGTAACGCACCGCGGGTGTTGTGGAGGTAATAGTCTCTATTGTTGTCCGCATCGACGTCACCCCTGCCAGCAAGATATCGCGCTTGTCTCGCTTCGTTTTGTCTCCGAAGACATTCCTTGTGGTATTCCTGATCGAGGACTTGTCTTACGGCGTATCTCGTTGGTGGGACCATCGTCTTCACAGTGGTCGTTGATGTATTCGTCGTGGCGGTTTCATACGTGGAGAGGATATCGAGTGGTCTATCCCCCCATAATCTCATTCATCAGCAATGGAGATTAAACACACTAAGTAGTCTTGGGAATACGTGGTAAAGATGGTGAAAAGTAGGTTAAAAAAGAAAACTCACGGCTCCATTCGATACACCCACGTCCCTCCCTGTCTCCATCCGGGCGTCGATGACAACGAAGACGAGAGATCCGTCGTCTCCAAACGACATCTCTGAAAAGTAATCCCCACATCCGTCATCACCCGGACGGCCCGCCGAACAAGATCCCTTTCGATATCGGTCCGCACGCTAGCCACACCGCGTTGTTCTCCTCCTGCTCCTCCACTTCCACCGACCACAACGGGTTTGATATCCGGTGTGACGAGCTTGATCAAATACGGTAAGAATTCCGTGGCGATATCCTCTGGTGAACGAAATGCTCTGGAAAGCGAGATGGAGAAGGAGGATAATAAACTTGTTAAGATCGAGCGGTTGTTCTTCTCGGCTTCGCGGGCTTCGAAATCGGCTTTGGGACCGGTGAATGGGAGAAGTGGTTCATTCTCGTCGCTGTCTTCAGCGTGGTCTTGAGTACCGCCGTATGTACCTCGGTTTCGAGCGTCGTTGGTAGAGGTGGCTCCACCCCAGCCTGTTCGAGCGGATGTCGCGAATAGATCATGGAATGCTAGAACCGGCTGGCTGAGATATTCTGATAATTCCCATTCTTGGCCCTGGAAGATTTTGGAAGACACGGCGTCATGGAAGTAGAGCCATTCGTAGGCTCGATCGGGTTTGGACAAGACTGAGTCGTCACGGAAGGGGTGGGATGGATAGATGGAGAAGCAGTCTTTTGCAGTAAATGTCAGCGGTACGTAGGGGCATAAACGGACAGTGGATTAGAAGGTGGGAGAAGTAGAGAAGCTAGAACTCACCAGTCATAACTCGGTCGACTTCTCCACACGAATCGACCAGCTCACGCAAGCGGCGTATGGCGTACTTCTTACCCATCTCAGTAACGCTCATCTTCACACCAGCTTCCGCTGGACCATATTCTCGACCATCCATGGCAGCGGGGGGTCGGTGGTAACCCGCTCCTTCGAGGAATACCCGCTCGACAGCCTCTTTGGCGCCTCCTCGTCCCAACGCACGAGCTTCTCCACCGCCGTGCGATAAATTCCCAAGAACATTCTTCTCGATCCATGTACGTGTCAGTCGAGTCGGCCCCGTGGCCGAGTGGAGCAAGTTCTTTCCCGAGCGCAGTCTACTGGCAACCCATTCGGCAACCACCAGCGCCCCTCGTAGATCCCCCTCGACGTTACTCGTGTATGTATTCATCTCGCGTCGACTAGAGGAGCCCCAGACGGCCTCACACAGCCTTCGAACACCATCGCCATCGCACGGATATCCTTCCTTGTGAAAGATCGTCTGGATCCGGGGTACCACGTGGTTGAGGAGCGGTCTTCGCACGTGGACAATCTCCGCTAGACCAGACTGTCGTAAGGGACGCAAACTGGGATGATAGACGTCGTTGCAGACGAGGATGATAGGGCGGAGGAGTCGAAAGTTATCTCTTCCTTTGCGTTTCTTCCCGTTGGCGCTGGATGACTGCCCCATCTTGCGTGGCATCGCGGCGTTCTTCTGATCCAACTGAATCAGATCGATCAAGGCGCTGATGAATCCGCCTTCGCCACCGCCGCCGGAACCGCCGTATACACCGTCGACTTCGTCAACCACGACGCAAACGGGTCGAGAGGCTTTGTTGGGTTTGCCGTTCACAGACTTCGGAGCAACCGCTGCTGGACGGACAGTTTCCGTACCCACGCAGTCTCGAATCCGTCCCTTGACGACATCGCGACTGCGGTCGTCGCTAGCGTTGATTTCGAGCACTTCATATCCGGCGTGTCGAGCGCATACATGTGCCAATGTAGTCTTCCCTAGCCCCGGCGGGCCCGCCAGTAACAGTACTTTTCGATGAGCGCGCGGTTCGTGTTCCTCGGGTCGAGGCTTCGTCACAGGTTTCGCCAGCTTGTGCTTGCGAAACACAGTGGCGTCCCAGCCCTTGAGCCATCCGAGTACAGAACGATGCGTCCGCTCGTCGCCAACCAAGTCGACGTAGCGCTTCGCACGGTATTTCTCGGTCCACAGCAGTGTTCGTCGTCCTGGTATATCTTTCTGGTGATGTCGAGGGACCACGTTCGCCATAGCAGCGTCCCCCCGTGACGTCGCCTCTGCTCGCAATTGAGACTCTTTCGAGGCCACATCTATCAATCGATGGATCTCGATGCCGTAGTACTCTTTGTTTGCACGACCTGGTTTCGTGGAAGAACGTGCTGCGATGATTCGCTCCAGAGGCGTAGCAGCCCCTGTTGCTTTGCGCTGTGTATCAAACGATTTCCCCGAGCATGTTTGAATCGAGTACCGTTTTCTGGAAGCATGCTTCGACGATTGTTGCGATGGCTGAGAGAAAATCTCTGAAAACAGGTTGTCCTCCGTCGTAACTCTCGATTGTACTCCACAAGCACTCTCGTCCTTCGCTGCATCCTGAGATGGAGGGTCATTTATTCCATTGTTGATGAGGTCCATGAAATGGGATCCATGTTGGAATGAATTTCCGAGTCTATCCTGCTCCTCTTCATCATCATCGTCGTCAATCATGAATGGTCCAACAACGGTAGGCTGCCTAATCTCCTCCGGCCGATCTTCATCATCGTCATCATCATCAACGACGAACGGTCCGGTAACAGTAGGCTTCGTAATCTTCTCCGACGGGAGTGGCTTAGTTCGCCTAGGAGCTACCGCCGGCGAAGAGCTAGGCGGATACGCCACAGGTGATGAAATCAACTGCATCTCGAGCGTGGGCGGCGAAGAAGGCGGTATGTCACCACTCTCGTCGGTAGGATCGATGCAGCTGTCTACCTCGACCACCTTCCGACGTTCGACTACAGGAGATGCTTGATATTGGATTAGTTCGAGCCAATGCAAAACTCGTTCGAACTATACACACCGACTGTGTGATCCTCGTCACTTCGAAAGACCTCGCTGACCGTCCAGGCTCGATGTTGGATGACGATACCCTGTTTGGTTTTGGCCGCTTTTACTTCGGCGCGTTGAAGATACTGCGCTTCGAGGTCGTCGGCGGCGGTCGTGTCCGAACCTGCCAAGGCCGTGTGGTTGATTTCAGAATGTAAATGAATCGCAGGATCGGAGGATATTGGAGGGGATGACGACAGAAATGTTGAAGAAGTCATCTTGTGATGCGCTCGAAATGCATTACTGTTGTCCGTGAACGTGAAAGTTGGAGACGGAGGGGACGCGGTAATTGAGTGGGGAGACGCGCCGCGACGCGTTGATGGGGAAATGCCGGGATAATAAATTGCCGGCTCCCGGCTGCTGGTTGCTGACTCATCCTGTTTGGTCCATTAAATTGTCGAACATTGTCGGGTCGGGATGGAAACCCGGACGGGGGAAGTGGGATGCGAGTCCCGCCGTACTTTTAGACCGCTCGCACAGATGACGTTCTAACATCCTAAGATGTCAACACAGACTCATCAGCAACGGTAAATCTTGCAGGTTCGGCGCTCGTTAGCTTCCATTTGGAATTCATGCAAATACCAAAAAGGTAGATGGACGGACGGATGATCAGCGGCTGAGCAAGATTGATGTGTTGACACCAGGATCAATGCAGAAGATATCTCATGCCAAAAAGATCGCCCAGGATCCGGCTATTTCCGGATTCGTACAATGGCCTTCTCGAGAAGATGTCTGCATATATCTGGACCTCATTCCTTCATCCTATGGGGTGGTGCTTCTTCCTCCGTTTGGGCCGATGCTTTCGTCCGAGCCAGTGATCCAAGCTATCACACAGCCGCTCCAGGATCCATTCGGGCTCGCCATTATTCGCCATCATCGGGCTGTCTTCTCCAATCCAGTCCCATTCGATAATGCCCACGGTCTCGGCTTCCTTCTCCGCCTCGGATCGCTCTTCCCAGCAGTACCGGATCAATCTGGCCACCTCTGCCCACTCCTCGTATGGATATCGTTTTGGTGGATGCACCTGGACATCCTTGGCCGTTCGACGAATGGCCTGCAGCATTCGATGCAGATGGTCATCTTCATCGTATGTCTCATCGGCCAGATCCTCCAGCGTCGGTGGCTCTTCAGCGCCATCTTCCATCCGATATCCCTCTTCAACTCGTTTTTCTGTTCTAGGCCCCTCGGTCTTGGATCTTCTCTGGACCCAGTGGAAGAGTCGCGGATTTCGCACCAGAAATGCTCGCCACACTCCCGCTCTCGGGAGCACAGTCCAGTCGGCCAACGTGAAGGTGGCTCGGTTGAAGCTCGCAATCACCGTCTCGGCCATGTCGCTAATCAGGATAGTCATGGTGGGGACGGCAATTAAGCTCCACAAGACGAACAGTGGCTTCCCCGCATTCGACTTTGGCGACAGGTCGCCATACCCGATGGTGGCCAGCGATACGTAACAGAAATATAATCCCTGGAAGTAGGTCAGGCCTTGCTCCCTCTGCTCGACCCGGTGGAAGACCAAGGCACCGAGACACCAGACGAGCGCGAATGCCAGGACGGACATGCCCAGCCGGTACCAACGTCTCCAACGATGAGCGCGGTGCTGAATGTTTCGCATGGCTTCGAACCGATCCTTCTCCTGTTGAAGGACAACCACTTTGGACTCTTTTCCGAATACACGCTTGACTATTCTTGAGCCAGCGAGATATTCAGTGATTCTGTGTTGTGTATCTGAGGTCATGCTTTTGCTAGTTCCGTCACCGGGTGGCTCGTGAGCAACGACTGTTCCTCCCTTTTGATCGGAACTCTGCTCCACCTGGATTTCCAGTGGCCATGGTTGGTCCGTTTTTGGACTACTGCTGGGAGGGTCTGCGGACGTTCTTCCATACCGATGGACGGTACGAGCCCGCTTCCTTTCGATGTGTTTCTTAAACACATTATCGTGGCTCATGTCCCGCATGAACCGATTGATACTGTTGACCACGAGGCCCAAGACCACAATTCCTCCAACGGAATATGGTAGGAGGAGACCCCTCGATAGATCATTTCGCGAATAGTAATCTCCGAACCTTGGAAGCTCAAGACAAGTCAGCATTCGAGGGCGAGGATTTCCCGACTCATCAAAGCGAGGACCCACCCAATGGTCAAAATGGTCACATCCGCAAAATAAAGAGCATCACAAAAGTTCCAGCCATTGATCCGGGCGAAGACGCCTGCCCCACCAGCCAGCCAGACGATGAGCGTCATCGTCTGCAGAATCAGGGTTCGTTGATGGTCCGAAAGCGTAAAATGTCGTGGGTAGTGACCCAAAAAGTAGCCGAGCATGTTGCCCATCAGGAGCGTCGCGCTCAGCCAATAGATGATGGCCGCCATCACGGCATACCAGTAACCCTGGGAATAGGTCTGGGCGGGCGGAACAGGCGGCACATGGACGTGCATGGCCACCTCGATCGAAATCAGGATGGCGGTGGCTATATACCACATGATGATCGTTGTCGGTAGAGCAATGATGTATGAAACCCGTCGAGTGAAATTCAGCAGTAATGCAAAGTTTCCGATGCAACCGCATACCAGAGATGCAATATTGAGCGCAATGCACCTGATGGAAGATCAAAACGGTACGAATGATACATCAAGAACATTTACGACTACACATACCAGCGAGGGTCTGGATAGCCCACAGAATCGGCATCACGGCCAGCACCATTATCCGGGATGGTATTCCGCCAGGGCGTCACAATAGCAGCAATAGAGAACATGTTCGCCAACGGTCCGGTGGTCGCGGCCAACATGGGGATAGCCATGGCGGCGAACCACCAGTCTCTATTCCATATCAGCACATGAATATAGTCTGAATTCAGACTGAGTCGAGAAGGGATGATAGAAACGACGGAACAAACATACTGGGGCTCGTCATCTTGATTCGGCCTCATCCGGATCGCTTTTCTTCGTCGGTGACGATGCGCATGGCGTCTTTCTGGTTTTACATTTGCCACCCCGCTCGCCTGCGAGCTGGGAGGAGTATCGTTCTCCATGCCAGGCCCCTGGGAAGGCGACATCGTCAGGCTAGGCAAAACACGCGATAGAGAGCATCATATTTAAGTAGCCAGTGCGGCCTTCAAGAGGCAAGAATGTAAAGATTACAGTAATGGCTCGTCCATATCAGGCTGTACGTCAGCAAGACTCAGAGCCAATCTTTGCGATCCAACGCCGGTCGCGTTGGAAAAGAGCCTCCATGGTCGAGGAACTGCGCCGCTCGGCGATAAGAATGGAGCGGAATGGTGCGGCACGCGATAAATGCGGGGTTGCCCCACGAAGATCGCCATGCTTTATCAAGACCCTGCGGGCATGAAGATCCTAACAATCTCATCTTAGGGTGCCACGCGGGGGACACAAAAAGCGAAACAAGCGAACAGCGAGCGCTCCACCACCACAATGGCAACTCCTCCGCCCGATGGGCACTACAAGCATCATTTGACCCCTACAAAGGCACGAGTACAAGGTGCCATAGAGTTTTGCAAAGCTCAGGGCCTTGCATATCGTGCAGAAGATATCTTCAATCAATTTCAAGTACCTTGTAACACTGGCTACCGGCTTTTGCGCAAGCAAACCTCTTGTAGACGGCATAACGACCCAGACCTCCTCGAGACTCGAGAACAGAAAGCCATTATCAAGACCGCTCAAATTAAAGAGATGGAGCATATTCTGAAGACGAAAGAAGTGCATGCATGTGCTCTCACTTGGGAACAACTAGAATATAAAGCCGGTGTAAGAGTTAGTGGAAAAACAATCAAAAGAACTTTGGGTTCAATGTCATATCACAAATGCATTGCTTGCATTAAGAGCTGTGTTTCCCTTGACACCGCTGAACACCGGGTGAAATACTGTCATGAGCTGGCTTCAAGATATGCAACTTCGTTTGCTTTGTGCACCTTGTCTCAGCTAACTACCTCCCAAACAAGGCTTACAACTTGAAATCTTTTGGGTCTAAGCTCAACAATGCATTCACTATACTCAACTCTCTATCTGCCAACTCGTCACTTATTTCCTAGCCCTTGGAATAAATGTTTCAGCACATGGACTTACTAGCTTTATGCTTTGTTAGGTTTTATTCAGGTTAAACCTATTCAGCAAAGACTTTCTATGTTAGTATCTATTGGTTCTAGTACCTGGAAACCTTTAATCATGTCAGCGTCCGTGCCCAGCAACTTATCAGTTAATACTCAGCAGTCAAGAACTAAGTCAGCTAGCCAATCACACTTTGGCTAGTTGCTTTGTCAACTTTGTTACACATTCCCTTGGTTGGAGCTATGATCAAGATGAAAGGACCAATATTCTAAATATCTTGAAACGTTGCTCTTTTTTGGCAAGAGTCATGGTTTGTCTTATTGGCATGATATGCTTAATTGAAATTGCCAATTAGCTCAAGACATCTATTTTGTTTATTTTATCTGACTAGGCTAACTACTTTCTTGACAAGAAATGAAAAGTTTGGACTTTATCTTTTACTAAAAGTTATTACAGCATTGATGCTAGCCGGCTAAAGATTTGCTAAGTTCAAAGACATTTTTAGCTCTCAATCAGTAGGAGGTTGTTCAACTTTTATTTTGCCTATTTTGTTGATTTGTTTTAGGTTTGGAGTCTTCGGAAGCTAGTTGGAAAGCTTTTGATTCTGAAAAAGGCTCTTTAAGAACAGCATTGACGCCGTGAGAAAGCCAAAGGCCGAGGCAAAAGGATAAAGTAGGTGATTTTTGTGTGTCATGAGTGGCAAAAGCCAGCTCTGTTTGCTTCGTCAGAATAGTAGAGAGCATGGCATTACCCAAGTTTTAGATGTGTATATAAAGGTTGAACTCATTCAATAGCTAAAACCTACCTTTAGCTACTAGGCAGTAAGATTGACAATTTGTTTACTTTGTTCACTGCTGCTAGCCTTACTTGGTTTTACTTTGTTTCTAGCCTTTGAACCCTTAAGCTTTCTGAAAAAAAACTTGCCGTTCACAGGCCTGCTAAGCAGTGAGAACGCTGTCAACGCCTTACAAATATGCCAAAATTATGGTAGAACGCTTTCCTACACCTGAGCATTAAAAACAGATGCAATTTAGCAATGAGGTACATTTTGATTGAGATTTTCAAGGCAAATTACGCATCATATGCAAGCCGGGGTAGTGTTATTTTGTTGACTGCATTCAAGAGCGAGAAGATCCTGCTAGTGCTAAAGATGAAAAGAGATTTCATTATTGGGCAGCCGTGTAATACTGTTTTAAGTCTGATATTTACTCCTACACTGTGCCCAGCAACAACAATGATAAGATGTCACAAAAAGTCTACATTGAACCAATTATAAATCCTGTTGTTGAGCTATAGTTGGAGGCTGGTGAGGATTTTGTGTTGGAGGAGGATGGTGATTCAGGGCATGGACCTAGCAAGAACAATTTAGTGCAAGACTGGAAAAAAGAACACAAGCTGCAATCATACTTCAATTGCGCTTCATTGCCCGACCTTGCTCCAATTGAAAACTGCTGGCAAACATCAAAGGAGTATCTTCGCAAATATCCTCATTGGAACGACTCGGCGACCAAAGAGCTCATTCTCGAGGGATGGGCAAAGGTCAACCAGAAATTCATCGATAAATGCATCCTCTCAATGCCCAAGCGGCTGCAGGCAGTTATTGATGCAGAGGGCAAGATGACGGGTTACTAGCTCTTATTATTACTATCTACCTCTATATACATCATTGTTGCGATAGAGCGGTTGCTGTTCGCTTGTCTCACTTTTTGTGTCCCCCGCGTGGGTGTTCATTAATCATCTTATGTCATTGGCGAATATGTGTACGGATCCGTAGGACTAAATATTCCGAACATCCTGTTGGCAATCGAGAACAGCCCCAAGGGAGAGGACCGCGTCCACTAGACTCCACTTCATGAGTTGAGGTGGCCTGACGAGTTGAGACTCCATCGTCACGCTATTGGGAAGTTAGGCCATCAGTCCCACGACCAAGGATGCGGTACAAGCAAATCCAATGGCCTTGATAGCTCTCTCCGTTGTGGAAGTCCTGGAACATAATGCAATATGGTTCGAATGGCTCATCGACTTTTCTCTTTGTTCTTGGTGAACATTTCCTCTTTTCCTAAACTGGACCAATTATCCAATGGACTCAAGCACCAGCCACGATAGGGATTAAGCTTGGCCTAATTCAAATACATACCAGTTGCATTTGCAATAATGGATCCGCGCTCTGGACATCTGGCTTGAACAATGCTAGTTCAAGCTTTCTCAAGTCTAAGCCTCCGCCCTGGGTCGGTTTCAAACGGTTCAGCTGTCAACTGGAGGTATATGAGAAGACATGTACTGGCCGACTACCATTCTCTTCAAACTCCGTTGCTTTTTCGATGAGATTGTATTACTACGTAGTTATATCTCGCCATTTCATTCTGTGATTCACTCGACTCTCGTTTTTGCGCTTCTAATTGTGTTTCTGCGGCGACATTATAACATTATACCTTCGTTGGCCTCGGTTTTGAACCCAAGCGGCTGTTCAGCGTCTGTCATTCAGTTTTTCATATCTCCCCCATCTTTACCGGCTCCTTGACGGTGCTCACGGTGTTTATGATGGCCTCCCGGTTCACCTCCAGACGACCTCAGCCCGAAAACCGAAACAATGAAACAAGCTCTCAACTTAGTGGTCATACCATGATCCGGATAGCAGGCAGCGAGTACGTAAATCATCATCATCTCAATTGAATTCTTGTCAATCAATGCCCGCTAATGTACATGAAGTGTCGTTTCTTCCGGACCCCCATCGCCGAGCCCGGGCCGGAAGTCCTGGTGGGCGACGGTGCGAGCGACGGTCC
>QQTW01001419.1_pt1 | contig 16734 bp, 21 predicted proteins | sample 1904831 | NCBI WGS metagenome assembly QQTW01 (sample SAMN09435610, study PRJNA476489) | Subsurface metagenome, whole genome shotgun sequencing project. | reverse complement strand
CCTAGGACTCCTTGCTGGGATCTGGGCAGACGGGCGGGCGTCGAAGCCAGGGGAGTCGAATTTCACTGTTTGTACTTGTCAGCGTTGTAAGTGCGAGGAATAAGGTGGTACACTCACCGTGTTGGGTTGGTGAATCCCAATTTGTTGCGATTCGAAGATCCAGCACTTTGACCCGCCCGTCTGCCCAGATCCCAGCAAGGAGTCCTAGGGCTATGTTGTTATCTCCATCGACTTCGCGTCTATCACGTGGAGTAGGACACCACTTGAGATGTTTTGCATCACCCCATTCCGCGCAGATGACCATTTGCAGTTTTGGAAGTCGGGTCATGTCCAGGCAACCTTCTCGTCCAGGCTCTGTTGATGCGGAGAACGCCCAGATCTGTACGCAACCTGGTGTTGGCGCGGCAGGTGAGAACGCTGGAGCCTTGCGTGGCTCTGTCTGGGGTTGAGGCTCGCTGTTCTGTGCTTTTGGGTCTGGGCTATGGGTTGCTATGGCTAAAAGTTGCACGTTTCCGCCCTGATTGGGTGCCCAGTCCATGCATTGGATCTTACGGCCAATGTTTAAGATCCAGCCTTCTCTTTTCCCTTTCCGTGGTTTGCCTTTGCCCACTGCTTGACTGGATACACCATGACCACGATCCCAAGCATCTGCAAGGTTGAAGACTTCACCTGTTTCTAAAGTGTATAATGTCTGCTGACCATACGGTCCCATAAGGAAGCTTTGGCTACTGCTGGTGGGCTGAGGCATGTACATGTGTGCCTGTTCAAGGGTGAGATATTGGGTCCTTTGCCGTCGCGTCATATTATCTCTACCACCGAGCTCGTAATACCAATCCCACCCAGCAGTAGCCTCCATCGTTCTCTTGTCCTCTGTATGAGAGAAAGAGTGACACATGCCCCCCGCGCCATGGCTATCAGCACTGCGCGTAGGCAATGTTGGGTCACCAGCCCATTTGTCTCTTGATCTCACCAGATTGAACAGTTCTTCAGTACCTGACCCGAAAAGGTATTCTATGGGGAGATCCTTGACCGAAAACTGTGATGAATCGGGTAGTCCTCGAACATGTACAGTCTGGGAATTTGTTTTTCGACCTTTGCCAGATTTTTGGCCTGTGCTGGATGGTTTTCCTCGCACGGCCTTCGGAAGCTCTGTAAGACTATATGTAGACATTGCATCCTCGTCGTCGTCACCCGGAGTGCCGACACCAGACCCATCTGACGCTTCAGACCCCTCAGGAAGGAAAAAATCATCGGCTTCGGGAGATTCTGCAGCATCCGCAGCATCCGCAGCGTTCTCAGGAACAAATTCTTCCTCATGCGCGGAATCCTCTTGTCCCAGCGTCCCAGCTTCGTCTTCTGAATTACTGTCCAGAATGTCGAGACCCTCAAATGGATCAATGGAGTATTTCTTGTTGGCCGTCCGCGTACGGCCTGACCGTCGGATAGGTGTTGCACTCTCCATGTTTTGGTCACCACGTAATTGCAGGAAAGAAATGCGGGAACTATGGAGAGGCAAAAGTTCGACTAGGGAGTAAACATCATGAAATATTCAGCAGCAGCTGTTGATGCATGGGAAAAGATTTGGAATGGCACGAAAGATGATATTCCAGCGCTTGAGTGGGGACACTGCTAAATAATGCTTCAAGATTGAGCTTGAGTTCGCCCAAAAAAGGTCAGGACGAACATCATTCCTGTCCATAGTCAAGCTTCTCTGAGACCTCCAGAGTCAAACAGCTTGATTAATTCCTTGATTTGCATCAGTTCGTACATCTAATTTAACCAGCTATACAAGCTCTCTGGTTGCATATCGACATTCAAACCTCGGTTTCGAGCCGATGACGTAAGCGCTCGAGCTTGCAACACAAAGGCCACGCCCCAGGGTTGACATTTCAAACTCGTATCTATCTACAACCCTGACCTTGGAGGCAGTGACAAACGTCTGCAATCATCATCTGCACTCTCAAGAAGTGCTGACTTTGTCACAACCAGTTGCGCGCTCCATTCCTGAACATTCCCCTTCTCCGAAGTATGACTTCCCTTCCGCCTCAGTCCAGCAGTCCACAACAACGTCGCTCAAGTTCACATGATCAGTCCGCTCCTACCTCTCCTACGCGCGAATCACTATCGAAACCTATCAGAAGGCCATCCATGACCTCGGAGGACTCGCAAACTGTCTTACTGAACAGCCCACTATCGTCGACAACTCCGTCACCGGGCCAAGAGCAGGAGAAAGAGAGACCTACACAAGACGATGTCCCATCTAAAAACAATATCACGGACCCTAGAAAATGCTGGATCTGCTTCACGGACGAGACTGAAGATACTCCTGCGTCTTCCGCCTGGCGATCTCCCTGCCCTTGCGCGCTGGTGGCTCATGAGTCTTGCCTCCTCGACTGGGTTGCCAACCTTGAAGCCCCAAACTCACGCAAGCGTGCACCTTCCGACAAGATACTATGTCCTCAATGCAAGTCCGAAATCATCGTTGCTCGGCCGAGAAGTTTTGTAGTGGAGGCCGTCAATGCTATTGAGCGCGTCACGGCGCGCATGGTCGTGCCCGGCCTCCTTCTCACAGTCGCGGGAACGGCCTACGCGGGCTGTTTTGTTCACGGCATATACACCATTTTCGCTGTATTCGGGAGGGAAGATGCACAACGTATCTTAAATGATGCACAACATGTTCCGACTTGGAAGCTACTCTTTCTCGTTCCCAGCATACCTACTTTGTTAATTCTGTCACGGACGAGAATGGCGGACAATCTTCTGCCTGTATTTCCGATTCTCTTTTACGCCTTCGAGAAGCAGAGAATGGATTCCAACCTATGGCCGCCGAGCGCGGCAATGACGATAGCGGCATTGCCATATATAAGAGCCGCATATAATCAGATCTATGAAATAGTATTTGGAGAGCGAGAGAAGAGGTGGCTTAGAGAAATTCAGCCGCGCGCAGGAGAGAATGATGCAGGCAATCCCGCCGGAGTCGGAGGTGGAGCGAACAATGGTCAAGGGGAAGAGCACCAAGCTGTCTTGATGGGGTTGGACTTGGAGGTCGAGGTCTTCGAAGAAGAAGCTGAACCCGGCCCTGAAGAGATTCCGCACCCTCAGGCTCCTGCCAATGCTGCAGACGGTCCTGCAAACCAAGGGGCTGCTCTGCCCAACCAGCAACAACCAGCAAACGTCCAACCGTTAGCGCAAAACAACTTCATCATCTCAACTAACAGTCTCGCCGACACCATCCTTGGAGCGCTCGTCTTTCCATCTGTCTCTGCCGCAATGGGTGCATTACTTAAAGTGGCTTTGCCTCACTCCTGGACCACCACTTCTGTGCCCTCTGACAGATTTCGAAGTGGGTTGTTGCAAACTCGATGGGGTCGAACTATTGTTGGTGGCTGTCTATTCGTTGTATTGAAGGATACGGCGCTGCTGTACTCTCGGTGGAAGATAGCGCAATCTCATCAGAAGCGGAAGGTATTGGATTACGATCAGACAAGGCGAAGGGTGGTGGACCGGTAGCGACCCTTGTCTTTTGGCTGGTCGCCAGAGTTCATTCTATCTCAGTTTAACGTTGCCACGAAGCATCATGGGGTGTTGGGGAAACTTACAGCGATCTTAGGACGGAGACTAGATTCCATCAATCTGTACCTTTTTAACAGTTTCTCTGCACATTTAGGGCAGCAGAGGGTGTCACACACAGGCGCTCAACGATTATTGCTCACCCTAGTGGACAGTGATATTACTCTTCCCATGCAACACACGCCGCTGTTATGAACTCAACGTGAACATTCCATGTCACTGCCCCATTCAAGGGCACTAACGGAGGTTTCTCGTGGTAGGTTCGGAGCATCAGTATCTACATCTATTGGAAACCGAGCCAACTCATGAATCTCGAACAGGGCCATAACTAGTCGGTATTACACACAATTCAAATCTCCGACTTCACGGTAGTATGATATAAGTGGACGTTGGACGTCTTTCGTCTGAAGTTCACCATCAGACTCCTTCAACGCATTGATCGAATCTATCATCGCTCTGCTGTTCGTAAGCCGTCACCGTCATCACCCATATCGGTAACGCCAAAACACTCAATCCAGGTTCGTCTTCTTCGGATTTGACAGGGTTGGCAACCTTCCAGCTATCGACATAACCGGGTTGTCATGAGGCTCATCCTAGCTCTGCTCCTTGTGAGCTCCCTTCCAACTTATAACACCAACGTCGGTGCCGATTCACTTATCCGAAGCCTGTGTCAATGCCAGGGCAAATATGTCTATAGCACCGTACAGCAATACGAATATCACAGCGATCGCACCAAAAGGACCTACAATTGGGATCACCGATGCGGCTTACCACTCGACATGTTCGGTAATCCGGATATGGGATGCAATATGATCAATCGGGAGCTGAAATCCAAGTGCAAGGACTTCGACGACAATATCAGGCTCTGTTACGAACGCAATCTTGCTGCAAGGGACAGCGTCTTGATGAACTGCAAAAAGTCGAGACTGCCGCGCAAGAGCTCCAAGCACGTCAAGTTGTTCGATTGTACCGAGACGTGCAGGAAGTATTGGCCCGTTGGGAAAGATATGTCTGGGCATTGCAACGCAACAAACATCCATGGTGAGCTCATCGTACCGCAATATCCGCAATGCACCATCGACATCTATGAGAATCTGAGGGTGTTGTGAGTCGGGCTGGGCCAGGGTTAATCAGGGCTGATCATCTGTTGGAGTTTGGTTGGAAATCTGGCTTGGGAATACCCAAAGAGCGCAACTGCATTCGACCCCAAGGAGCCACGTCCGATTATTCCTGTCTCCAAGTCCAAATTCTATCTCGGGTGCGGTCTTCTGACTTCTTCTCTCCTGGGACTATTTATGATCATCCTGTGTGGACGATTGGCAGCAGGATTCGAAATCACCAAGTCCACCATTACACTCATGAATTGGTCCACTAACGTTTGACTGGCCTGTACGGCCTCATAGCTTAGTTCCATTGCACCAACGAAAGCGTTGATTATGTAAGCAGAGTCCAAGGAAGCCACAGCCCAGTCTGAGTAGAACATGTGTATCTAAGCTCAGAATAGTATAGAACAATGGAATATCAATGATTGGAGCTTCTAGATTCTCTACGTGAGAGGAAATGGGTTCCATCGAGGGGTGTAAGCCAGCCTGTAACTCTGTGAAGATTTGCACAGATGGCACGCAAATATAACCGTAGCGAACTGCAAGTTTCGCAACCACCAACGACACGCTGGAACATCAGCATATCTGCACCGGCCAAAACATGCATCTCTCACCAGTACTCCAGACTCTAGCCAGTGTGCTTAGGATACCAACCTCATCACAAGCACCCTTAAGACAACTCTCATCACGACTCCCTAAAGCCATCACACCAACTCCATCCATCCTCCATACCGTGCCCTTCTCCACAACAGCACGAGCACTTGCCAAAAAAGACCAGAGAAAGGGCGACAAGCGCATCGGTAAGCCCCTCTCGTCACCTCCTCCCTCCCACATTTCGTCATCCCACGGTCACCCAACTAACCCCATCCCCCCCCACAGCCCTAATACGCTACCACCTCCAACACCCCCTGACACCCCGTCCCCTACGCCTCTCCCGTCTACGCTCCCTCCGCCACTGGACCATCCACCGCGCCTACCTGCTGCACCGACGGCAAGTACTCACAGCGCAGGAGCGCGAGTTGGAACGGCAGTACAATAGCATGCGGGATGCGTGCGAGGAGTTGAGGACGGGGGTGGGTGATGGGGGGAGGTTGTTTCGGGTGGCGATGAGTAAGAAGGGAATTTGGAGGGGGTTGCCGATTGAGTATGCTAGGATTCAGACGGAGGGGCCGAGTCGGGAGGGGTGGAATCATGGGTGGATTAGGTAGGGGTTGGGGTTGGGGTTGGTATGTGAGAGGAAACAGTGACAAAGGTGTCGATATGTCGGGCTTCCAGAAGACTCTGCTGGATTGTCGGTTTATGTTTAGCGCTTTTAATAGTGCTTTGAACACATCGTACCTCGTCCATTTCCAACGTACCTGTTGTGCGCAAGACTATATGAAGTCCGTTACCAACCCTAGACTTGACGATAGAGAGGCCGGGTTATTGATATGACTCCAGTCGTGAGAAGCTTGGCCCATGATTCGAGACAAAGTCCACATAAGAGCGATCTTCAAACCCTTCACATGCACATTTTGCACTATCCTTCCAAACCTCCAAAGAAACGCACCATCACAGCTTGAAATCCGCGTTCGCCCTTTCCCACCCGACTTCGCTCTCCTCCTGCGCCGCCACTTTCTCGCTCAGATCCAACTTCAAGGCTCTAGACTTGTCGGTGCAGAGCTCGAAAATGGTGCTGAGGTTGAAGGTCAGGGTGTGGAAGGATTGGCCTTGTTCGACCAGGGACTCGAGGAGTTTGCGAGCCTGCAATTGAAGATGTTAGGTGGGGATAGATGGGAGACGGGTAATGGATTACCTCATCAAGTTGGCCGGTGTACAGGAGACAGACTGCCAGGTTCTGTGTTACCATGGCACTGTCTTGTTGTGAGCAGCTCTCGCGGAGCTGCCTCCATTCTTCAGCGGCACTGTCATATTCTCCGTCCGCCATACTAAGCAGAGGACGGAGAACGTTAGTGCCGGTGTTGTTCGCTCCGGTTTCTTCTGCATACTCTTTCGCGGCAGCTACGTCGCCGATTCTCAGATACAGCAAGGCTAGCCTGGTCGACATGAAGCTATCCTCTTCCTCCTCGCCGTCAGGTCCCCTCAGCGTCTTGAGATGCCTGGCAGCCCCATCTAGATCACCCATCTCCACCAAGGCATTGCTGACTCGAATGCCCAGATCCCTCAGCCGTTCTTTCCACATCGCTTTCTCCTCACCTTCCACCTTCCGTACCTTAAGCCGTGCTTCTCGAGCTAGCTCGTAGTACCCCATAATCCCTCGTCTCCAGTCTCCGAATCCGATCCCTTGCAATCTCACCGCGAGCACTCGTAGGCGCCATGGTACCAAATGCTCGTTGGTGACGGAATCATGGTAGAAGACTGAGTTTAGGTCTTCGAGAACCTTGACCTCTTGAGCGGCGAGAAGGGTAGCGTTGATCAAAGTGAGCGTTACGAGCCGGATGTAGAGGAGGGAAAAGATCTGGGCATGATCTGTAGGCGAGACAGAGGTGGTTAGAAGGATCGCTGCGGCGATAGCGGCGGTGCGGAAGTGGCCCCTGGATAGAAGCTCTGGGAGTGGGGTGTTGGGCGATGGTTGGTGGGAGGAGCTACGGAATGCTGGAGGGATGTCCTTTATCACCCCTAGTCAGTACTGAATTTGTACACCACATATTCACCAAGCTGCTACCAATTGCGTCAGGGGATGGTAATTCTCTGGTCTAAGCAAATACCCAAAATCCTTCTCGCGAGGCTCAAGGCTCCTTTTGCTCAATTCGGGTATGTGATGGGTAGTCCTCAGGGGCAATGGAGAGACTGGTGTCCGTGGACGGCTCGACACATCTTCACTTGGGGTGAGCGAAGACGATGCAGCTAGCGGACTGCGATCTCAGCATCATGCTGTGGATGTGATGGGTAATTGACAACGTACTCTTCGCCCTCTAACGGGCCTTTCGTGAGTCGTCGCGGTATAGCAGCTTTAAGAGATGTTAGCCCTAGTCTGTATTCATTTGGAAGACAATGGAGAATTCTATTGTTGAACCAAGGGAATGTTGATTCATTCAGGAGTAGGGTATACCTCGACGGCGGTCATCTGTCGATACATTCCTCCTATGGCTTCCCGTGGGGTCTTCACTGGAGGGCTGTGTACTCATATCGAAGTGTCACATGAACGCAGCAATCATTCGTTGCAATGCTTGTTGAGTACTTACGTGCTCTTTGTCCAATTCCGACTTGGTGATTTAGCTGTAATCTACCCCACCATTAGGGTCCGCTGCCCCTCCAACGCGCCCAAACAGTGTCAACGCCCACGGAACACAACGAAGAAAGAAATCATGCCCTTCACACCCAGCTCCCACCAGGGTATCCTACACCACTATGTGTGTGAAAGTATTCAACTATGAAAGCAGCTCAGCTAACACCCTACAGTCACCCCGTCTTGTCGCCTTCGAACACACCCGCACCGACCCCTCCTACAGCGCGACTCCCCAGAACACATTGCTCTTCGTAGGTGGCTTGACAGACGGCCTTTTAACAGTATCCTACGCTACGCGCCTCGCGCAATCCCTGCCACCCTCGTACTCTCTCATTGAGGTCTTACTTTCGTCCTCCTACACCGGCTGGGGAATATCGTCACTAGACAAAGACTGCGCTGAAATAGCGCAATGCATCACACATCTAAGGGACAAGAAACCGGGTGGGAGGGTCGTGCTCATGGGACACTCGACCGGGTGTCAGGATGCGATACACTACCTTACAAGTGGAAAAGCCGAATCGCGTCCGCCAATCGACGGTGTCATCATCCAGGCCTCCGTGAGCGACAGAGAAGCTATGGTTGAGACTTTATTCCATGTGTATAATGACAGCGTGAGAGTAGCGCAGGAGATGGTGAAGGCAGGCAAAGGCGAGGAATTGGTGCCCTTCTCTGTGACGGGACGGTTCTTGAACACGCCTATCTGTGCGCGCCGGTGGTTGAGTCTGGCTAGTCCGGACAAGAAGGGGGAAGATGACCTGTTCAGCTCTGACCTTGAGGATGACCAACTTCGGAAAACGTTCGGGAGGTTGCCGGCAAGGTCGCCGTTATGCATATTGTACAGTAAGAACGACGAGTACGTACCATACTCTGTGGATCGGGAAGCTTTGGTCAAGAAGTGGATAGGGTTGGTAAAACAAGGAGGAGGTGTGGTGGATGACAAACACTCTGGGCTTATCAAAGGAGCGACACATAGCCTGAATGGCAATCCTGACGAGGTCGTGCAGGATCTGTTCAGGCGAGTTGTAGGTTTTCTAGAACAATTAGAGACAGGCAAATTGGACGGCAAAACGAGCGCCTCGAACGAACAGTCAAGCCTATGAGCCAGTCAACCCAGAGCTTCAGTGTCACATGATATAGATACGGTTGTCATAATTGTGACCCAGGCTTTTATGATTACATTCTGGAGGACTCTTTTAATGATACAACTAGTCGCTCAACCACAGGCTCAAAATGAGGAGACCCCGCAGCCTCCAGCGCCGAAAGAAACCATGCGTTGTTGCGCCCGGCAGTACAATGCTGCGGAAGGAACCAAAAACAGGAAATAAGACTGGCCCACTTCTCACTTTGCTGACGTAACCACGCCTTCGTATTCTCTCGAATTGATATAATCCAGTGTCCGCTGAAAGTGTCTCTTCGGGTTTTCCAATGAGGCAGTCTCTTGGTTTGTCTGCAGATTCGAGTGGATGAGCTCGATTAGGCCGTTCAGATATTTGGTGGTCACCTATGGGATATCAGCATCTTCGTGGCTAGTAAAATGAGAAACTATGACCTACGGTCTCATTCTGCTGGTCAAAATAATATACGTAGCGGTTGAGTATCTCAACGAAAAGCTCGACGGATACGGCAGCATCCATACAAGCATCTGCGACCCGGAGGGCGCGTTGGAGGCACTCTAGTACCCGCTTACCATCCCGATACAACTGATGAGCGTTAGCAATTGGCCATAATCATATCCATGTCATAGTCACAAGCCACTCACCGTCTTCGAGTCTTCTTCACCCCGAGCAGGGATCTCCACAGCCCACCAAAGATGACTTGCAAGGTAGACCGCGCGACACTGGTCAGGCTTCTTCAATAGCTTACTGCCATGTAGGGCGCATTTTGTGATAAGCGTATCGTAATTCTCCTTAGTGAAGTTTCTCGTGCCATGAAGGGCACCAGCCATCACGCAAACGGCTTGGAACTGCGCCCTTGAATCACTGACTGCTTCTTCGTAGATGGTAAAAGCTTGAGCAAAAAACTCATATGCAACCTCCTCAAAGCCTGTTTGATCCGCTATCTGGCCACAAGCGATGAAGAGTCTTAGGCAGAGATCGGCAGCTCCATTGACCCGAGTGTAAAGCGCAGATATCGAACTGTGCATAAACTTGTACAATGCCGATGATTGTGATGACCAGTTGTCGTCGTAGTGCTCCCGAGTCTTATACTTCCTAGCAAGCTTGATTGCGGATGTCAGGAGTGCAGGAGTGGTGAATTTGATGCGTTCATTGCCATCCGCGAAGGCTTTACGACTTGCTTGTAAAAGTTTGAACTGGGTGTCGTTATCGGGGGCTTGGATAAGGTGGACGATCCGGGCAAGCCATCCTTGCTCTTCGATCGTCTCGTCTGTCTCAACACCCCGTCTTTGGCTCTGCACTCCTGGGTATCCACCAGGTTGCTGCATACCCTCTTTTATCAACACTCTCAAGATCTCCAGTATGCCACTTAGATTTTCTACACTTGAAATCTTGGTCTGATTCCGTAAAATACTTCGAGCAATTTCTCCGGCAACCGCCCGCCGAGTAGGATATGTCTGGGCGTTCAGAAGAGGGATGTAATTAGGAAGAGCAAGGGCGGTGAATAAAGATAGGTAGGCTTTGACGGGAGCGAGGAGGAGATTGAGTATGTTTGATTGTGCAGGTGCCGAACGTAGATCGGCGCTGTTCGCATATTGGGCGACTTTCTCATTAGCGTATGACAATATCTGGTCAATGTAATCTGTCATGGATTAGCATTTTCCCAAGGGTTACTTGGTAGTGTCTTGGTTATACCTAAACGTTCAGGATATATATTGCTGTTCCTGTCAGTACAATCCAGCTCTAACGGAAGTGCGGGGTCTTACATTGCAAGGTTTGCTAGAGAAACCAGAAGCGCTGTAGTATCTTGGATCGGCAGTCGTTGAGCGTGAACAAGATTTGTAACCTGCTCATAGAAGATCTCATAGAGTTTGACATCCTCAGGAATCCCTCTGCTCTTGTTCGGCGCTTGCTTCTCTTGTTCACCATTGGTTGCTGGCTCGGCATCCTTACGTTCGTCGCTAGGTTCCTGACCTTTAGGGGTCTCAGAGCTGTCGCTGACGGTCTTCGTGCCATTGGTCTGCTCGCCGTCTACTTGGTCTTCTTTTGGTGGAGATGACTTCGTCTCTTTGGATATCCGCAATTTCTCCAAAAGCCTTGCGGTAGCATCTTCTTCGGTTTTTCTTCGAATCTCTGGTGATTCTGACTCCGACTCCCGTGCGGCGTATGCTGATAGACGATCCATGAGTCCAATGACAATGGCTTTAACATTAACATGGGGATTGAGTCGAGCAATGGCGGAGAGAAGTTGATCCAAAGTATTCAGATGGAATTCATCCGGAAATACTTGCGTGATGACTTTCACAAACGATCAGTATAGGAATCCCAGGGTACGAGGCAGACGGAGCAGACCTTCAAGGAGATACTCCTGTGCCAGGACGTCCCTGCATTGCACCACTTGTTCTAATAACGGCTGAAGGATAACTGTTTTGTACGAGTCCATGTCCACCAACTGACTCAATCTGACAAGATTGCTTCCGACCAGCAATTGCAATTCCTGCCTTTCTTTCGTCCTTTGCTCCCTCTCCCTTGAATGACCTTGGTGCTGTAGCCTGACCCATAACTTGTTCATCTCCACAAAATTCGTCAATATGAAGCTGATCGAATCTTGTAGGTTTCCTTCCGGCCCATTTCCACTGCCTGTAGGTAGATGGTCCCTTGCCTGACCGGACAAGTAATATCTTAGAAATAATCCTCGAATCGGATGTTGGACCCCTCGACTCATTTCCATCATGTCCTTCATGATCTCTTTGACTGGCGCATCCTCGATAGCCATGTAAACGGTGCCAACGGTGATCATTAGGTATAGTCGGGGGACAATGTTGCCAGCATATTGAACGAGTTCGTATAGATCCGCAAGGTGATTAACGGGATGGCTTTCCCGAAGATATACTGAGAGGTGTCGTAGGGCGTCAAAGACAGACATGTAAAGCTCATAATATTGCTTGGGACCCAGACTGCTTGTGCGAAGCTCCGATACCAACGTTGAGCTGTCCATCAAAACTGGGTCAGTACGGGGCTTTTGCTTAAACGTAAAGTGGATTTTGCTCTGGTGGAACATCACCATCATACCTGCATTTCAAAGCATCCATAAGCTTGCCTGGAGTCTCCAAGCATTTGCGCATCAGATGTGTTTGCTGCCGCACCATAGTCAAAGCATCCTCGAGCAGACGAGCTTGGTCTTCAATTGCTGGTGGCGAGGCCATGTTGAAGTTTGAGGAGCCTCCTCAATTGCTGCTTAACCCTGAAACTATTGAAGTCTTGCTTTGACTGAACATGCGACTGATCAAATGAGTGACCATTGACGATATGTCATTCGGTCTGAGCTTGGAGGTACGTTTGCGCAGAGAAGCTAAACGCGTAAGCCCTGTGTCTCTATACAACTTTCAAGTTAAGGTACCCTATGATATGGCAGTTCACTCATCGGACGCATTGCTTGCGTTATTCAGGCAGCATGACAGACACAAGTTTTAAACATTAATCTAATATCTATCATTATGTAATTCCCCTGTCTATAGTACCAAGAGTGCCGTTCCCAATGCTATCATCTAATCATTCCCACATCCCTATGCAACGACGAAAATCCATCCACCCAAAACTTATCAATACATAGATGCGCTCGAATGAATTCGTTTGCGCTTGCGACTCTTCAAGATGGTCCAATTCGGCCGATCAAGCAGCTTCCAGTTCTCCAAGCTGCGGATGTGCTAGTTACTCCGAGCTGCTCGCTTGCGGGTTGAGTTAAGAGCGCCTGCGATCGCTCATCTTCTCTGGAATGACGATTCGGTATTGTTCCAAGACCTGACAGATCCTGTGGGCGACGGAAGTCGCTGCGTGTGTTCAGCTGAAGGGACCCTATCGGGAGATAACGATGTGGCGGCAGTAGCAGACAATTTCGGCATATCCGATGATGAAACTGCTTGGGCCGTTCGCCACAGGGCCGTAGTGTTTGAAGAAGGGTGAGCGATGAGGATACCGGATGTCAAGGCAGAGTATGCTGTACTTGCTGACCCTGTTGGGAGTGGTGCACCGAGTGTTGAAGTAGAGCTAACGGTGGCGGACGACGAAGCATTCCAAGCGGGATAGCTGTTGTGAGACTGTCCGTGATCCTGGGCCGAGCTACCCGTCGGCTGCGATACGGCCTCGATGGCTGATTGTGGTGACCTGGTGCTTGTCGTGATCGTTGACGTTGTAGGTGCCGGCGTACCTGTGGTCGATAAGGTGATCGTGGATGAGGGTGAGGCCTCTGATGTGGAGCACGATGTTGATCGTGAACTTGATGCCGATGGAGGCGAGTCATTGCTCGAAAGTGAAGGCAGTATTGTGGGGCCTGTCTCTGTCGGTGAGGTAGCTGTCGTTCTATTCGTGGTGTCCGATGCGCCAACAAACACAGTGGACACGACTGTCTCCGTAACGGCAGGAACAGTCACTGGATCTGCTGTCACAGTTTTCGTTACTTCTGAGTACTGTGTGAATGTTCGTATCTCGGTCCTCGTCACCGGCGCAGTTGATGAGCCGCCATCCACTGCAACCACCGAGTACTGCACCGCCCTTCTCGGGGGATGCTGTTGTAGTTTTGGAGGGGTCAGTGGGAGAGCTTGAGTGAAAGGAGCGACGAATGAGAGCGCAAAGATAGTGGAGACAGGTGTAAGACGCATTGTATGCGCACTGAACGAAGCAGGCTCAGCGCGTTGTAATAGCTTGGAGATAGGTTCCGCCTAAGTACACGAGATGAAGAAACAGAAAAAATTCCACGGCACAGGAGAGAAGCTCTTGCGACATCATAAAGGAGAATGAAAAACATCTCGAGGGGAGATGAAATTGTCGATAGAGAGGACAATGGCGATGGCTGGGAAAGACAAAATCATTGTTGATGGTGGTCGTTGGCTGGTGTGATACATGAAGAGGTTGGGTTTTGGTGTGGCTGCCTTAGCGCGGACCTCTAAAAGTGGCTGGACAAGCCATCATCGAAGACATGTACCTGATATGCTTAAGCCTCCTATTCGTTACAGAATACGTGGAAGCAAGAAGGGATATTGTAATTATGGTTATTTAAAAAATGCCATACAAATACCCATTCCTCCCTATGTAGGGTCCGAGGTTCAGATGAAAAAGTCGTGGTACCCGCAAAACACATAACAGCCTCATGACCGCGAACATGCTATACTTTGCGCCCATGAATTGTTGCATCAACCACAAGTGGACTGTCAATTGTGTACCTAGTATCTTGTATTCTGATATTGAAATCGAGCTGAGGTAAATTTGTGCGATATTATGGGCATAACACATTATCGAATTGATGTTCTGCCTCTTCCCCGTATCGGGCTTTTTAGTCTGATGGCCATCAAATATCAGGGTGAGACAATTCAGGGATTATATATTTTAATAGAGGCGTTGGATACATCATGTTTCGCCCGGATGGCGTAGTGGGTTCGTCTTCCACCCCTGTATCATCGTATCAAGCGCACTTGTTAACGTAACTCAGTAACGCGTCTCACTCGTAACATCGAATCATGAGAAGATCGTCGGTTCAATTCCGACTCTGGGCATTATCATTTTGCTTTTTGTCCTCTGAGCTTATGCAGCCTAGGAGTCCAATGTATTTTGCATTTTTGCAGCTTTGTCGAAAGGAGCGAGTTGCTGTGGTATTCTATCGAGTACATGAAAAGCACCACTACGAGTATGTGGACCCCTAACTCTCCGTCCGAGCACTTTCTTCTACACCCGGCAACCAGTCATAAACTCACCCACATCAAAACCCGATACCGTATTTGCAGTAGATCTGCCCTTCTCGATACTAAATCTCGATTAAGCAATCCCTTGTACATACCTTCCTTGCCAGCCTCCACATTGTCGGATCCGGGCTGGTGCAAGCCGTTGGCGGCTATGATGATGAGAACTACGTTCTCAGAATGACTGTCAGGTAGAATTTGTATCGTAGCGCACTTCTGACTGTACTTCTATTAGAGAAAGTAACTATGGTTTAATACTAGGTTATCTTTATGAGGTTGTTGCGAGCCCTGATAACTCCGCTCAGCATTGCCCTGAATGTGGGGATCGTTTCCGCCAGACTGCGGAGAAGCACGAACTCCTCGGGGAAGTGATGACATGTAAGATATATCTACAATAGCGTCGTGGACATCTTGCAAGCTGCGGTTCACTGTTAGCTCATATCCTACGTAATTAAAAGTCTACACATACCTGTTGTTTCAGATCCTGGAGGAAGTCGTTTGGGCATGGGCTTTTCTCGATCCCCAAGGCTTCGCTGCTAATGGCGTAATATATCTGGTTGGTACTCTTTCTCGATTGCCCAAGCACTCTCACTTCCCTTTCACTCTTCGGACAACCACCTTCTCCCCATTCAAGTCCCATCCAACGCCGTTATGTCTTTTCAGATCATCCCAACTCCTCCCCGAAACACTCTCGACATAATCTTTTTCTACTGTCAGATATGTTCTACCCAAGCATTTCAGTGCGTGCACCCTCAGTGCATCCTCCGCCCACTCCATGAGTCGCTTCTGATAACCATCCACTGCCCTACGCATCCTCCAGAACACGCACCAGTTGTCATGTACCAGAGCTGATATTACCATCTCCACCCTTCGATCCTTGAATTCATATTGGTTCCGAACAGCGTACGCACCGGCATAGTCTCTTTGACGGCAGGCGAGGTCAAGAACGTAGTATCCGACGAATTCGTGAAGCTCTCCTACAGCCAACGGCTGCGAGGGGTGAATGCAGCTGAGGAGATGCAAGATTGCAGGATGATACGATTCCATATTTTTTGTCAAGATTGCGGCTCGGATGATGAAGATGTAAGCCTTTTGAGCAAATGCATCTACTCGGCGTGTGGCGAAAATGGCTTCTCGAAGCTTGCGCATTGCCATCATGATAATTGCAAGTTCCGCAGGTGACTCAGTGGTTAAGTTCGGTGCGTTGACTGGTTCGTTCGACATGTTACTGCCATTGGTGCTACTTGAGAGTGCAAGTGATGCGAACACCTTTTCCAGCAAATCTCCGCCAATAGAAGCGCAGAACTTCATATAGCGCTCGACGATTTTGCTGTAGTAGCTCTCCTGGGTTTTGAAGTCAAGCAACCTGCAACGATCAGGATCTACGTCTTGGACAAGACTGTGAACAGCTCTTGCCTGTTGTCTCCTTTCGACAGAAGACCTATGACCTCCAACGGATCTGCTGGCAGGCTCCTAAGTCTTCCCCACCCCGTTGGCCGACGATTGGCCGGCAGTATACCTGCCATCTCTCCTAGACGACAGGTTTTCAAGCCCCAACCTGCACTTGGACTGCAATTTTGAGTGAATGTTTAATCAGATGCAAGTCAGTCTCAGGTCAACCTCGGCAGATCTGCGCTAAGATCAACCTTAACTTATCGGCTCCGAAACCCTGTCATGAACTTCACCTTGGACAAGGGTGAGACTACTATCTTAGTGGAACCGTCAAGTCCCAACAATGCACTACCTCAACATAGAACATAAAGGTGCTGGTCGATAACCGCTATGAATATAGTGATTGTCTTGCTGCCAGGACTGTAAGTCATCCCAGAGGACTGTGAGAAGCTGCTTCACTTCTTTCCTGGCCGTCTTTGCAGCGTCTTCAACCTCTTCCACGAAGGTTCTATCGCTGTTAGCTTGTTTGCGTTGACGAGTTGCCATGGCTTCCGTTGACAGCTTTTATCAGAAACCAGAAGAACTGGGCCTGA
>QQTW01001418.1_pt1 | contig 16738 bp, 15 predicted proteins | sample 1904831 | NCBI WGS metagenome assembly QQTW01 (sample SAMN09435610, study PRJNA476489) | Subsurface metagenome, whole genome shotgun sequencing project. | reverse complement strand
GGTGGCATCACTCAAATTAAAGTTGGTACTCAACAACTGAAAGAAGCAGCACAAAATCTGCAAGCAATGGTTTAAATGCTGCTAATTATTTTCTCATGGTCGCTGACATTTACTTGAATAATAAAGAAAGCAAAATGTTTAATAAACTCTCTTTAAAAAATAAAGCCATCGTTTTTGCTATTGCTCTTGGTACGCTACCAGTAATAGGGTGCGGGACATTAGCTTATTACATAACTAACAAAAACACTGCTCGTTCAACTATTCAGAATCAAGAATATCATGCTGCTAGTTTAAGCGATAAAGTTAACCGCTTTTTATTTGAGCGCTATGGAGACATTCAGATAATCGCTAACTTGCCTATTCTCAATAATCCTAAAGAAGCGACAAGGATGACGTTTCAGGAAAAGCAAGCAATTCTAAATAAATATGTCCAAATTTATGGAGTTTATGACAGCATTGCTGCCTTTGACATAAATGGTAATTTAATTGTACAATCAGCGGGAAAAAATCTTCCTAACCACAAAGATAGGGAGTATTTTCAGCAAGTTATTCAAACTGGTCAACCTATTATTACCAATCCTGAAATCTCAAAATCGACAGGAGAGTTTGTCATTTACTTTGCTGCACCAATTAAAGACGTAAACACAGGAAAATTAATTGGCGTAGTCCGGTCGAGGATGCCAGTAAAATATGTTGAAGCGATAGCTGCGGACTTTGGAACTGATAGCGCGGAATGGCACTTGGTAAATAAATCATCTGGAAAGTTTTTTGCGGCGGCTGAAAAAGAACAAGTAGGAAGAGATGCTGCGTCAGATTTTTCTGTATTCGCGCAAATGCAAGCAGCAAATAAGTTAGATACTGCGGTAGCCGTCGATCAAATTGACAAAGCTGAGCAATTGGTAACTTACGCTCCATTTGAAAAACTAGAGGGTTTGCCACAACTGAACTGGAGCATCATCCTTGCCCAAAATACAGAAGAGGCGTTTGCTACGCAAAGACAAATGCTGTGGACACTCGTACTAGGAACTGGGGTAACAGCATTAATTGGTAGTGGAATTGCTGTCTTGCTTGCTAGACGCGCAACTAAGGTGATTCAACAAATTGCCAGCGCGATCGCTTCTTCTTCCACAGAAATTGCTACTACGGTAGAGCAGCAAGAGCGTACAGTATCTCAGCAAGCAAGCTCGGTGAATCAAACCACAGTTACTATGGATGAATTAGGCGCATCCTCTCGTCAATCAGCCGAGCAAGCTGAGGACTCAGCATCTGGCGCGCGTCAAGCATTATCTCTGGCTGAAGAAGGCACTCTTGCAGTGCAACAAACAATGGAAGGGATGTCCATACTCAAAGACAAAGTGGGAGCCATAGCCGAGCAAATTCTGCGCCTCTCGGAACAAACGCAACAGATTGGCGGCATTTCTGGATTAGTAGGAGACTTAGCCAACCAAACAAATATGCTGGCTCTCAATGCTGCTGTCGAAGCTGCTCGTGCTGGCGAACATGGTAAAGGTTTTGGTGTGGTAGCAGGGGAAATTCGCAAATTAGCCGATCAAAGCAAAAAATCCGCAGAGAAGATTAACGCCCTTGTCGGAGATATTCAATCTGCAATCAACACCACAGTCATGGTGACTGATGAGGGAACCAAAACTGTAGACTCTGGCATCAAGCTAGCTTACTCTACAGCAGAAACGTTCACAGGTGTAGCAGATTCAATCAACAACGTCTTCCTCAACAGCCAGCAAATCTCCTTGAGCGCCAAGCAGCAAGCAGTAGCTGTGCAGCAGGTAGTAGCGGCGATAAACGAAATCAACTTAGGGGCAAAAGAAAGTGCTAGTGGCATTACTCAAGTCAAAGCCAGCACTCAACAACTCAAAGACGCTGCACAAAACCTCAAAGCAATTGTGTAAAAGCTTCTGATTATCCCGATCCCCCTTCCTTCTTAGCAAAGAAGGGGGATATTTACTGAAAATTTTCTGTTTTTTTGACAAATAATTTTGTTGTTTTTGTTAACTTTCAAACATTTAAGTACTATCACCGAGCGAACTTTAGTCGGACTAGTATCTAGTTCAGAATTTTTACGGTTACAGTTATTTTATTTTTTATTCATACTTAAAACACATTTTTTGTCCAATAATTATCTACCAAAAAGAGTAGTAACTTACAAAAAACAAATTTTACTACATGATAAAACAAGAAAAATAACATCAAGATTTGCGGCTAATCAGTTGGCTATAAACTTGTCAAAGGTAAGCGCATAGTGGGGCTTTGTACTTGAGTTAGGGTCTTATTTTAAAGACGAAAAAAAGAGATAACCTTACATTTGACGTAAGCTGGGGGGCTAATGTTGGCTTATAGTAATAAGCCAAAGGACTTGCAGGTTTTATCTAATATTTGAACGGCTTATTTGATGCTGAAAATTTGCATCAGGTTGTGGGGAAATATCTCAGCATTCGGACTGCTTCTAAATCCTAAAAGCATAAGTACCAATTATGGAAAACAAACATTATCTAATTTTCAGTCTTCACGGTTTGCATTATGGCGTGGATGCACTGCTAGTTCAAGAGATATTCCATCTCCCAGAACTCACCACCATTGCTGAAGCACCGGATGACATTGTAGGCATTCTCAATCTGCGCTCTAAAATTGTACCTGTAATGCATTTGGCTCTGCGTTTAGGATATCAGCCTCAAGAATGCAGTTTGAGCGATAGTGTCATTGTCTTAGAGTGGGAAGGATTGCAGATTGGCATCCTCGTCAATTCCGTGCATGAGGTGAAGAATATTGCTGACGGGGCAATCGAAGCAGAAATCTCTTATGGACGCAAAAGAGAAATCAATTCGCGTTTTATCGGTGGTGTTGCTAAAGTTGATGCCGACATGATTATGCTGCTCAACCACGACCAATTACTTTGCTATTGTGATGCAGTTCCAGCTTTGCTCCCAGACGAAGACAATAATGGAATCGTTGACGCTACAAACGGTCACTCATCTAAGCAGAACGACATACTGGAAAACAAATTTTCAGAAAACCATCATAGTTCGACAAAATTGAACAAAATCGGCAGCTTCTACGACTTATGCTGCCCCAATGCCACCCCAGAAGACAGAAAGATTTTTCGGGAACGAGCTGAGAATTTAACGCAAGCAACTACAAGCTCAGATTTCACCGGATTAATACCTCTAGCAGTGATTGGTTTGAATGGAGAATACTTTGGGCTGGATTTAGAGGTAGTGCGAGAGTTTACCCATATCCGCAATGTTACGCCTATTCCCTGTTGTCCGTCTCATGTAGTCGGCAACATGAATCTGCGGGGTGAAATTGTGACGCTGGTTGATATTCGTCAAGCTTTAAATTTGCCAATTGCTCCTGACAAGGTATCAAAAGCGATTGTGATTCGCGTGGATGACGTGGTTGCAGGGTTGCCTGTGGATGAAGTGTTTGACGTGATGTATTTGCGTCCACAAGATTTAACTCCCGTACCAGCCGCCGTTAATTCTAGCAGCAATGAATATCTTAGTGGTACGGCTCCTTACTCAGAAAAAATGTTGAGCATTCTTGACCTACCGAAAATCATTTCTAAGGGGGAACTAGCAGTCAACGATGAATTTTAACGCTGTCAATGCGATCGACATGAGTTTAACAGCACCCATCGAACAGTCTGAAAAACAACAAATAATCTAAATCAATCCAAGCAGCAAGCAGTAGCTGTGCAGCAGGTAGTGGCGGCGATGAACGAAATCAACTTGGGAGCTAAAGAAACTGCCAGTGGCATTACTCAAGTTAAAGTCAGCACCGAACAACTCAAAGACGCTGCACACAAACTTAAAGCTGTTGTGTAACTAACACTGCAATCGGAAATAAGAGCAGGGGGTGAAAAGCATCTTGAGATCTTTTCTATTACCCTAATTGTTTCGATTCGAGCTAAAGGTATGAGTTTTTACGCGCCAATTTAGAAAAATTTTTAAAGCCATGATGATAGAAGATACAGAACTTAGGAATATATATAAAACAGCTAGTGAAGAACATTTGCAAAACCTGGAAGACGGGTTACTGCATTTAGAAAAATACCCGCAGGATCGCGCTAAGTTAGAAGACTTATTGCGCGAAGCTCACACTCTCAAAGGGGATTCCCGGATGCTGGGTGTGAGTAGTGTTGAGACTCTTATCCATCAACTAGAAGAAATTTTGGCAGCAGCTAAGCGAGGCGAATGTGTCCTGACAGCAGAGACGTGCGATCGCTTATATCCAGGTTTAGACGCGATTCGCAAATTGGTGCGTGAAGCAGTCACAGGGGAACCAGCAGGCGTTAACGTCTTCTATGCCTTGGCTCAGTTGATGGGAGCTGATTCTAGTAATTTATCCGAGCAGATTGAAGCTGTTTCCCAGAGTGAGGCTCAAAGTAATGAATTACTATTTCCTGACGGGATCGCGAGTCAAACCGAAGTTGTCAAGGTTGGCGCATTTGGTGACACAAAAGCTAATCAAACCGAACTGTTTGCAGTTGATGCACTCTTCCCTGACGCGATCGCAAGTGAAACCAAATTGTTTAATGTTGATACACTCTTCCCTGACACAAACACTTATGAAGCAGCAACCTTTGACGTTGATGCACTCTTCCCTGAAATAGCGGCTGAACCTCAAGTCGTCAACACTCAAGCAGAAATCGTATCTTTGCCCGTCCCTACACTTGTTGTACCAGCCGCCGCAGTACCACAAGAAGTTCCTACCAAACAACCAGTTACACCATCAGTAGACGAACCCGCTCAAGTCAATAACTACCAAATTGAAACCATTCGAGTTGAACCGCAAAAGCTGGATACTTTAATGACTCAAGCTGGCGAGTTAACCGTAACCAAAATTCGGATTGCTCATCGCCTAGCTGAGATTGAAGAAATCCTAATCATGTGGGAAGAATGGAGCCGCGATGCCTTTGTCAACCGCTTAGCAATCGACAGTTTAGACCCTCGTTCGCACAATGGCATCAAGCAAGTGCAGAAATTCCAACATCGTGCCGAACAGCGTCTAGAGCGTTTGGGAACTCTGGTGAACCAACTAAGAAATACGGCTTACGAAGACAGCGCCAGATTAGACATTGTTACCAGTGAATTAGAAGAGGGAATACGGACGCTACGGTTATTACCGTTATCCACTATTTTTAATCTCTTTCCTCGGATGGTGCGCGATCTAGCAAAGCAACAATCCAAAGAAGTGAATTTGGTAATTGAAGGTGGAGATACTAAAGCAGACAAGCGGATTCTGGAAGAAATGAAAGATCCGCTGCTGCACTTACTCCGAAACGCGATCGATCACGGCATCGAAACGCCCCAAGAACGGGAACTCGCGGGTAAGCCTCGTGCTGCTACGTTGCGGTTGAGAGGATATCAGAACGCCAACAACATTGGGATTGAAATTGTAGACGATGGGCGTGGATTGGACATCGAGGGCATCAAACGCACTGCCCTGCGGCGCGGGGTTTGTCGGGAAGAAGAATTAGCAACGATGACAACTGCGCAAATTCAGTCATTAATCTTCGCCGCCGGATTCTCAACTCGAACGACTATCACTGAGATTTCAGGAAGAGGTGTAGGACTAGATGTGGTGCGCGCCAATGTAGAGCGGCTTAAGGGCAGTATCCAGATAGATTCTACGCCAGGAAAAGGATGTAAATTTCGGATCGAATTGAATACAACCTTAGCTACAACTAATGTATTGATTGTAGAAGTGAACCGCGTCTCTTACGCGATTCCAGTAGAATTCGTGCAAACAACCCTACTAGTTTCTGGGCAGGAAATCTTCGCTATTGAAGGCAGTCAAACTATTGTCTTAGATGGTCAACCTGTATCTGTGTCTTGGCTAGCCGATTTATTGGAATTGCCAATTGCTGCGCCTGCTTCACCAAAATCAGCCTCAGAATCAAAAATGCTACCTTGCATTATTCTGCAAGTCGGTAACGATCGCTTGGGGCTGCTAGTGGATGGTTTGTTGGATCAACAGGATGTCGTTCTCAAATCACAAAGCAAGTTACTTAAGCGAGTTCGCAACGTTTCTGGTGCAACTATTTTAGGCACTGGGGAAGTTTGCATGATTCTCAATCCCCAAGATTTGCTCAAGTCTATGCAAAAGCGCAATGGAGTCAGTGCGATCGCTACTACAAAATCAGCTGAGCAGGCGAAAACAAAGCAAACGATTCTTCTGGTGGAAGACTCGATTACAATTCGCACCCAAGTAAAGCGCATTCTAGAAGGTGCGGGGTATGACGTGGTAGCAGCCGTAGACGGGTTAGACGGCTTCAATAAACTGAGGGCGCAAACTTTCGATGCAGTTGTGTCAGACGTGCAAATGCCAAATCTGGACGGGCTATCACTCACAGCTAAAATTCGCCAGCACAAAGAATATAGCGAATTACCAATCGTTCTTTGCACGACTTTGGCATCCGATGAGGATAAGAGAAGGGGTGCAGAAGCAGGAGCTAACGCTTACCTGACTAAAGGCACTTTCGATCAAAAAGTTTTGCTAGATACGTTGAGAAGATTGGTTTAGTGGGAATCCTAGATTTAAGCAGTCGAGAGTAAAAGCAAATTCACAACTTGCGATCGCTACCTACTGCTTTACTTCTAAAAACACCATAGGAGGTTTAAATGGCTCAATCCCCGATTAAAGTTTTGTTAGTCGAAGACTCTCCCATTGCTTTGGGAATTTTCCGCAAGCTGCTTGATTCTGCGCCAGAAGTTCAACTGGTGGGTACGGCTCACGACGGCATAGAGGCATTGAATCTGATTCCTAAAGTGCAGCCGCAAGTGATTTGTACCGACTTGAAAATGCCAAAAATGGACGGTATGGAGTTCATCAAACAAGTGATGGCGAAGACTCCTCTGCCGATCCTAGTCATCAGCGATGCCGTGCAAAAGCAAGATATCGAAAATGTCTTCCAGGTGTTGAAAGCTGGAGCGGTAGATATTATGCCTAAACCCGCAGCAGTTTTATCAGCCAATCAAGAAGAATTTAAGAGAAGCTTGATTACCAAGATTAGAGTTCTTGCAAGTAAGCAAGTAAGTGCTAAGCCACTTCCATAAGTGCCTACTAGGATTGAGACAACTTACACCATACAAAAGTTCAGAAATAGCCTCTGGCAACTTATTTTTGTAATTCTTTGTATGGCTTACTCAATAATTTGTCAATGAAAGAATTCCCAATAAAAGTTTTATTAGTAGAAGATTCACCCGTTGCTCTAGAAATTCTCAAAAGGCTGCTTGGATCGTCCCCAGAAGTTAAAGTTGTAGGTACTGCTCGTAACGGTCAAGAAGCACTGGAATTAATGCCTCTTGTGCAACCTGCTGTGATTTGCACAGACCTGCATATGAAAGGAATGGATGGTCTAGAGTTCACCAAACAAGTAATGGGGAATGACCCTAAACCAATTTTGGTCATCAGCACTTCGGTGCAGAAAGAAGACACTCACACCATTTTTCAACTTCTGCAAGCAGGAGCAGTGGACGTTTTTCCTAAACCGAATGCTGGACTGGCATCAGATTATGAGCGAGTCAAGCGGGAGTTGGTCAACAAAGTCAAAATTCTTGCTGGAGTAACGGTTTTTACCCGGCGACAACAACTCGCTACAACTACTGAAACGGCAAAATCTTCTCAGTTCGCAACTGCTGGACGGGTAATAGATGTTACCACCCCGATTAAAGTAGTTACAATAGGAGCTTCTACAGGTGGCCCTCAAGCCCTACATAAAATTCTTGCCCAACTGCCGAGTAATTTTCCAGTACCCGTAATTTGTACCCAGCACATCAGTGAAGGCTTTTTGCAGGGACTTGTAGACTGGCTAGCAGCAGAGTGTAAGTTAAAAGTCAAAATTGCTCAAGTCGGTGAGCCACCATTGCCTGGAACAGTTTATTTTGCCCCAGAAAGAAGTCATTTAGAATTGAATGCTCAAGGTAAATTTGCTTATTCCACGTCGTCTACACCTGTTGATGGTCATTGTCCTTCGGTGACAGTTACTTTTAAATCTGTTGCTAACTTTTATCACCACGCTACAGCAGGTATCTTGTTAACAGGAATGGGTAGAGACGGTGCAGCAGGAATGAGTGCGATCGCTTCTGCTGGAGGTATGACAATTGCCCAAGATGAGAAAAGCTGTATCGTTTTTGGTATGCCAAAAGAAGCGATCGCTCTGGGTGCTGTAAAACAAGTTTTGCCAGTGCAAGATATAGCCGCTTTTCTTTTGACGAAGATTTTTGCTAAGTAAAGCTTGCTTTAAAAGTGACAATTTTTGTTAGGTTGGCTTGCGTTGTGGTAATTCACCACAATGTAGGGATTGCCGGGCTACTTTCTAGACTAACCCTCTGATTTTGGTAGGTGGGCATTGCCCACCCTACTTTCTAGACTAACCCTCTGAGGGTTCAAATAGCCATTTTCTCACTCGCTCTAAACTCTTCCAATCTGGTTTTTTGTCCAAGCCATCAGCAATACTTTGTTTAATTTCATCTCGCATTTCTGAATCGAGCGTAATCAACTGCATAGCTATATCGATGTGTTGCCGCACACCCTTTTGACCCGTTTCTAACATGGCAACGGCTAAATTAACTTGTCCTTGGGCATCGTGGGGATGTAATTTTACTGCCTTCTGGGCGGCTTTAACAGCTGCTGCGGGTTTATTACTCAACAAGTACAACCACGCTAAACAAGTCCAAGCAGCACTGCTTTTGGGAGTGCGATCGCAAATATCTTGAAAAACCGGAATTAAGCTTGCTGGTTCTTCTCCAGCTTTGTAGCGTTCTACAGCAGATTCAAATAGAGATTCAACGGTATCAGTCATTACCAGAAAAAGGGGCTAGGGGCGCTTTTGCTAGGGGCTGGGGACTGAGGACTGGGGGACACTTACTACTAACAATACGCCCACTCACAACGCGCCCCCTAGTCTCTAGCCTCTAGCCTCTAGCCTCTCAATTAAACACCAAATGACTTACCGCAACCACAGGTTTGGTTGGCATTGGGGTTGGTGAATTGGAATCCACCACCGATCATGGCGTTACTATAGTCCAACATTAAGCCGTACAGATATAACATACTCTTGCGATCGCAGATGATCTTGAAGCCGTCATAGTCAAACACTTCATCGTCTTCCCGGATTTTACTAGTGTCTTCAAAATCCATCATGTAGGACATACCAGAGCAGCCGCCTTGTCGTACTCCTACTCGGAGACATAGGTCTTGGCCTTGTTGAGCGCGTAAAAATAAAATGTGCCGCAGAGCTGCTTCACTAAGTTGAATACCCCGTTTTTGAGCCTGGGTTACTGTTGTCATAATCCGATCAAACTCCTAGTGTCTTTTAACTTAAAATTAATTGCAGCTTTTTCGTTCATTTTAGCGATATCTAAGCAAGGATTTAAGGAATTGCAAACAATCCAACAAAAGCGTGCTAAAGGTCTCTATCCTAGAATTGATAGGTCTGATTTGTTATCAAAGAACTCGATCGGGGAAAATAGCAGCAACTACTGCTCACAGGCAGAGATTAGCAGTTAATTATCAAAAAAACTTATAATCTCCAGCTTAACCCAAAAGTTCGCAGTGTCTCCCTGATTAGCTTGGTATATGACAACTTCCTTGAATCACTATACGCGTCGCCGTTTGCAGAAATTAAATCAGATCCCTTGTGTCTGGGAAGGCGATCGCCGTTCATTGTCAGCGCCAAACCTCAAAGCAGACGCGGAGGCAAGTAGCGAGTGCATTTTGTGGGTGGATGGTTCCCAGGGCATGGTGCGGGCGATGGATGTAGTAGCCGCAGACAGTGGACCAGAAGCAGTGGTACGGACTTTACTACGAGCAATGGAGCATCCCAATAGTCCAGCCAAACCAGCGCGACCGCAGAAAATTGTCGTGCGCGATCGGGAAATTCAGTTCTTCCTGCGTGGTGTCCTGCAAGAGCTAGGAATTGCCATTGACTATGTACCAGATTTACCGTTGATTGACGAGCTGTATCAGCGGTTCCAAGATGAAGTTGGAACTTATACCCCCGATTTACCGCCGCAATATGCTGAAGCACTGAGAAAAAAGGCATTTGAAATTTGGCAGGCTGCTCCTTGGGAATTATTAGAAGAACACCAAATCTTAGCAATTAAGCTGAACTATTGCGATATTGACACGCTTTATGCCTCGGTGATGGGAATGCTAGGCATGGAGTATGGGATTTTGTTGTATCGCTCGGAAGATTCACTCAAGCGGTTTCGATCTAAGGTGTTGATAGAAGAAGAATCCACAGAGCAGCTAGAAGAAGCTTTCCTGAAGCAAGATTGCCTGTTTTTGACTTTTGAGCAAAAAGACGAAATAGAAGCAGATTTAGAGGCAGAATTTATCGATCTAGCCAATTTGCCATTATCAGAAATTCAGCCGTCTTTTGGCAATATTCACCCCCTAGAAGGTTTAAGGTCGGTGCTTTATGAGGAAGAGGCGATCGCCACCTTCATGGCACTGGAAGCTTTGAATCGCTTTATCCGCAATGAGCGAAAACATTTAAGCCAGAAAACCTTACCAGCCTTAAGTCGTAGTTATCGCATTCCTCTACCCCAACCGAAGAATGAAGGAAAAAATCAGCCTGTTAATGTGAGTGTCTCTACGCTGCCAAGTTTGGCAGCAGAGTTAGAAGAAATGGCAGACGCAGTAGCAGATGAATTAGATTCAGATAGTATCCTAGAATCTTTACCTGCGTTCCGCTCGTTGCGCGATGACTTGATTCCAGAGGATTCTTTTTTAAGCCTCGGTGTGGTGTCCTGGGAAACAGTGCAATACCTGCGATCTGGAGTAACACACCAGCAGGTAGGAAAGCCGACAGAAGCAGGAGACGGATTACCAGTAGTTTTGATTCAAACCTCACGTCCGAAAGCAAAAACAGCGATCGAAGCGATTCAGGCAGCAGGGGGAATCGAAGGTATTGGCTTTAATCCGGGTGCCGATCCGTTTGGGGGCGAAAGCTACGATCTTGGAGTGCTACAAGCGGCTAATGGCGAGTTATTTCTGTTTGGTGAATTTTTGGAGGACGATCCAGTACATGAAGCTGCTAGGCGAAAGTGGGAGCAACGCTGTAAACAAACCAAGGGCTATTGTGGCTTGATCGTCGCTAGGGGGCTGATGGGGGCTTCGCGCGGGCAACCGCAATTACGTGACATGATGGCTCTATTTGAAGCGCGCTCAATCTCAGCCAAAGAACTAGGAATTGGTATGCTTCAACTGATGCCGCAGCTTGAATAGGGGTGAGGGGCTGGGGACTAGGGTGAGTCGCTTCACTCCAGTTTTAAATTTTAAGTTTTAAGTTTTAAGTTAAATGAGCGTTTTTTAACTTAAAACTTAGAACTTATTACGAGAAACTATTCAACTCCCCTAGCCCCTTACCTCCAATCCCTATTAATATATGTAAAGCAAGTGAGAAGGAAAGAGGGAATGCGCGTTGCGATTGTCGGGGCGGGACTGGCTGGGCTAGCAACCGCTGTTGATTTGGCTGATGCTGGTTGGGAAGTAGAAATTTTTGAGTCGCGTCCCTTTGTTGGCGGTAAAGTTGGTAGCTGGGTTGATGCTGATGGCAACCATGTGGAAATGGGACTGCACGTATTTTTTGGTTGCTACTATCACCTGTTTGACTTGATGAAGAAGGTGGGGGCGGGTGAAAACCTGCGGCTGAAAGACCACGTTCACACCTTTATCAATAAAGGTGGACGTACCGGGGAATTGGACTTTCGCTTTCTCACAGGTGCGCCGTTTAATGGGTTGAAAGCATTTTTCACCACTTCTCAGTTATCATTGCGGGATAAAGCGCAAAATGCGATCGCCCTCGCTACTAGCCCGATAGTGCGCGGCTTGGTAGATTTTGATGGAGCGATGAAAACCATCCGTGACTTGGATAGAATCAGCTTTGCCGACTGGTTCCGTCGCCAAGGAGGTAGTGATGGCAGTATCAAGCGGATGTGGAACCCCATCGCCTACGCATTAGGCTTTATTGACTGCGAAAATATTTCCGCCCGTTGTATGTTGACAATCTTTCAGTTATTTGCTGCCAGAACTGAAGCTTCGGTTTTGCGGATGCTGGAAGGTTCGCCCCACGAATATCTACACAAGCCAATTCTTGAGTATCTCGAAGCCAGAGGAACCAAAATTTCTACTCGCCGGAGAGTGCGGGAAATTTTGTTTAGTGGGTCAGGGGAACAAACGCGCGTCACTGGTATAGTGGTTGCCCAAGGTGATACAGAAGAGATCGTTACTGCTGACGCTTATGTTTGTGCCTGTGATATCCCTGGAATTCAGCGTCTTATACCACAAAAATGGCGGCAATGGTCAGAATTTGACAATATTTACAAACTTGAAGCCGTGCCAGTGGCAACAGTGCAGATGAGGTTCGATGGTTGGGTGACAGAACTGCACGATGCCCAAAAGCGTCAACAACTACAAGAGGCAGCGGGCTTAGATAATTTGCTATATACGCCTGATGCTGACTTTTCTTGTTTTGCGGATTTGGCTTTGACTAGCCCAGCTGATTATTATCGAGAAGGGCAGGGTTCTTTATTACAGTTAGTGCTGACACCGGGAGATCCGTTTATTAAGGAAAGTAACGAAGCGATCGCCCAGCACGTCTTGGGGCAAGTTCACGAGCTGTTCCCCTCTTCGCGGGAGTTGAACATGACTTGGTACAGTGTAGTAAAGTTAGCTCAATCTCTTTACCGCGAAGCACCAGGAATGGATCTTTATCGTCCTGCCCAAAAGACACCAGTAGCTAATTTCTTCCTAGCGGGTAGTTACACCCAGCAGGATTACATCGATAGCATGGAGGGGGCGACTATTTCGGGGCAGCTTGCGGCTAAGGAGATTTTGGAGAGTGTGGAAAGATTGACTGTTGCTAGTCAGATGTCGGCTGTGTAACGAACCACAGAGGCACAGAGAACACAGAGGAAGAAAAGTAAATGCCGGATTGGCTAGAGCATAGCGTGCAGGTAGAGGTAGAGGCTCCAATTGACTTAGTGTGGAACCTGTGGTCAGATTTGGAGCAAATGCCTCGTTGGATGAAGTGGATTGATTCGGTGAAGGTGGTGGAGGGCCAGCCGGAGTTATCGCGGTGGAAGTTGAATACTGGAGGTTTAGAATTCACTTGGCTTTCCCGCAATATTAAGGTTGTGCCGCAGCAAATCATTCAATGGGAATCTGTTGGCGGTTTACCCAACCAAGGTGCTATTCGCTTTTACGATCGCAAAGGCAGCAGCATTGTTAAACTTTCTATTGCCTATGCTATTCCTGGCATCCTGGGCAAAATCATGGATAACCTCTTTCTAGGTCGGGTTGTTGAATCTACTATTAAAGCCGACTTAGAAAGGTTTCGCGAATATGCTTTGAAAGCAAAATCTCAATCCTAATGCTTTGGTGGCGTTTTGCAGTATAGCGATGAGTTTGTTATTTACTAAAGCTTATCCAATTGCTTTCGCAAATCTTCCAATTTTGCATCAACAATTTGAATGTCAGCACTCGGCAGGGAATTATGATTTTGAGATGTAGTTGAAATAGTGAGTGCTTCTTTTAAGTTTGCTATTTCATCATCTATATCAATTTCAGATTCAAGGTCGATTAATTGATTAATCTCATCTGTACTGTTTAGCTCAAAATATGCATCAATAGTTGTTTGTGACAGCAGGTTTCTCACATCGTCTAAAATAGCGGAGTTATATTTGAGTAGCTTACTGATAGCAACTTGCTGGCTCACAAGTTGAGTATTCATAGCTTCAAGCTCAGTTTCAACTTTGTGCCATCGCATTTTTAAATCGTTACTTGGCAGCTTATGTTATGGTTTGAAAATCAGCTTCTATCTGCTTTTAAAAAAAAATTTATGTTTTAGATTAGCTACTCTTTCTGTTTGTTCATCTAGCAGAGCTTTTAAATTACCAGCTTTTTTTGCACAGATATTCTGGCGAAACTGTGCTTCTTGAATTAAATATTCTCGACCTGCTATGAGAGCAAGTTGATAACGTTGTTCCCATTTATCTGCTTCAGCTTGAGCTTTCTTATAATCACGTTGAGCAATAGTTTGGGCTTTTATATTAGCGATAAGGACTGCCTGAAGTTGAGTATAGTTCATACTGGGTGTTCTTGTTTTCTCTGAACCTATTTCACCTAGTATTCCCAATGCCGCTTCAGTAGTTTTCACATAATGTAGAACTTGGTATATTACTCTGTGTCACGGACACTTTCCTCAACGGGGGAACCCCCGCACGGAAGTGTCCTCCTCTGTGCCTCCCCTGTTCATTCTGCCTACCATGTTGGGTCAACATAAAGATTAATCGTCAGCGGCTTGCTTCCTGGCGGTACTGCTGTAATACAAGCACAGATAGTATTTCCTCCTTCTATCTCGACTTCGCAGGCGTGACACGAACCCATCAAGCAGCCAGTCGGAATCATCACTCCGGCTCGTTCTGCTACATCTAATAGTGGTTCTCCTACTTCTGCTTCAACAGTTACATCATCGGGTAAGAAATGTACGCGCATTGCCACGATCTCTAATTTATGACGACAAAATTGGTGTTAGATCCAAATGAGCCTCGACGATATTGGCAAGAGAATCTAACATAGCTTCTCGCTGTTCGCGGTAGTTGGAAATACCAGTAGGCAAGGATTTTAGTCCTCTTTGTTGCCGCAAGCGATTTAACCAAGCACGTCGCCAAGGGCCATTGTCAAATATTCCATGTAGATAAGTACCCCAAACTAATTGAGAATTATCTACCATGCCGAGATTGGGGTCGTCAAACAATGACTGGCATGAGTGAGGTTGTTGAGGATTTGGTGTTTCTATTAAACGCGATCGCCCCTGATGAATTTCGTATCCAATTACGGGCAATCCAGCTTGGGGAAAGTTAGAAACTGCTTGTCGCTGACGGGCGACTTTATGGCCTGTAATCACGGTTCTAATTGGAAACAGCCCCAATCCTGGAAATCTGCCTGCTTCACCTTCGATTCCCTCTGGATCGGCTAGCTGTTGTCCCATGATTTGAAAGCCACCGCAGATGCCTAAGACGGTTCCACCTGCTGCGGCATAGTTTTGAATCGCTTTTGCCATACCAGTTTTATGCAGAAGCAGCAAATCGGCGATCGATGTTTTAGTACCAGGAAGAATTACGGCATCTGGATGTCCTAATTCGTGCTTGGGACTGATGTATCTCAAGCCCACAGAAGCTTCTGCTTCTAGCGGATCGAAATCGGTGAAGTTAGAAATTCGCGGTAAGCGGATGACTGCGATATTCAAATCGCTGTTAGATTTGGAGGTTTTACGTTCAAATAAATCCAGTGAATCTTCGGCTGGGAATATCTGATCGATCCAAGGAATCACACCGAGAACAGGAATTCCTGTCCGTTCTTCCAACCATTTGATGCCCGGTTCTAGCAGCGATCGCTGTCCCCGGAATTTATTAATTATTACGCCGCGAATTAAAGCGCGTTCTTCTGGATCTAGTAACTCCAAAGTGCCGACAACATGAGCAAAAGCACCACCGCGATCGATATCAACTACTAGCAACGTTGGCGCGTTCAAATGTTTCGCCACCCGCATATTAGTTAAGTCGCGGTGCTTGAGGTTAATTTCCGCTGGACTACCAGCTCCTTCACATACAATTAAATCGAATTCTGATGTCAAATGCCGGAGTGATTCTTCGATCGCTTGCCAGCCGATTTGAAAATATTGTTCGTAATATTCTGCTGCACCCACTTTACCTACGGCTTTACCCTTAATAATCACCTGAGAGGTCATATCCCCTTGAGGTTTGAGTAAAATCGGATTCATTTCTACTATTGGGGACACTCCAGCAGCCCAAGCTTGTACTGCTTGAGCATAGCCAATTTCACCCCCATTGATGGTGACATAGGCGTTCAGAGCCATATTTTGCCCTTTGAACGGTGCTACTCGCCAGCCGCGCTTTGACAGCATCCGGCAAAGTGCGGCGGCGATCGTCGATTTTCCTGCGTGGGAAGTGGTTCCCACTACCATAATTGCTTTCATAAACTATCAACTTTATAGTAAGGACGACAAAGGGTAGAGCAAAAGTAGAAAAAGAACACATAATTCGTTTACTTCAATATTTATTCTTCCCTTTTTCGACTCATTCCTCACACTTAATCCCCCAACCCCCCTGCAATTCCTCCGTCTATATGTTCCCTCCCCCTTTCAGGGGAGGGTTAGGGAGGGGTGGGAAGGGGGCGTGAGTCGAAGGGAGGAGTCCTTACACGATCGCTTTGCTAAAATGGTAGCCTCAACCACCGACTCAAGGCATTATAGAAGCGATCGAGCCAGGAGGGTGTACCCCAACTATTTCCTATTTCCCCTAGATCTACTAATTGTCTTCCTAGAGGAGTGAGGCGAAAACTATCTGTAATTCCTTGTCCATCAACCTCTCGCCGCAGTACACCTACTTGAATGAGCCACGATAGCTCGTTATCAACTGTTAGCTCAGATAAAGGGCGTTTGGTGTAGCCATTCTCAACACCTGAAGACAGCGCGATTTCCACAATCGACACGCTTTTGTCGCGCATCGAATCCAATAAATGCAGCTTAAAGGGAGAACAAATAAGCGATCGCTTAGCGCGTTCTATAGTACTACTTGGATAGTAAAACGAGTTAGTCTTGGTGTCGATCGCTGGCATTGTGTTATTTTGATTAATTTTTATTATCTTTGACATTGATATCAATAGCTTATATTTAAGCATTGATTTTAAA
>QQTW01001417.1_pt1 | contig 16745 bp, 6 predicted proteins | sample 1904831 | NCBI WGS metagenome assembly QQTW01 (sample SAMN09435610, study PRJNA476489) | Subsurface metagenome, whole genome shotgun sequencing project. | reverse complement strand
TAACTGCTGATTTTCTGAGTCACTATTTCTTGCTATAACTATTGCTTGTTTAACATGAGGGTGCTGCTGCAACACTGCTTCAATTTCCCCTAGTTCAATACGATACCCCCTGAGTTTAATTTGATGATCAATACGTCCGATAAACTCAATGTTGCCATTGCTGAGGTAACGCGCTTGATCTCCGGTTTTGTATAGGCGTGCATTTGGTTGCTGACTAAAGGGGTGGGGAATGAATTTTTCAGTGGTTAATTCTGGGCGGTTGAGATATCCTTTGGTTAAACCAAGACCGCCAATGTAGATTTCCCCAGGTGTTCCGATTGGTACTGGTTGTAGCTGAGAATTGAGTATATAAATTTGGGTATTGCCAATGGGACGACCAATAGGAATAATATTGTTGTCTAAATCGTGGTGGTAACAGTTGTAAACACTACTCCAAACGGTGGTTTCTGTTGGTCCGTATTCGTTGAATAGGGATGTATTTGGTAGTAAGTTTTGATGATTTTTAACTAAATCAATGCTACAGGTTTCTCCGGCTACAATTATAGTTTGGAGCGATATTACTCGTTGGGTTTTTATATGCGTTAACAGGACGTTATACAGTGAAGGTACACTCAACCAATGTGTGATTTGATGTTGCTCAATTAGTTGCGCTAACTGCCAAATATCTCTTTGCCAACTATCTTTAATTAAAATTAATTTACCACCTTGGCATAATGTCCAAAAAATAACGGCAACAGAACTATCAAAAGCTAAAGATGGAATTAATAAAAAGCTGCTAATTGGTGCTTGATAGTAGGCTATACGGGCGTTAGTGGAGTGAACTAAGTTTTGGTGAGTAACTAACACTCCCTTGGGATTACCTGTAGAACCGGAGGTGTAGATTACATAGGCGAGATTTTCTCTTGTTGTTCTACAAATGGGGTTGTCATCACTATTGTTGGTGATAATATCCGATTCGGAATCTAAGCAGAGAGTTTGTGCTTGATGATTCGGTATTTTTGGCAATAATTGGGATTGAGTGAGCAAAAATGATACTTGAGCATCTTCTAATATAAAGGCGAGATGCTCTGAAGGATAAGTGGGGTCAAGGGGTACATAAGCTCCTCCGGCTTTGAGGATTCCCAATATTCCCACGATCGCTTCTAAAGAACGTTCGATATAAAGAGCTACTAGCGTACCCGCACAAACTCCGAGACACTGTAAGTGGTTTGCTAGTAAATTAGCTCGTCGGTTGAGTTCTTGGTAGGTGAGTTGTTCATTTTCATATACTAAGGCGATCGCATCAGGGTTACGTACAACTTGCGCCTCAAATTGTTGATGAATACACAAGTTTTCAGGATAGGTGATTGCAGTTTCATTCCATTCTACTAGTATTTGCTGCTGTTGTGCGGCAGTCAGCAAACATTGTTCTTCATGGCGGTTAAATGGCTGTGTGACCATTGCATTTAAGGTTTCGCTGTAATAGCTACCAATGGCGGCTAATTGAGTACTGCTGATTTCTGCCATTTTGCACTCTAAGTCAAGTTGGATGTGGTCAGTAATATGGTTGCGATTAAACTCTACTCTTAAGGTGAAGTTACTTTCGCCAAAACCTTGACCTCCAATAATTTCTAACCCTGATAAATCTTGCAGATGTTGATAAACATGAAAGTGTGTATAATTGAACACTGTTTCTAATAAAGGTTGCAGTGGCTGGCGATAGCGCAAGCGCTGACTTGTCAGTTCGCCAAATTTTTGCAACTCTGAATAGGGATAGTGTCTGTAGGGTAATAACTCTTGTTCGGCTGCAAAAGCTTGCTGTACTAAGTCAATCCAAGTTCCTGCTCTTAGTTGTAGCCGTAGAGGTATGGTATTGATAAAAGTTCCGAGAGTTTTTTCACCGTCAGCTTCCTCTAACCGACTGTTAGATTCTAATCCTGTTAACACATCCACATCGTTAATTAATAAACTCATCACTTTCAAATGTGCAGCTAACAAGACATTTTTCAGAGGAACTTCAGCGAGTCGCGCTAGTTGCTTGAGTCCATGAGAAACTTGAGGAGAAATCGGTATATCTAAAACACCAACTAGGACATTTTTTGTTGAGTTATTCATCTCCCAACGAGGGATTTGCTTAATCACCAACCCTTGTAATTTTTGCTGCCAATAGTTTTGATATTCTGGAGATTGCAAAATCTGACTTTCGACAGCGACAAAATCCCGATAGGAAATTGTTGGTGGTGATTCTATCTGATTTTCTTCTCCATTCAACAGAGCATGATAACGCTGTAACAATTCTGTTAATAGAGAAGCATTACTCCAACCATCTAAAATTGAGTTGTGCCAACTTAAAGTGAGAAAGAAAGTTTCATCTGTCAGTCGATGAATAAATAGGCGCATTAATGGTGGATAAGACAAGTCAAAACGCTGATGTTTTTCAATTTCGATCCAAGATGCGATCGCCTGTGTTTGTGATGCTGGTAATAATGAGCGTAAATCCTCTACAACTACGGGTATACAAGCACTTCGATGCACAAGTTGCAAAGGCTCATCAAAGTTAATCAAATCAAAAGAGGTACGCAAAATTGGATGGCGATTTACAAGCTGTTGTATCGCCATTTGTAACAAATCCAAGTCAAAATGAACCCGCAGATGATATTGAAAAATGTCATGATACATCAAGGATTCCAAGTTGTACTGGCTATGAAAAATGATGCCAGTCTGAACTCTGGTTAACGGATAAGCATCTTCTAGATCATTGGGTAGTTTATCTCTTTCATCTGCCGATATTAAGCTAAAAGCTGCGGTTTTCTCTGTTAATAAAGCATGAGGTTGATTCAGAGAAATTGATGTTAATAAATTGTAGATAGTTTGATGTTGAAAAACCTGCGCTACAGAGAACCTTAAGCCTCTTTCCTGCGCTTTCGCCACAACTTGAATACTGCGGATAGAATCTCCTCCCAACTCAAAGAAGTTGTCATGAATACCCACTTGTTCAATCCCCAAAACTTCGCTCCAGATTTGCGCCAATATCTTTTCATGTAGAGTGTTAGGAGAGACGAAAGCTTTTTCTAAATTAGGTCTATCTTGACTAGGATGTGGTAAAGATTTTTTATCTAACTTCCCATTTGGTGTGACAGGAAGTGCATCAAGCATGATGAACGCCGCCGGAATCATGTAATCGGGTAGTTTTTCACCTAAGAAGCGGCGTAATTCAGTAGTATTAGGCGCAGGTTGATGACGACAAACACAATAGGCGATGAGTTGCTTTGTTGTTGATTCAACTAGCAGTTCCTCGGTTAATTTCCCTTTGAGGAAGTTTCGTAAATCAGCGATCTTGGAGTTATTTTCTGGAGGATTCAGCACAACTTGGCGTTTTCCAGCCGATGTTTCCCGCATCACAACAACAGCTTCCCGCACAGCTGGATGTTGCGCCAAGACTGACTCAATTTCTGCCAACTCGATACGGAAACCACGCAGCTTCACTTGGTCATCCAGTCTTCCTAAATACTCAATACTACCGTCTGCATGGTAGCGTGCTAAGTCACCAGTTTTGTACAAGCGATTGCTTGAGTCGCTAATAAAAGGATTGACAATGAATTTCTCGGCTGTAAGTTCTGGTTGGTTGAGATAACCCCTAGCTACACCTACTCCCCCAATGTGTAATTCGCCTGGGACACCGATGGGGACTGGTTGTAAATGCTTATCTAGTATATAGATTTGTGTGTTGGCGATCGCCCGACCAATGGGGACAATGTTTTTACTAGAATGGCGAACTGACAAGTCAGCGCTTGCGCGAACGCAAGCCCAAAATGTGACATCAATTGCGGCTTCTGTGGGGCCATACAAGTTATGCAATTCTGCATCCAAGCGGGTAAAAAATTGCTCTTGCAGTTGCACAGGTAATATTTCCCCACTACAAATTACCCGCCGCAAGCATTTACACGCCTCAACGCTGGGTTCTGCTAAAAATACTTGCAGCATTGAAGGTACAAAATGAATCGTAGTAATTTGCTGCTCTTGTATCAGTTTCACTAAGTAAGCACTATCTTGATGCCCTCCTGGTTGAGCCATCACTAAACAAGCTCCTGTAGTCAAAGGCCAGAAAAACTCCCAAATCGACACATCAAAACTAAATGGTGTTTTTTGTAACACTTTGTCTGTTGTTGCCAATTGGTAAGTTTCCTGCATCCAAGCTAGGCGATTGCAAATTCCGCGATGGGTGTTCATTACCCCCTTCGGTCTGCCAGTTGAGCCGGATGTATAAATTACATAAGCTAGGTTATGAGTTGTTACCTCACTCACTAGGTTAACAACACTTTCACTAGCCCAAACTTCATTGTCTTTATCCAGACAAACCACCGTTGCTTGATGTTCGGGTAAACTGGCTAAAAATTTCTCTTGAGTCAATAAAACTGCAACTTGGGCATCTTGGAGCATAAAAGCCAGACGTTCTCGCGGATAGCTGGGATCTAGAGGTACATACGCCCCTCCCGCTTTGAGAATCGCTAAAATACTGACTACCATCTCTGGCGATCGCTCTAAGTAAACACCAACTAACACCTCTGGCTTGACTTTTAAAGCTTGCAGATAATGTGCTAATTGGTTAGCCTGTTGATTCAATTGTTTGTAAGTAATTTCTTCTTGCTCAAAAACTACTGCTACCGCATCCGGTGTCTTTTCGACTTGGGTGAAAAATTGCTGATGCAAACAAATACTGTCGTAATCTTTCTGAGTAGCATTCCACTCTAATAGTAATTGCTGCTGTTCTTTGTGAGTCAGCATTGGCAGCATACCGATGGGCTGGCGAGAGTCAAAAAGTATACTTTCTAGTAATGTCTGGAAATGACCAGCCATGCGGGTAATAGTGGTTGCATCAAATAAATCTGTATTGTATTCCCAAGAAGTGGATAGCACATCATTAACTTGGGCGATCGCTAAGGTGAGGTCAAACTGAGCTATTTTCTTGGACAGTGGGAAAGATTCTAACTCTAGTTCCCCTAGTTTTAATCTTGCACCCGCTTCTCCTAAAGCAAAGCCCCCTAATCCTTCGTTATTCAGCAAGTGTGCTTTCTGGAAGACAAACATCACTTGAAATATAGGTGATCGGCTGGGATCGCGTGTGGGTTGTAATTGCTCAACTAGGCGTGCAAAGGGATAATCTTGGTGAGTCAACCCACCCAAAACCAGCGATCGCACTTGTTGTAAAAACTGCTCAAAGGTGGGATTTTTGGCGAAATTTGCCCGCAATACTATTGGATTGACAAAATAACCTACCAACCCGGCAAAATCAGCCCGACTTCTACCTGTGGTTGGCGAACCGACTAACAAATCCTCTTGGCCTGTATAGCGATACAGCAAGACTTGAAAAGCTGCCAGCATGGTCATGTACAGCGTGACTTGATGCTGTTGGCTGAAGTTTTGCAGTTTATCTGTTAATTCTTGACTGAGTTGCCAACTTATACTAGCCCCTCTATAGGTTTGCATAGGCGATCGCATCCGGTCAGCAGGCAAATTCAGCACTGGTAGTTCTCCTGCTAATTGCTGTTCCCAATAAGCTTGCAGTTTTTCGCCTGGAGAACTAGTCAGCATTTTGGCTGTAGTGCTTATATAGTCAGCATATTGCCATTGGAGAGGAGAGAGGGTAACGGGTGTATTGTTGATTTGGGCTTGGTAAAGTTTTCCCAACTCTTCTATTAATACCGTCAGACTCCAAAAGTCAGCAATGATGTGGTGAATAACTAGCAGCAAGATATGTTCTTGAGATGAGCGAGTAAATAAACTCACCCGCATTAAGGGGTCTTGCTCTAAATTGAAGGGACGGTATGCTATTTCTAGTAAGCGATCGCTCAAGTATGTCTCATCCCATGTTGTCGCATCTTGTTGTTGCCAACAAACTTCTACTTGCTGACAAACTCTTTGCCTGGGTTGTCCATCAATAGTTGTGAAACTTGTACGCAAAGCCGGATGACGATCAACTAAAATTTGCCATGCTCGGTGTAATGCGGCAATATTTAACTCACCATGAATCCGCGCCGCCCTAGCAATGTTGTAAGCAGAATTTTCTGGTGCTAGTTGTTGTAAAAAGTAAAGAGCTTGCTGACCGTAAGTGAGGGGATACTCAGACGAGTGAGAATTTTGTACTGGTTCGTCAATTGGATGGGAGCTTAATTTGTAGAGTATTGCCGTTGCTAATTGGTTAATACTTACATCTGCCAAAAAGTCTGTAACTGCCAAGACTACACCGAATTTCGTCTCAATGGTGTGCTGGAGTTCAATGGCCATTAGAGAATCTATACCACAAGTGCTTAAAGGCTGTTGTGGTTGAATGTGCGATCGCTCTACTTTCAGAATTTGAGCAACTTGCTGTTGCAGGTACAATATTAGCTGTGGCTGTTCTGAGATAATTTCATCCGCTATACTTACCCCAGTCTCAATACCTTCTAAAATGCTACTGGCAATAGTTTCCCAGCTTCCTGCTAAAAACTTCGCCCGACAAGCATAACGCTGAATCTTCCCACTAGAAGTTCTTAAAATGCTCCCTGGTTTGAGGAGCAGTACCCCATACACTTGTAGTTCATGATTGATCGCGACAGCCGAACGGATGGTGGCTGTCACCTCATCCACATCCAATTTTCGGAGGTGACTACGTTTGACTTCTTGAGCAATTACCAGTCTTTCTTCCCCATCCACATCAACCCAAAATGCTGCCCCACCGTGAGGTTCTAGGGCTGGGTGGCTCTGCTGGATTGTATTTTCAATGTCTTGGGGATAATAGTTTCTGCCGCGAATGACGATCAGGTCCTTCAAACGACCTGTGATAAATAATTCCCCATCCTGCAAAAATCCCAAATCCCCTGTACGCAGAAACGGCCCTTCTTGGGTGTCCTTTGTATAGGCTTTAAAGGTGGACTCTGTTTGCTCTGGCTGATGCCAATAGCCTTGAGCTACACTAGCTCCCGCCACCCAAATTTCACCAACTTGGCGAGCGCTACAAGTAATCAAGGTCTGGGGATCGACAATGGCAATTTTCAAATCTTCTAAGGGTTGACCGCAACCAACTAATATCTGTGTGCCTATTTCTCCCGCATTGGCTGGAACTATCTGATTTTGCGTCAGAGCCTCTGATTGGACTGGCTGTAATACTGGTGGATTTGTTTTACAGCCTCCAGAAACAATCAATGTGGTTTCTGCCATCCCGTAACAGGGATAAAATGCTTCGCGGCGAAAGCCACATTCGGCAAAGGCGACAGCAAATTTTTCTAGTGTTGCTTGGCGAATTGGTTCTGCACCGTTAAAAGCAACTTCCCAGCTACTCAAATCTAAGTTAGCTCGCTGTTCGGCTGTAATTTTCCGCACACACAAATCATAAGCAAAATTAGGCCCACCGCTAGTTGTGGCACGATACTGAGAAATTGCTTGTAGCCAGCGCACAGGTTTTTGCAAAAATGCTACTGGAGACATGAGAATACAAGGTATTCCCAAATATAGAGGCTGGAGCATATTCCCTACTAAACCCATGTCATGAAACAGTGGTAGCCAACCGACAAAGATGGTTGCTGTTGTGTGCTGCATCGCCTGTTTAATCAACAACTGGTTATGCAGTAAATTTCCATGACTCACCATTACGCCTTTTGGTGTACCTGTAGAGCCGGAAGTGTATTGTAAAAAGGCCAGGGTGTCCTTATCTATAGCTGGCTGTTGCCATAAATTTGTCCAGTCATCAGCCATCATGTTATCTGTGGTTAGCAACCGCAGAGTTTTGAATGTTGGATGCTGCTGTAAGTGGGACAAGACTGTTGTTGTAGTCAGTGCGACTGTTGAATCTGCATCAGTGGCGATCGCACTCAGTCGGGATAAGGATTGATTCGCACGCGGTGGATAAGCCGGAACTGCGATCGCTCCTGCATATAAACAGCCAAAAAATGCCGTAATAAATTCTAAACCCGGTGGATATAGTAGTAAAACCCGTTCGCCTTTTTTGACTCTACAAGCTTGTAATAAGCCAGCAATTCTCTGAGCTTGAGTGTCTAATTCCCTATAAGTTAAAGATTGGACTTCAACCTCTCCATCCAGTAGAAAACAATAGGCTTGCTGCTCAGGTTGCTTTTGCGTTCGCCAACGGATAATTTCCAGCAAATTCACAAATTCTACTGATTTTTGCGAAAGGTTTTTATCCATTGATACCACTCCATGACTTAATTATTTTTGTGGAGTAAAACTGTTTACGCTTGTTAATAATTAGGTTATTGGGAAGAGCCTTCCCAGCTTCTAAACAGGATATCTATTATTTATAAACACCCTCTTAGCTGCTATTTGCTTGATAATGATAACGTATATCATCTAATGTTGGTTTCTGTCAAATATAAATAAATATTGCAATTTCATTCAAAAACGAAATATTATGCTGCTCTAAATTCATGTTTATCTTGACTAGAAAATCATGGGAGATAACTTTAAATTAATTTGACCAAATGTCCAATTTTAAAAAACTTATCTAATCACTTTGTCCAGAAGTAAGTAACTGAGTGTTCAGGAAATGCTTGACTTTTATTATCAAATTGGTATTGTACGAATGATTATCTTTATTAGCGTTTTATGAAACTTTGGTGTGGAGGAAAGCCTTGAAACGAAGACAACGTGCTTATTGGGGAATTTTAGGAACTATTTTTTTATTGGGGACTCAGCCTGCAAACGCACAAGCAAGCCCAAATGTGGCAGAGAATACAGAAGTACCAAACACACAGATTCCTCACACGAACATCAAAGGACTGTTAGCGCAGGAACAACAAAATGTAGCAGTCACAGTGGTCACGGGAGTACGCCTGAACTCAACTGCTAACGGATTGGAAGTCATTTTAGAAACTCCCACATCAGACAAGCTACAAACCGCAACTCAGAATGAGGGGAATAACTTTATTGCAGATATATCCAACGCTCAACTGCGTCTGACAACTGGTGAATCATTCCGCCAAGAAAAGCCAGCTTCGGGAATTGCGGAGGTTATAGTCACAAATCAAGATGCTAATACTATTCGCGTCGTAGTGGTAGGTGAAACAAGTCCCCCCAAAGTGGAGTTGTTTGATGACGATGCAGGTTTAGTTTTTGGCGTTGCTCCCGCTGCAACTCCTACACAACCACCAGAAACACCGGATACTCAAAAACCAAGCAGTGAAGCACCACCTACTCAACCATCGGCGCAAGAGAATGAACCGATTGAATTAGTAGTGACAGGAGAAGAGGATGGGTATAGTGTTCCTAGTGCGACAACTGCAACCAAGATAGAAGCTCCACTCAGGGACATTCCCCAATCAATTCAAGTAGTTCCCCGTCAGGTAATTGAAGATAGACAAATAGTTCGGATTGGTGAAACTACCGAAAATGTGAGTGGAGTTCAGGAATTACCAGGATATGGTGGTTCAACATCCTTGACAGGTTACTACTTTCGGGGTCTTTCGTTAGCTTATCAAAGTCTTCGCAATGGCTTCCGAGATATTGGAGTGATTGGTAGTCGTGATATTGCCAATATTGAACGAGTGGAGTTTTTCAAAGGGCCTGCATCTGTCCTGTATGGAGGGCGTTTTTCTTTAGGTGGATTAACCAACACAGTCACCAAAAAGCCCTTAGAAAAGCCTTATTACAATATTGGTGCAACCATTGGTAGTTATGATTTTTACCGACCAACTATTGATATTAGCGGTCCATTAACCAGCGATCGCTCTTTGTTATATCGGCTGAATTTAGCCTATCAAAATTCCGGTAGTTTCCGCGATTTTAATGAGAATGAAAGTTTTTTTGTTGCCCCGGCTATTACCTGGAAAATCAGTCCAAAAACCAATCTAACAGTAGAGCTAGAACAACAAAGCTATAACTACGTTTTTGATTATAACTTTCCCCCAGAACGGGAAGTTTTTCAACTACCAATTAGTAGATTCTTGGGCGAACCAAATTTCAATGATGCCACCTTTGATTCCACATCAGTTAATTATAACCTTGAGCATAAATTTAGTGATGAATGGAAGTTTCGTCAAGGTTTTAGTGCCATCGTTGTCAATGGTGATACTAGTCAAGTAGAACTATTCGACCCTCTAGGGGATGACCGCCGCACATTACCCCGTTCACCTTTAAGAACAGAAGAAGAACAAGAAGATTACGTCCTCCAAAATGAACTATTTGGGGAATTTAAAACAGGTTCTATCCAACATAAGATTCTGGTGGGTTTGGAATTATCGCGCTGGGGATATGACTTTAATTACTTCCGGGGAACGCTAGATTCAATAGATATTTTTAACCCCCAATATGACGCGCAAGCAACAAACTTTGAACAAGAATTACATCGCAAGCAAAGCTCAGATAACCTGGGGGTTTATCTACAAGACTTCATCGAAATCTCACCAAATTTGAAACTATTAGCTGGTGTCAGATTTGATATTAATGATGTCTCTGTAGTCAACAAAATCACTAATACAACTATTAACCAGCAAACAACTAACCGCTTTTCGCCACGAGTTGGGATAGTTTATCAACCAAGTTCCGCAACATCACTGTATTTTAATTGGGCTAATTCCTTTAACCCACAATTTTTTAGAGTGAGTCGTACAGGTGAGCAGTTTCCACCGACAACAGGGGAACAGTTTGAAGTAGGGATTAAACAGGATTTCTTCAACAATCGCCTCTCCACAACCTTAGCACTGTATCAAATTACGCAACAGAATGTGTTAACAACTGATCCAGCAGACCCTAGATTTAGTATCGCTACAGGTGAACAAAAAAGTCGTGGTGTGGAATTAGATATTGCGGGAGAAATACTACCAGGCTGGAAAATTATTGCTAACTATGCTTATGCAAATGGTTTTGTAAGTAGAGATAATAATATTCCTGAAGGCGATCGCATCGCTGGTATCCCAGCCCATAGCGCGAGTCTGTGGACTACCTATGAATTTCAAAAAGGCAATTTACAAGGATTAGGGTTTGGTTTAGGACTTGTCTATGGTTCAGAACGTGAAGCCCAATTACCCAATACTTTCACCCTTCCTTCCTATGTCCGAGCCGATGCTGCCATATCCTACCGCCGCGACAATTTCAAAATCGGTTTAAATTTCCGCAATCTGTTTAATACCAAGTATTACAACACCGATACCTTTTACATTTATCCTCAAGCACCTTTGACGGTACTGGGAACAGTATCAGTACAGTTTTAAAGGGAACGGGGAACAGAATAAGCTACAGTTTCCTCTCTTGCAGGGAATTGACTCTGCCCAACTTTATAGATAAGTGAAGATGAAACATATCAAGGTACTATTTGGCATCATCCTAATACAAAGTTTGGTGGGTTGTAATATAGCTACATCTAACCGAGTAGCTAACAATCCTTCTCACTCAAAAAAGCAAATTGTGATTGCTTTGGGGTGGGGAGATTCACCAACAGGGTTTGATCCGACCTTGGGTTGGGGTTATCATGACCCTCCTTTGTTCCAAAGTACCTTGCTATATCGGGACGAAAATCTGAAATTAGTCAATGATTTGGCTAAAGGTTATACTTTGAGTCCTGATAAAAAAGTCTGGAGGTTTAAAATCCGTCAAGATGTACGATTTTCTGATGGTAAACCGCTAACAGCAGCAGATGTCGCCTATACATTTAACCAAGCTAAAGCTAGTCCAGGGCTAACCGATGTGACAATTTTGGATAAAGCCGTAGCTATAAGTGCTGACGAGGTAGAACTGCATCTGAAGCAGCCGCAAATTACCTTTATAAATCGCATCGCCCAATTAGGAATTGTCCCCAAACATCTGCATAATCAAAACTATGGACGAAATCCCATTGGTTCAGGTCCCTATCGTTTGGTGCAATGGAATGAAGGCCAGCAAATGATTGTTGAAGTTAATTCCGATTACTACGGCGAACAACCAAAAATCAAAAGGATTGTATTTTTATTTACTAAAGGAGATGCGGTATTTGCGGCTGCTAAAGCGAGAGAACTGGATTTAGCGCAAATTCCGCCTTTTTTAGCCAAGCAGTCAGTAACAGGAATGGATCTGTATGTAATGAACAGCAATAGTCGTTTAGGCTTGATGTTTCCTTATGTTCCCAATACAGGACGCAAAACTACTGAGGGAAATCCCATTGGTAACAATGTCACCGCAGACCGAGCCATTCGGCAAGCAGTAAATTATGCGATTAATCGTCAAGCTTTGGTGACAGGTATTTTAGAAGGTTATGGATCGGCTGCTTATGGTGCAGCCAGTAAATTACCTTGGGATCAACCACAAACGGCGATCGCAGATGGAAACCCCGACAAAGCAAAACAAATTTTAGCCAACGGTGGTTGGAGAGATACTAACGGGGATGGGGTATTAGAAAAAGCGGGGATGAAAGCAGAATTTACGATTCTCTACCCTGTTAATAATCCTACCTCCCAAGGTCTGGCATTAGCGATCGCCCAAATGCTGAAGCCAGTAGGTATCAAAGTTAACGTTGAGGGTAAAAGCTGGGAAGATATTTCGCGGCAAATGCACCAAGATGTGGGGCTTTTTCCCTGGGGAATATACGACCCAATGGAGTTATACATTCTTTACCACAGTTCGGCAGCCCAAGGAAACTGGCGTAACTCCGGTTACTATTCTAATCCCCAGGTTGACCAAGCACTCGACCAAGCAATGGCAGCAGCATCAGAAACAGCAGCTTTGCCGTTTTGGCAACAGGCGCAATGGAATGGTCAAACTGGGACAATCACTATAGGAGATGCAGCATCAGCTTGGCTAGTTAACCTAGATCAAATTTATATTGTGAGTTCTTGTTTAGACATTGGTAGACCAACTCAGACTAGTAATTACACTGGCTCAATTATGGTCAATATTACTAAGTGGAAGTGGATGTGTAATTAGAGATTTCCAATAAAAAATATATTATCACTTTGAGGGCAAAGGTGGAGGGGTAGGGGCAGGGGAGAAAGTGGTTTTGAAGTAAATAAATTGGATAGTTTATTTTCTGGAAGTTCTTTAGCGACTGATCCTAATAGGAGATAAAAATGTGAACCGGATTTTTTTATTTATACTCAAAAAACTCTTACATTTATGTTTACTTTTGCTTGCTGTCTCGGTGTGTAGCTTTGTACTGGTGAGTTTTTCTCCAATCGATCCCATCAATGCTTATGTGGGGGCAGATATTTCTCGCATTGGCACAGAACAGCGAGAATTAATTGCCAGACAATGGGGATTAGATCAACCGATGACTACCCGGTTTTTTCTCTGGTTACAGCAATTTCTCCAAGGAAATTTAGGCACTTCGATAATTTTTAATCAATCAGTATCAGATGTCATTGCAACTCGCTTTCAAACATCTTTAGCATTGATGGCGTTAGCGTGGCTAATATCGGGTGTTTTGGGCATTACTTTAGGTATTTTGGCAGGAGCAAATGCAGGTTCAATAGTAGATAGAATAATTCGCCTTTATGCCTATACTTTGGCATCTAGTCCAACTTTTTGGATCGGATTGCTGCTACTAAGTTTATTTGCTGTGCAATGGCGACTAGTCCCCATTTGTTGTGCTGCACCTATTGGTGTTTTGCTAGAAGATGTGACATTTTGGCAACGCTTACATCATCTATTTTTACCAGCTTTAACTTTAAGCTTAATTGGTATTGCGAGTATTGCTTTGCACACCCGTGAAAAGCTCATTGAAATTCTGCATAGCAACTATGCTTTATTTGCTTTTGCTCAAGGTGAAACCAAGATAGGCTTTATCATCCATCATGGTTTGCGGAATATTGCACTACCAACCATTACATTGCAATTTGCTAGTTTGAGCGAATTATTTGGCGGTTCTGTCCTAGCGGAAAGAGTATTTGGATACCCAGGCCTAGGTGATGCTACTACACAAGCAGCCATGCGGAGTGATGTGCCATTACTAGTGGGAATTGTGTTGTTTTGTGCTTTATTTGTTTTCACAGGTAACTTTTTAGCTGATCTGGCTTATCAGCTAATCGATCCTCGTATCCGTATTGGAAAATCAACTTTATGAAATTCCCAGTAGTTGTTTCTCACCCGCAAAAGTTTTGGTATAAATTGTCTAGCTTTTTGGGCAATCGTCGCCGTCAGACGTTGGCGATTGCTGCACTATGCACAATCATATTGATCGCTTTACTATTAAGTACCCTAATCATTGATACAGATGGTTTGGAAATTGCCATACCAGAACGCAACTCAGCACCTTCATTAGCGCATCCCTTTGGCACAGATTGGTTAGGTAGGGATATGCTAACTCGCACTCTCCACGGTTTGAGTTTGAGCTTGTGGGTGGGGCTACTCACAGCCACAGTCAGCGCAGTTATAGGTTTAATCTTAGGAACACTTTCTGCAACTTTAGGTGGTAAAGTAGATACAGTAATTGTTTGGGTAATTGATGTATTTTTTAGTTTGCCCCACTTGGTATTAATTATTTTAGTGGCTTTTGCTATGGGCAGTGGTAAGCAGGGCTTAATTATTGCGATCGCCTTAACTCATTGGCCTAGTTTAGCTCGACTTTTACGAGCCGAAGTTTTGCAACTCAAGAGTGCTGCTTATGTGCAACTATCTGCCAAACTGGGTCATTCTCCACTGTGGATTGCTTGTCACCATATCCTACCCCATCTCATCCCCCAATTTCTTGTAGGGCTGATATTACTCTTCCCCCATGCGATTTTACATGAGGCAGGTTTAACTTTTTTGGGATTGGGACTTTCCGCACAAACTCCTGCTATTGGCATTATTCTCTCAGAGTCAATGCGCTACTTATCGGCTGGATATTGGTGGTTAGCTGTGTTACCAGGAGCAGCTTTACTCATAGCTGTGCAAACTTTTGATATTTTGGGGCAAAGTCTACGCGCTTTATTAGACCCAAAGACTAGTCAGGGGTAATGACTAAAATATGCTATCAGTAAAAAATCTCAGTGTCACTTTTACAATATATGATGTGGGCTTAACCCAGAAGCAGTTAACCGTAATTTCCGACTTAGATTTAGAGGTTAATGCTGGTGAAGTAGTTGCAGTTGTTGGTTCTAGTGGCTCAGGAAAAAGTCTACTCGCTCACGCCATCTTGGGTATATTACCGCACAACGCCCAAGTGACAGGACAGATAATATTTCAGGGAGAACCGTTAACTGTAGAACGTCAGGCGCAGTTGCGGGGTAAGCAAATTGCCCTAATTCCCCAGTCCATCAGCTATCTTGACCCTTTGATGCGTGTTGGTTCTCAGGTGCATCGTGCAGGTATTTTGAGTGGATTACCGAAAATAAAAGCTGAGAATACAGTTAATCAAGTATTTGACCGCTATGGGTTAGCTACGGCGGTAAAACAGCAGTATCCTTTTCAAATTTCTGGAGGTATGGCACGGCGAGTGCTGGTTGCTACAGCAGCTATAGGGTGTGCTGAGTTGTTAATTGCGGATGAACCTACTCCTGGGCTGCACCCAGAGGTTGTAGTAGAGACTTTGAATCATCTGCGGGAACTGGCCAATGAGGGTAAAGGTGTAATTTTAATTACCCATGACTTAGAAGCAGCGTTGCAAGTAGCCGATCAAGTGGCTGTGTTTTATGCGGGGACAACACTGGAAGTGGCGAAAGCTGGTGATTTTACATCTGGAAATCTACGTCATCCTTATACCCAAGCTTTGTGGCGATCGCTTCCCCAAAATGAGTTTATCCCAGTTCCTGGTAGCCAACCCAGCCCAGAGGCTTTACCTGTTGGTTGTTTATTTGGCGATCGCTGTCCCCTAGCAACACAGGCTTGCTTGAAAGCTAGACCCCAAGTTCAGATAGTACGGGGCGCACCCGTGAGGTGTATTCATGTTGAAGGCTGAACATTTATCTTTTCGTTACCATTCCCAGCAAAGGTGGATTTTGCAAGATTTTAGTTTGGAATTAGCCAGAGGCGAAGTTGTGGGTTTGACTGGGGCGAGTGGTTTGGGTAAAACCACAATTGCTAAACTTCTAGCGGGATATCTACAACCGACTCAAGGAAAGGTAACTTATAATGGTCAACCCTTATCCAGCAGTAGTTATTGTCCTGTACAGCTGATTTTTCAAAACCCTGAACTTGCTGTCAATCCGCGTTGGCGAATCAGCAAAATTTTAGCAGAAGGACAACCGCCTTCAGATGATTTACTCGCTGCTTTGGGCATTCACCAAAGTTGGCTCAATCGCTATCCTCATGAACTCAGTGGAGGTGAGTTACAACGGATTGCAGTGGCGCGATCGCTCAATTCTTCCACACGCTACTTGATTGCAGATGAAATGACGGCAATGCTAGATGCTAACACTCAAGCTCTGATTTGGCAGGTAGTGATTAAATATGCCAAAGAGCGTGAAGTGGGAATTTTAGTCATCAGCCATGAAGTAGCTTTACTCCAACGTCTTTGCACTCACATCATTGATTTGAGTAAACTAATTTATCAACTTAGATGAGAGCAAAAACGTGGTTGAGATGACTGTAAAAATTGCCTACCAACTTGACAAATGGCTTCAATCGAAGTGGCAAAGAGATACGCGATTTTACACCTTAACCCTTTGCCAAAACCTATTTGGAGAATGGACGATCACTAAAACTTGAGGCAGTGCCATCTATCGAGGATTTGGCAAGTCAAAAGATTTAGATTGCCCTGACTATCAAGCTGCGTTAGTAACTTACTACAAGGGGTAAAAGTAGCAAGCGTGATATATCCCTCTTCTGTCACTCTCCGAAAAGTTTTATCATTTCTGAATTCTAGAGTTATTATACAGTAGGCGATTACA
>QQTW01001416.1_pt1 | contig 16747 bp, 24 predicted proteins | sample 1904831 | NCBI WGS metagenome assembly QQTW01 (sample SAMN09435610, study PRJNA476489) | Subsurface metagenome, whole genome shotgun sequencing project. | reverse complement strand
ATCTGAATCGGTCCCATGCCCTTCCGATCGGATCTCCAAGACAAGCTCCGTTTAGGCATCTATGATTCTCTTCCCTGGTTCTCGTCCGTTCTCTTCTCTTGCCACCTGCTCGGGAAATTCGCAACGAAGATGATCCAGGAAGGCCCTGTCCTGTATTTGTAGAATTTAATCCCATCACTCCGTATTTTGATACTTGATCCCGGGTGATGATATTCGATCGTGGTGGCTGGAGAAAAAAAGCGAGCGGCGCGGTCGAACGTTCCCCAGGGAAATGATGGTCTCGTTTCTGCTTCGGCGGCGCTCGGCTGGCCTCTTTGGGGTCGTTATTTTTCCCTTCCCTCGTGCGCGGTCCCTGCTCCCCGGGGACGGGCGGCGCGGCAGCGGCTGCGCACGCTTGCTGGGCCCTTTCAAAAGCAAGCTCGCAGCATAACGGTACGGGAGGAGGGTGGTGGTGTAGGGGCACGAAATGGTGGGAAGAGAAGGGAAGGCGGAAGGAAGAAATTTGTGCGAAATGGAAGAGAGGAAAAAAAAAGGGCCAGGGACCAGGGGAAAAAAAAAGAGGGAAGGGGCTTCGGGTGGAATGAAATGTGCGAAGCGGGCGTCAGACTTTGGCCGTGGCACGTTTCGCTTTCGGCCTTTCCGTGGCCCGTCTCTCTCGCGCGCGCGCGCCCAGTGGCCCAGCGAAAAGAAGGACAGCTCGAGATGACTGTGAGGGCAATTTATATAACCCCAGGCGCGCCGCCGTCATGGCACTTTCCTTCCTTCCCATCGCGTTTCGTCCTTTCTCGTCGCTCCCTTCGTCTTCCTCTTTCAGTGGCTTTTCTTGTTCCTGGTTCGTCGTCGTCGTCGTCATCATCATCATCAGCCTGCTTTGCGCCTCGTCGCTGTCCTTGTCGTGGATATCGATCTTCCGTTGCTGGTCAGTGCCATCGTCGTCATCCTCCGCCAGACGGGGCATATTTGCGACGGGATTGTCCGCCTGCCCCCTTGCGCCCGCGGCGCGCCGACCGACAGCCCCAGGACGTTTGTGATCGGATTGTATGATCATCATCGTCAACCATCATCCATCGCATCCCTGGAACGCCTCGTTTTCCCTCTTTCGGCTTCCTGCCGCCGCGCCATCATCTCTTCAGCTTCATCGGCCAGCCGGACGGGAGCATCAAACGCCCGATCCGGTCTCGGACCGCGTTGGCGCGCATCATCAAAGACGCCCCCAGCAGGCTCAAAGCGCGTCCAGAAGACATCGTCCCATCGCCTAAAAGAGCCCATCGCGCAGTCACTTCTGCTCGTTCGTCGGAGCGTCAGCTGAGGCGTCCACCCCAAGAGAACGCCCCGATCCCAGCATTCCCTGTTCCGGACGACGAGTGGTCGGACCCTTGGCCGAGACGATCGACTGAGACCTCATCCCACCCCCCCTTCGTCCGCCATTCGTACCATCCTCACCTCCCAGTTGGTCGGGGGGAAGCGAGAGGAAGAAGAGTCCAGGCCAGTCACCCGGAGAAGCTCGCCCGAGGTGAGTCACCCCCTGGAGCGTCGCCTCCAACAAGGACCAGCGGCGCGAGTACAAAGCCGACCGCTCCCGCCCTCGCCCTCGAGTCCTGAACACCGGCGCGGAGATACTGACGAGCAGCCAGAGCACCTCGAGCAGCTCCATGATTCTGCGACAAGGTCCGCCGATCGATATGGGTCGAGGAGGCTATGACACCACCGGGGTACCGAAGCCCGAGCCGCCGCCGCCGCAGCCGCGATAACAGGCGCTTGATCATCACCATCACTCAAGCTCGTCCTGCGGGCCGTCAGGCCTTCAGCACACCATGTTATTCACATCTCCAGACTCCTCTTCTGCGCGCATCTCTTGCCGGCTCTCGTACACCTTCGAACCTCATCGCTCGCCCTGGTCGTCTCTTCTCGCGTAGCTGGTGCGTGATGCCTTGTCCAACGCGATCTCGGTGACACGGTGGCTGACGGATCCCAGATCGGTTGCGATCGCCGCATTCCTCACCTCATGCCATCATCCTTCAATCATCCTTGTCCGCGAACGATAGATCTTTTTTGTCCCACCCATAATCACTCGCCTCTTTCGACCTTGGTCCAGGTGGCCAGGAAACACAACTCTCTCATTTGTCGGGCTCTCGCGAGCGGCGGTCCGCGCGTCTCTCTCCTTGCATCGTCGATTTTTCTCGACGAACACCTTGGCGGCACACCCATCCTTGGCGTTAGAATAGAAGATGGAATATTAAGGGATCAGCTCCCGTCCAAAAGAAGTTTGGTTTTTCATTTGTGGGAGGATACCCTTCTTGAGTTTTGAGTCTTTCATCCACGATGCCACTTTAGGTGGTCGTCGTGGGTGGAGATCTTCTTTTGCCCTTTCGGTACAGAATTTGCTTGAGCGAGGAGAACACGGATTGGTGGGAAACTGTTAGTGTGATTCGGACGGGAGGATCGTCGATTCTGTCGAGGGAAAATGGATCATATGGGCGGCCGTTTGGTGTTTTGTCTGATTCTTTGATCTCTTTGATCCCTTTTTGTGCGAGGATCTCGAATCCTTGTCCTGTTCAATCCCCCATAGATTTCATCGACTCATCGTCGTCTTTTTCCTCGCGGAATCCAAAGTTCTTCTTCCTCTACTGGACCCTGCATGGTCTGCATGCACAGTGACATCCTGATGCTTGCAATGCGATGCACACTCGTACCAGGACTTCGTTGAGTTTGATGTTCTTGAATATCTGATGCATAATTTCCGATTTGTGCGTTGTGGCCCGCATGATGCTGGTCCTTGCATGAGTGGTGGTGGTGACTTCGGACTTTCAATGCCCCACTATCGACGAAGCCCAGAGACTACTGTACCTCCACCAACTTAACGCTCAACACCGTTAATTGAATTATACAAGCATCTCCTTCACATCATGTCGGCGCCATTGAATTATCGTCTGATCAACATCGATCGACTGGATCCAGATCATTCCTCCAACTTTGATCTCTCGACGCTCGTGCCCGCCGACACCGGGGCGGCCTCCATCAGCTCGTCCGCCGAAGCGCAGTCGCTGGCGGGACAGATCCGTCAACTATTACGAGGAGGTGATACCGAAGGTGCACTGCGGGGAGCAATGGAAAATGTACCCTACGGTGGGGATGATCGAGCAAAGGTGGGCAAAAATCACTGCCTGTCCGAAGTCACTCTTGATTTATATCTTGTGCATCAAAATACCCGCCTTATATATCATTTGTTTTCGATAGCTTGATTGATCGCAACATGATATAGCTTCTTGTATATTTGTGCATATTTTGCTAGCCGTCTCAGCTAAGCAGAAACTACGTCCAGGAAGTCCATCTGGCCACGGTCACGGAGATTCTACAGTCCATCAAGCAATCCGAAATGTCCCCTCTGTTGACCAAGATCTATCGCTCCGAAGGAGGTTCGGACCTGTTGGATGTATTGATGAAGTATCTGTCCGTAACATCTTTTCATGGATCATTTCTTTCCATCAATTAATACGCATTGTGCAACGGTCGAGCTACGCAGCTGCCGTCCGAAAGAAGCGTACTCGCTCGTTGCCCGGTCTTCGATGATTACGAAACATCCTTGCCCCTGCAGACACAAATACTGATGAAGTGACGGATGATAGGTATAAAGGGATGCAGTACACCCCACATAGCTCAGGGGATTCGTCCAAACGGAAGTCTTTGTCGCCTCAGCCTACAGGCTTCTCGCAGATTCATTCGCGAGGGACCAGCGAGGGCGGCGGAGCAGCCATGAGCGTCTTGTTGAGCTGGCACGAAAAGGTGAGTTGACATATGAATTTAAGATATCGAGGGGATTGAGGAATCTTGCTGAATCGATGAGCATGCGAATAGCTGGTGGAGATTGCTGGTCCGGGAAGTATCATGCGAGTCATGACGGATCGAAGGACAGTTTAACGAATGCATGTATCTGAATGATTGTCTTAAATATCTAGAAGTGATGCAGGTCTTTGCAGATAAACACAATGGTATGTATATACCTGTGGACCGTGAAATGCACATCTGATCTCCCTACTAGGTATCAGAAGCCCTAAGATATCAAGTGTAAACGAGCCCTCATAGACGCCATGCCCATCTCCGAAACCGAAATCATTTCATGACTTCTTCCCCTCCAACACGTCTTTCAGATCCAGCTGCCCACTGCCTCTTGGCAGCGGCTGGGCCTGATCCGGGCTTTCCTTCCAACCAATCATGTAGATCAGACGAAACGTGGCCGGGACGGTCCCGTCCGCGTTCCCATGCAACTCTCGATAGATTGGGTCGGCCGCGAGCAGCACGTCCTTTGGGATGGGACCCATCTCTCGTCCCAGGACGGCATTACTCTCGCCCATGGCCTGCAAGTCCATCATCAATGCGTACGACGAAGGGTAATCGACGATGATATCATCAACATCCACCGTCAACATCTTGAAGCGCGCGCGTTGCAATAGTCCACCAATATCACGCACGTCCGCAAGCGGCGATACGCGGGGACTGACACCCCCTCTTCGATCCAGTTCCGCGAGCTGCAGCGACGTCCGGAGTTCGAACAGGGTGTCTCCACCGAGCATCGCCGCCAGAAAAGGCGCATCGGGTTTCAGGACGTGATTGACTTGAGATAATAGAGACGGGAGGTCGTTGATCCAGTGTAAGCTCATGGAACTCAGTACAGCGTCGAACGTGTTGGGCTCGTAGGGCAGGAACTCTTCGTCTTGGAGCACCTCGCGGGTGATATTGATCTCATCGTTGAATGGGAGCGCTGCATCACGATGAAGGAGGGAAGGGGAAGAATCAGCGGCAATGAGATGGGAGATACGAGTTGATAGAGGTGGAGAGGTGGGTTTCGTGGGGTTGGGGTCCGGATTGGGGGAAGTCAGGGCCCGCGCGATGTTGCAAGCGTGGGCGCCGAGGTCAAGTACGAGGGGGAATTGACGTTTGATGTCCTAAAGAGTGAAGGATTAACATCAGGTACTCGATCGAAGTTGAGTAACTAGCGGTGAAGTACAAGCAGTCGTTCACATAGTCGGCGGGCGATTTCATCTTTCAGGTAATCGACCTTTCGACTCGTCTCGATGACGTCTGCGGCTCGTTCTCGTTGAAGATATTTGGTGCGGCGGTTGAAGACTTGCAGGGAGGGTGCACCGGGAGCTTGACTTGCATATGTCCGACACGTTAAGACTCTCCATGGCAATGCGAGTTGGTGTAAACTATAGTGTCTTGAGAACAGGCTCATCGCGAGGACATAATGTTAGACTAGACACTCCGCATCAGTTGGGCTACCGGTTGTCCCTTGAGGCTCTACCTCGATTGAGGCTCTGCGGGACGAGGCTCTATGATGTGAGGCTCTGCAAGCAACGAGGCTCTGCGCGGGCCTGCCGCCTCAAGATCTCTGACCTCGGTTCTCCACCAAAAGAGCGACTCAGCCACCCTCTCACACCTCGATGAGGAACGCAAATGAGCTAATTCTGAAGAGTACAAATTGATCTCCGGATTCATTAGATACTCTTTGGTCCCGGCAGCTCAAATTGACCGTCGACGAAAAAGTGGCCAGCCCATTGCCAGTGAGGCTCTGCGCGGCTCTGCGACCGACAGCCCACAATCCGAACTTTTCGACACCCCACCAAAACACCCACTCAACGACCCTGTCATAACTCAACGAGGAACACGAATGAGCAGATTCTGACGAGTACAAGTGGTTCAGCAGAGTTAATCGACTCATTATGATATCGGGAGCTCTGGCAGATAGTCGACAAAAAGATTAACACCGGCAATCCGTTAAGGCTCTGCTGACATTGAGGCTCCGAGGAATGAGGCTCTGCGAAGAGACTCTGCGCGGTTCTACGGCGGACGGCCCACAAGCTCAAATTTTCGACGCCACCACCAAAAAGCTCCCCAGCTACCCTGTCGTAACTCAATACACGACGCATAAGAGCGAATTCTGAGCAGTGCAAATTGATTTTGAGAGCTCGCAGATCAGATAGTATACTGGAAGCTCGGGCAGATAGTCGATGAATTTGTGGCCATCGCTTGCCCCGCAAGCTTTATCGATGGCATCGGAGCCGGAGATTCGGAAGTCGGAGTAACTGCGGGCCGACCGAGCTTTAATACGGACAACTTTATGCGCCAATCATGCAGCATAGCTGTTGAAGCTCCACCAGATAGTCCACAAAAGAGTCCAGCAGCCACCAGGCAATACAACCCAACTCCAATATGCCATTGACTTTTCCATCCACCTACATTGCCTGTCCCTGTATCAATGTCTCAAGCCATGTATCCGCTCACCACCTCAACTCGTCTTTCACCACTCGTCACGATGAGTTCAACAGCGACGACAACGACGCCGAGGACAACGGTGACGAGCAGACCTTCAATCCACAATCTCCACGGGCCAATTACTCCCTCTACCCCCTCGATCACCTCTTATACTGCGAGGACTGCCACGAGATGCGCTGTCCGCGATGTATCCTCGAGGAAATCGTCTGCTGGTACTGTCCGAATTGCCTGTTTGAAGTGCCCATAACGATGGTACGGGGTGGAGAGAACAGGTGAGATCTCTGATATATATTCGATGCTCTCCGCCATCTTCCCTGTATTCCATAGTTACCCGCGAGCATTGGGAGGCTAATATAGATAAATGGATCTACTACAGATGCCAGCGAAATTGCTATCAATGCCCCGAATGCACCGCCCCGTTGTCGCTCGTCTCACTCGAAAAGACAGACTCGAATCGTCTCGCTGCACCACCAGAAACGTCCAAGGGACCCTGGGTGCTTACCTGTGGACACTGTTCCTGGACGACGCAAGAGATCGGCGTAGTATTCGATAAACCGAATGGGATCGCGGAGCAGTTGGCAGCTAAGTCACGTAGCGGTGGCCGTGAAGAAGTCAACGGCGATAGCAAGGGAGACCAGCAAATAGACGAGACAGAAGAGATTGATGATGAAGAAAGTCAATTCGCCAAGCTGCGCGCATTCTACAGTTCCCAGCTGTCAAAATCGACCCCACAAACTGCCGGATCAACTAATGACATTCACGGCGGTAGCTATAGGTATGGTTCGCCCGGTGCTCTAGCAAGATTAGTGGGACTGTATACCGGCACCGGAAGCCAGATGCGGGGCACCTCCAAGAATAACAACGGAGTGATGCGAGAAGCGAACGGTCCCGAGGAGGGATTGAAAACGGTTGGGAATGACGAGGGGATGATTCAGAGGATGAGAGATGCCAAATGGGAAGAGCGTATGTGTATTTTATTTACCAACTTGGTATATACCTATATATACATATATATATTCAGAAGTAAAGATATTGATTCGAATAAAGTGTCCAGTTCGATGCAGAGAGTAGATATCAACATCCAGTCTCGCTTCACGACGTAAGTCTCTATCTTCATCCCTTCCCTACTCAGTAGGATCCAGTGTATACATTGACTATTGGTGACGTATTTGGAACTAGAGATCTAAGACCCCTCCGACCCCTTCTTCGCACCAAACGTTCCAAGAGATGTCGAACTTGTCGACACATTCTTGTCAAACCCGAGCCCAAAGTGAGCAGTACGAGGTTTCGAATCAGATTATTAGCCAAGTACGTTCCATCAATATACTAATCCACCCATACATCCTGCTATCCACATCATCACCTATCAAACATACTAATGAATCAAAGAAATTACATTCCCACAATCACCCTCAAACCCCTCTCCAAAAAACCCAACCCAACAACACCCCTCTCCCTCCCACCAAACATCACCACGCAATTCCTACTAACAGTTCGTAACCCGCTATATGATACCCTGCAAGTCACCCTCGCTACACCCTCTGAAACACCCCCCTCCTCATCCTCCTCTTCGCAACAGCGTTATTCAGCGAAAGTAGTTATCCTATGTCCTCAATTCGAAGTTGGACCAAACAGGGATGTATGGGAAGAGGCATTAAGTAACCATCATCATGATTCCAGTCGGAGTCGTACCGGAACGATGAGTAGCGGTAATACCGGCGGGAGTACTCACGGGGCAGGAAGAAGAATGGGGGGATTGGTCCCAACCACCTCGTCTTCATCAGTAACCACGTTAGGTGGGACGGGGACGGGAACGAAAGAAGAGATGATCGGACCGGAAGCTGGCAAAATTTGGGAAAGAGGGAGGAATTCGACGACGGTTGTGGTGGAGGTTACGCCTATGATGACTGAGGGAGTTGCTGGGGGTGGCGGTGGTGGTGGTAGTGGCGGTGGGTTTGGAGGTGGTGAGGGTGGAGGTGGTGGTGGTGGTAGTAATGAGATGGAGTACAGCAATAAGAACAGGAGTACCCAGCAACGGAATGGCGATGGGTTCGATGATGAACATCATGATGATGAAGACAATGATGACGACGACGACGAAGAGGAGAACAAGATCTTGGAAATCCCGATCTTCATCAGAATCGAGTACGAAACTGACTCTTTACAGCAAGAAGGGGGGAATCCAAATAAAGGCAGCAGCAGGTTTGTGGATGATGATGGTGGTTTGGGGGAGGATGAAGAAGGGGGTGAAGGTGGAGGTGGTAGTGGGAGACGAGCTAATGGAAACAGAGACGGTGATGATGGAGATGGGAATGGAAGTGGAAATGGGAGAGAAAAGAGGGAGATGGCTTATTGGATTGTTGCTGGGGTTGGAACCATTGATTAATTCTACTCGAGAGTTTCTTCCCTGTGTCTTTTCCCAAGAGCGATTCGTTGTTTTTCGTCCTTTCATATGTTCTATAAATATGACCTATACCCTGCTGTGGTAATGCATTACTGTACTGTAAAGCTAGAGTTAGGGCTATATAGCACACCGAGTGAGAGGGTCGACGGGCGGACCGAGAAACGTAGGGATCACTTGCGTAATGTGAGAACAGCATATTGAGCATCGCTGGTGGACTCGATGAGTGAGGAAGACAATTCAGTACACAGGTAGGTTGTATGAATCAATGAACGAACAGGCGGAACGGATTGGCCTAATCTTCTCAAGGTCCTGAATCTTGATTGAAAGCAGCTATCGAGCTATAGTCCGTTCCTGAAGCGAAAAGACAACAGGAAACCCGAAAGAATCTCGCAGATCTAATACTCCGGCTGAGCCCCCTGCGGAAACTCAAACACGACTCCCCGTCCGGTCAATCGTCGATAAACCTCCGAGTAAGTATCCAGTCGATAATCCACCCCTCCACGTTCCTTCTCATCCAGCACGACCTTCAACGTTTTACTCCCATCCTCTTTCGTGCGGAGTCTCTTTCCGACAATCTCGACGGGATAGACCAGGTCGTCGAGCAGAGCTTCATGCACGGCGGTCAGAGTACGCGAACGGGGTCGTTTCTGCTTGAGCGTCGTGCGGGAATGGTTCGAGCGACGAGGTCGAGGAAGGATACGACGCGAGGCGAGGATGAGAACGTGGCGGTCGGAAAACTTCTTCTCGAGTTCGCGGGTGAGACTAAATATTGTAATTAATCACCGGGTCAAGATGGCTCGGAGGGGGGGCAAGAGGCACATACCGCTGCTGAACTCGATGGAAACCTTGCAGAAGAGGTACCGGCACGAAAATGACGATGGCTTTCTTGCCGTGGCCGACTTCAATCTATCATCCCAGGTGCACATATCAGTATTATGATCAATTGAGGATACCGCAGAGTGAGGTGAAATTGAACTACGAGATGTAACGCAAAGAACGTACCTCCCGAGCAGAGACAAATTGCAAGGGACGCAACACGCTCTTCATATCCGGGATGTTGGTCTCCAGATCATACAGCGCATTGGCGATATTCTTCTCCACCTCGGCCGGACTCTGACGAGCGGGGCTGTTGGCCGCGATCTTGTTGAGTGCTGCGGACGCCATGGTGATGAGGATTGATTTGTGATCACCAGTGTCGAGATGAGTGGTGAGAAGGTGTGAACTTGAGGTGCGTAATGAACGGAGGTGGTGAGGGATTGAGTATGAAGGTATTACGCGAGCTTGTGAGTTGTGGTGGGAAGTGCAGTGGGACTGCGACTAGGGCTGGAGCGGAGCCGCATCTGAGCTCCCATCACGTGGACAATCCCTTTTCATCGGAACAATCTGCCGGCCCAAGGCCAGAGAATGCTGGCCTCTGATTGGTTTTTCATTAAAGGTAAGACTCCGCACTGGTCGACGAAATCGTGGCCATGCTCTGCTCTGATTTGCTACTTATTTCACCGCTAGGTTTCTCCGTCTAGAGAAGACAGATATCGCTGGCCCTCGGTTGTACTTCCTTAGATATATCTTATAGGTTTTTAATCTGGTCGACAGGTTGAGTTACGAAACACCTCACTCTAACTGCTGGAATTCCGTACGCAGACATGAATAACTAATGCCGCTACGAACATGGATGTACAGCGTACACGCTCATTGCATGTCCAGACCATGACGGCTCGAGTTCATCCTTGGAGACGCTACCTGCGAGAGAGTAGGGCACAGTAATAAGACACTCCACTGCTGACAATCTCACGTCCCCTGTAAACCATGCTATGCTCATATAAACTTCCCCGAAACAATGGACTTCTTGGTACGCCCTTGAAGCTGTGATGAGCACCGCAGCAATATCGTCCGCCGTATGGAATACAACACCAGACTCCCGCTAAGACGATAAATCCGATAATCAAAGAGAGAAAAGACACTTAAGAGATGCGATCCACCCGCTTCTTGGCCACCTGGAGCTTATCCCCAACTCTGCACCGATATTAGTAAGTCTGTTTTACTTTACAACCCTCCATATCAAAACAAACCTGGTAACATCTTCCGACAACAAACCCATCATGCTATTCTGCACTTCCAACTCTTCATTGATCGCAACTCCCAACTCCTTCAACTTCATCACGCCCTTGGTCATCTGTTCCAGACTCTGATCCTGCTCGACCATCGTCTGTTTCTGCAGCTGCAGCACCCCTCGATTATCCAGTTCTCTAGTCTGCTCCGTTTCTGGCAACGGTGCACCCAACACTCTTCGACTTCGCCCACCACCCGTAACCAGACTCTGGTGCGAACCGTTGACACCCTCGACCCCAAACAGCGCCGATTTCTGCTGAGTTGTTGCTGCCGCGGATCCATTCATCGTCCCTCCTACGATGCCCGCTTCTGCTCTTTTCGTCGATAGTGAATGCGCCAAGGTCTCCAGAGCTTCTTTTTCTTTGCGTGCATTTGCCACCAGATCTCTCCGTCGACGCAGCTCGCCTTCACCCAGTCGGTCGGATTGCTTTCTGTTTGCATCGCCTAGATTCTTCAGTCCCCGGTCTAGAGCAACGATCAGGCCGCCCGCCAGCACCAAGCATCTCTTCGCCGCCGCGGAGCTCTCGTGCTGCTCGTGTGCCGTCTGCGCCTGGTCACGCCGCTGAAGATGTAGTCGAGCATCATGCAGCTGGGTTTTCAAGTTCCGATGACAGTCGATCCAGACCACAGGATCTGTGATCGGTGCGCCTGCACCAGCGGGGGATGTCAACGTCCCTTGCAATCCCAGCGATGCCGCGCTCGATTTGTTCGATGATGTTACCGAGGCCGGCAAGCTCAGGAATGTTCGCCAGGCTGCTGTGTTCCGCCACCGACCATCGGTCGACTCGTTGATGGTTCGGAGATACGTTTCCAAGCTCTTGCGTCGTTCTTCCGTCAGCACTGGACTAGTGACTGTTCGCGTGAACCATGATTTTCCAGGTAATGAGGCTGGTGGAGCAGCGCCCGCTTGTGTTGTCAAGGACTGGTGTAGCGCCAGGAAGTCCGAGAATCGCTTCCCAACAGTAAAGGAGCGTAGTGGGAGACGCAGAGTGATCTCATAGATGGTGTAGGGCTTGGGACCTGATGCGACAGATGTCGTCGGAATGGAGATCTCGACTGCAGGGGCCATCGTAAGTTGTTGTTGTTGTTGTTGTTATTGTTGTTGTTGCTGGAGGGTGTCGCGTTAAGTGACGACGAAGCGATGCGTCTTGGTCGCAGACGTCACGTGACCTCTGTCGTCCACTTGACGCGTCACGAGCGCACAATGAAAAGTAAAGAAATGTCCGGATCGTAAGGTGCCTCGCTTGGGTAAATGGACAATAATCAGATGTTAGGCAGAAAGTAGGGCTAGGGAAACAAGAATAGCAGTCGTCCATTGAGCACCATTAGAATAATCAGAACAGGCAGCGTTGGCCAGCTCTTTCCTTGATAAACGAGAACAAAAAGACATGATCGCTGTGAAGCAAAGCCAACTGGCATATAACGCAACATAACACCCATCATCTCCTTAAATCACTCTAGAAAGTCTCCTGATCATCCCCCTGAGACTCGGTCTCGGCGGGGATCTCGAAGCCCTCCTTTCCACACTGTTAGCATCAAGACCTGCACTTTGTTTGGTTAGAATCTCACCTCGGTCGAGTACAGAATGTTCTGAATCTGCTTCACCAGGCCCTCGTCGTCTTTTTCGATCTCCGGATCGGCCTCCACCGCTCGCTGCAATAACAATTCAATGTCCCGCAGTTTCAGGAAATAGAAATCTCGCTCCTTTTCCAGTCCCGTCACGTTCTCCTTGAGTGAGATGATCTCTTGCTGCAATGCTGGAAAGCTGCTTCCGCTCAGCGGCGTGCGTGTGCGTGTTGTCGTCGCCGTGGGACCCGTCGGGGCTCGACGCGTCTTGGCCGCCCCCGTTGACGTTCGCATCCCAGAAGCGGTCGGCGTGCTCGTCGACGGAGGTGCTCCAGAACCCTTTCTTCGTCCGTAGGCATCGTACTCGCCGCCGGCAAAGTGTTGATCCCAGAACTTCTTCGTCCACTGCAGGAACTCGAGATTATCCTGCATCTTGCATTTCACGAGCGACTCGACCGGGACAGGTCGGTCGATCTGGTGCCTCAGAAAGGTGTCTGCAGCTCGTTAATTGCATATCTTGATTCAATCCATCAAACGCTCGCTGAGATTATGTTGAGATGCTGATGGTTGGTTGACGTACTCTGCAGGATCTTGAAGTTCTGGATGTAGGCATACTCGGTGTTGACATTGAACTTGACCTTGGACATGGGCACATCTACTGTAATGATATTTCTGCATTAGTCTATCACTCCTAAACGGTTCTTCGCGATGATAGGTAGTAGCGTGACACACAGAAGATGCTGTCAAAGATTTGACATAACGCCGCTCTATGCAAACATGATCAGCACAAGCCTTGTCTTGATAACAGTGCCAACGCACCCCGTTCCGCATTGCTCGACCTTGGTCAGGTTGAGCTGCAACAAATCATTCAACCATGCCAATAGCTCTTGCCTGGATAGCCTGCATCAGCCTGGCTGATCATTGCGCGTATGCTGTCCACCGTACCGTGATTCACCCATGGTATTTCTACTGCGGAATATAACGGATCCGCAGAGTAGCTACTTCTCGACCTTCGGATGCAACAAGGAGGAAGTTAATGGGATTGAGGAAGAGACTAGCTCATCTCGTGATATGTTGGTGTTGTTTCGACGAGACTTCTGTGCTGGCTCACGTTTGCGCCGATGGGGAAGGTGGAGAGTTGTTTTGGTGGGGAATGACCTCGCGTAACGGCAAACGGTAGGATGGAACGAAGTATCAAAGCCAAAACCGGGTAAATATCGCAACGGCCCGTTCTATATCCACCGCAACCCATCGAGATTGCAGCAACCACAATATTGACACCCTTGCCAGTCACATCTGCGTAATTGATAGTCATTATACCGAAATCCCAGTTCATCCACTCGACATCTCGTATGGCGTCAATTGTTCAAAGGATCCAACACGAGGGCGCAAGAGAGATGCACGATCGCAATTCGGTCCAAGGGCACCGTACTTGTATAGGCGATGAGCACCGTGAACAGCATGGGTTGATATAAAGGGAGGCAGTCCGGATGTGAGACCTGTCGCTCATACCCTATTGCTCATTCATTGTCTTGGGCCCCTTCTTCGGTGATAATCCGTTCGTCTCTTGTGTGACGATGCACCTGTCAAGCTTGCTCCCTTGGCTCGTCGTGGCCGGTTCGGTCGTCGGTCATCCGACGTCCCTCGTTGCAAGAGCGAGCGATGACGAGAGGAGGATCAATGATGGACAGGCCGTTCGTAGTGGCATCGGAGAGACGGTCGGAAACATTGTCAACCACCCAGTCGTCATCTTCGGCGCTGGAGCCCTCGCTGCCAAATCGCCCGATATCTACCGCTGGTACAAGAACCGGCCTCCGGCCTGGTACCGACTTGCCCGGGAGTATAGCCAGCAGACGCCGGAGCAACGTGCAGCCGACAATCACCGGCTCTTGAGGCGGATCAAGTTCAGTAAGGATGAGCAGGCGAGCATCGACCGTTGCAAGTCGAACTTGGTCAGTTGGAATGTCATCGTCCTCTGTCTTTCCTCTTCTTTGACTCTCCAACGGAGCAAGAATAGAGCCCTGGTGTCGGCGGGGGCTGATCATCTTTGATTCAAGATGGACCAATATTGGAACCCCGACGCGGACTATCTAGACGAGATTTCGCCCGATCGCAAAGCCGAACTACAAAGACACTGGAACCAGATCGTAGTCGAGTGCCGAATGCGTGCCGTGGTGATCAAAATGGAAAAGTATGAGGTGGACCAAGCCCGCAAAAAGCAGACCCAAGGCGCGTCTTCGTCTGCGCCGTCGGACGGCAACACAAATCAATTCAGCATCAACGATATGAAGTTGCCGAAGCTCAATTTTGCCGCCGTGGGACCGGCCTTGAACAGGGCTGTCTCGAAAGTCGCCGCTCAGCCGAGGCTCGTGAAGGGCATGTAAGACGAGGAGAGGATAGGGTATTGATTCATGTTGCCTACAGGACCATATGATTGGCGATGAATGATTAGTTGTTTTCATGACTACGACGGCAATGGGAACTGGGACAGCATGTGCTAAGGAGAATGAGCATGTCAAACGGATCTGTTTATTTCGATACCATCCCAGTGAAGATCCTGCATCAACCATAGTTCAATCCAGGATCTATATGCGGAAGAAACTCAAGAAGCATTTTTATCTTCATCGTCGAAACGACGAAAACAGTTCAAATCATTCCTAAGAATTTCAGGGTGACGGACAAGCTTTACAATTGTCAGTCCGATGAAGAGATGTGGGCATTCTTGTTCGTTCAATGAAAGGACTCCTTCACCGTGAGTCAGTCGGATGAGAGAAGCTTTCGTCGCTGTCATGCGACGAAACAACGCGTCCGCCTTCGTCGCTAGTCTAAGAAAGACAAGAGATTCGAGTCATCAGTACCGTGATGAGGCTACGTCATTGTTGTCTTCGTCATCAATCTGAGGAGCCAAGTTCAAATCCTCAACACGCGGCCGTCGGTCGTACACTGCTCCTGCACGGTACTGCATAACACGAAATGGCCTCCATTCTACTCGCGTCCTATTTAATTATCGTCATCAGATCGTAAGGTCTTTCCGTCCAGTATTAACCTGACCTCATAACCTGTTCCGTGCCTCTTGTTCGTCCACGTGTGCCAGACCACGTACAACCCTCCTTTGACAAGAAAGAACGGTCCTGAATGTCCCGCCTTCTTCGCGAGATATTCGTTATAGCGGGATGGGACCAAAGATGTGGAGAATGGAACGTTCTGCGCGCGATAATCCTCCGCACGAGCACGTACGGTTTTGTGTCCCATCGCGACTCTGACGCGGTGATTCTAGGTGGCATGCAAGTCTATGGTCGACAATGTCGCAATTCAGGCCGTGGAACAGCGTCTGATCGCGGACCTGGGAGATATACTGTCGCCCTCGCTCGTGCTGCAGATGGAATCCGAGACAGTCAGCCGGATCGCCGCGGAGCCTGAAGAGACCCAGAGTCAACGAGCTCAACTTGGACGCACAGTCGCGGCTTTACAAGCGGGAGCAGCAGTTTGCAAGCGATACGTTGGCCGAAGACCTCCTAACGAGCTTTCACATGCCCGCCAACCGGTTGTATCAGCTCGCAAAGACACGACCTCAAGCCAACCTTCACCGGCTCAACAGCCGGCTGCTCCGGCTCACAAAAATACCACCTCAAGTCAGCCTTCACAAGTCCATCAACCGGTCGCTTCGACTCCTAGTTTCGCCCCCACAAGCCAACCACTACAGCCACTGGATTCGAATCTTTCTGTACGACCAAAGAACAACATCAACGAGCAGCAAGCTACCTCGTCCTTGCTGGAGAATCCGGTGGGATCTTTGTATGACAAGCCCATCTTCAATCCCGGGGCTACTGTCAGCACAGGACCGGGACCTTCCAGCTTTGGTGCGTCGCACCAATGACGCTGATATTGGTACCTTCCGGGCATCGATCAGTGCCGTCCTGGGCGGCGGTGCTAATTGGCAGTGTAAAGGTACCGGTGGCACATCCTTTCAGCCCCATATCGAGCCGGAGACGGGTACTTCTAAGACTGATCACGGTCAAAGCATCACCTTTCCGTTGTCTCATCGAAAATCATCATTCGAAGTGAGTGTTGCGTCTCAGTATCACACTATAAACTAGGGCAGCTAACAACATTCGCGCTCAGGAACTTGGCCTAGCCAATGATAGGGAGGGACGGCATTTCGGTAACAACAGTAACGAGGCTGGTGCCTCTAATGCCGGCACGTTGTCCGATGAGTGTCGTAATAAGGAGGATCTCACTAGCAAGGTCACACCAAAGGATGGACATTCGGACGAAAGCAACATGAAGTCCGAAAATGTTCAAGTCACGACAGTAAGAAAGGGCTGTGCTCAAGTACAAACGTGCAAGCATTGTTCTAATGAATGTTAGGTTTCGGACCCTGAAGATCTCACGATC
>QQTW01001415.1_pt1 | contig 16750 bp, 8 predicted proteins | sample 1904831 | NCBI WGS metagenome assembly QQTW01 (sample SAMN09435610, study PRJNA476489) | Subsurface metagenome, whole genome shotgun sequencing project. | reverse complement strand
CTACAAAAATGCGATCGCCCTCAAGTAGATAGCGCGATTGAACAATATCGCCAACTTTGTAGGCAGATGCTTCACCTACAGCCCACAAATAGCGTTTGCTTAGGGGCGTACCGCAGCGCTGACAATACTTGTCTGTTTCGTGATTGGTAGCGTTGCAAGCTTCGTTGGGACATTGAATTGTTGTTGCTATGTCATTTTGCATAGGTTTCGCATCGGTCGGACATTAAAAAATATTGAGTTAGAAATCGCAGATCAAACGTTTGTTTTTTTTGTTACTTGCAAGTTTTAGTTGAGATTGTAACTTGCGTTGGTATTTTATTTAAGCTGCATTTAGCACCATGTTAAATATGCTACGTTCCATCTTCCCGATTAATTTTTGCCGATGGCAACAGTTTAAGCTGTTACCTTGCCAATATTAATAGCAACTTAGATTTGATAAAGTCGCAATGAATAAGCCAGCTAGGCGCAAACACACTCAGGTTTTTAGAATTGGGCAGGCAACATTGATTTTGGTGCTGATTGGGTTGACAGTGCGATTTCTACCTTATATATTTCCCATTTATGCGACTAATCTAACTCAAGAGCGTCAAGCAATTGAATTTAGCGACCGCCAGGGTTTACCTTTAGGAACTTTGCTGACGCGCGACGAATTTGAGCATACGGCTGTTGTCCCTTTAGATCGGGTTTCTTCGCACTTTATTCATGCCATTATAGCCGCAGAGGATGGGAGATTTTATCAGCACGGAGCATTAGAGTTGCGGGCAATCGGGCGGAGTTTGGTAGAAGCTGCGCGCCAGCAAAAAGTTGTCTCTGGGGCTTCGACAATTACTATGCAACTAGCTCGGATGTTAGATCCCAAGCCGCGCAATTTGGGCAGCAAACTTCAAGAAGTTTGGCTATCTTGGCGCATAGTTGCAGGAATGAACAAACATGAAATTTTATATGCTTATGTAAATCGCTTGCCCATGGGTAGCAATATATACGGAGTCGAGGCGGCGGCAAGGATTTATTTCGGCGTTCCTGCGAGCGACCTAAATCTTGCCCAAGCTAGCATTTTAGCGGCGCTACCTAACGATCCTACGGACTTAGATCCTTATACGCAGTGGGAAAAACTGAAAAAGCGGCAAGTATATGTCCTTAATCGCATGGTTAAAGATGGTTACATTAGTCGCGGCATGAGCGATCGCGCTTACGCAGAAAAAATTGCCCTCCAGCCGCGCCAGCAAGGAATTATCGCTGCCCCACACTTTCTGTTTTGGCTAGCAAGTCAACTGCCCAAAAATTCTCCATCTCAAGTTAGAACTACTATAGATAGACCCTTGCAGCAGTTTGCTGAAGCCCAAGTTCGCCAAGTTGTCCGCAATCTTGCCGCTCATAATGTCCATCACGCTGCGGCGATCGTCATAGACAACCATTCAGGTGAAGTTTTAGCTTATGTTGGTTCTCCCGATTACTTTTCTTTAGCTGATAGCGGTCGAAATGACGGAGTACAAGCGTTGCGTCAGCCAGGATCGACGCTGAAGCCATTTTTATACCAATTAGCTCTAGAAAGCCGCGTAATTCGCCCTAATACAGTTTTGGCAGATGTACCGACTCATTATGCCATTGGTGGCGCTAAACTATACAGTCCTAAAGACTATAGCGAAAGCTTCCAAGGACCTGTAAGAATCCGAGTAGCGTTAGCCAATTCTTTGAACATTCCAGCAGTACGAGTATTAGAAAAAGTAGGCGTACCGAATTTTCTCAACCGCTTGCATCAACTAGGTTTTGAGCAATTAAAGCATCCGCCCGAATACTACGGTTTAGGTTTAACTTTAGGTAGCGGTGAAGTCAGCCTATGGGAAATAGCTCGTGCTTACGTAACTATGGCAAGAAACGGACAAGCAATACCACTAATTACTACATCTGTCCATCCTCCTATCCCCCCACCTCCCCACCTCCCCACCTCTTCCACATGGAGAATAGTTGCAGACATACTAAGCGATCGCCACGCCCGAGCGAGAGCCTTTGGCGTTGATTCTATATTGAAATTACCGTTTCCGGCGGCGGTAAAAACTGGTACTTCCTCTGATTACCGCGATACTTGGACAGTAGGTTTCACGACTGATTACACAGTCGCTACTTGGGTAGGGAATTTTAACGGCGAACCAATGAAACAGGTTTCAGGTGTAATGGGGGCTGCGCCTTTGTGGAACCGGATTATGTTACATCTGCATGAAAATAAAGAGCCTGCGGGGTTTGCGCCGCCAGTAGGTTTAGTGCAGCGCCCTATATGCGCTGTTTCGGGGTTAAAACCTACGCCTGCTTGTCCTACAGTGGTACAAGAGTATTTTTATCCTGAAGATTTGGGCGAATACGAGCGCAATTTGGATACTTTTTACCGCAGCGTTAATGGAGTATCTCGGCTTGATTTGCCTAACGAGTACAACGAGTGGTTGGCGTTGCAACAACCTGTAAATACTGATGGTTTGAAAATTGTTTCTCCTCGTAATGGCGATAACTTTTTGGTATATGCAAATTCACCGCCGCAAAAGTTAGAGTTGAAATTGGCTGCTTTGCAACAATTCCCTGTAGAGTGGTGGATAAATGGCGAGAAGTTAGCACATAGTTCTACTGGCAAGGTTTTTTGGGCTTTGCGTCCTGGAAATTGGACGTTAGAGGTAAGAAGTGGCGAAAAAAGCGATCGCGTTAATTTTCAGGTAGAGTTGGCTGGAAATCAGCCTACTCGGCGAGGCTTTTCTATTGCTCCCAAGTAAAAATCCTTACCCCTGATAACAGGGTCAACCTTTTTGAGAAAACATAACCTGAGATAGTCGCAGAAACGCACTATCTACTTCTGCCTCTGCAACGCTAGAAATCTCTACTTGATAACTCATGAATCGACAGGTAAATTGTATTTGTGGCGTTGTTCCTCAGCACACTCTTCAAAGGAGCGCGATCGCCCTGCCGCAAAATCATCTAAGCCAAGTTGAATTTTGGCGATCGCTTCTTGGGAGTCTTGTAATTCCCACTCCAAAATCTGAGACAGCAATTGGGCAGCTACAACGCTGATATCTTGCCCTTGCTGAGTTGCTTTTTCACGGAGTTGCGCTTCTATTTCTGGACTAAGAGAAATAGTAATTGAAATAAAGTCGCTTTCCTTTGCTGCTCTATCGACTTGTTATTAGGCTGGCAATTACGAGATTTCTAAAATACCTGCCAAATCTCGATTGTAACTTGTAAGCCACTTTCCGTTGGAAATGAGAGTAATTAAGTTCAATTTTGTTTTACTGCAAGCCACTTTGCTGAACTAGAACTTGAGGCTGCAACTACTGTAAGAATTAGCTGACGTGTTTGTAAATCTTACGGGCATTGCAATGTAATATCCGTGAGATTTCTGACGTTTTTTGCCATTAGCCAGCTTAGGATCTAGCAAATTCGTGGCTACTTTGGTAATGATTATGACGTTTACAGAAAATAGGACTGTTAGATTTGGAGCTTCAGGGACAATCCAAGTAAGTTCGGGAAGTTTACCTAAATCACTGTATCAGCACCAAAATAGAGCAATTCAAGCATTAAATAGTAAAAATCATGCTCCATTCAAAGGTTTACTTGCCCTTCCTACGGGAGGCGGTAAGACTTTAACGGCTGTTCAATGGCTGCTAAATAATTTTACAAATAAATATAAAAAAGTGCTGTGGATTGCTCACCGTCATGAGTTGCTCAATCAAGCATTCAATACAATTGTGGATAATTCTTATTCTGCGTTATTGAGCGATCGCACTGATTTTAGATATCGCATCATATCAGGTAGCAACGAGCATGACCGACCTGTAAACATTCAAGCAACAGATGACATTATTATTGCCAGCAAAGATAGTCTCAATAGTGGCATGGATTATTTGCTAAATAATTGGGCAAAGAATTTAGATGAAGTGCTTTTAGTTATAGATGAGGCACATCATGCTACTGCTAAAACCTATCGTAAGGTTATTCATGCTTTGGAAGAAAGCAAGCCTAAGACTTTTAAACTGTTAGGTCTAACAGCTACGCCTTTCAGAACTGCTGAAAATGAGGGAGGTTTATTAAAGCAAGTTTTTCCTGACGATATTATTTTTAAGGAAGATTTGAGAAACCTAATTAGTAGAGGTATTTTAGCTGACCCTATATTTGAAGAATTGCCCACTAAGTTAGAAATATACAACGATCTATTACCAAGACATATTAAAGCAATTCAAGCTTTTGATAATATTCCTGGAGATATAGCTAGAAAGATTGCCACAAGTAGTCAGCGAAACAATCAGATTGTTGAACAGTATTTAAACAATATAGATAAATACAAGCAGCTAGTAGTGTTTGCAATTGACATAGATCATGCGATCGCATTAGATGGACTCTTTAACAAAAAAGGAAAAGATAAAGGTATTAAATCGAAGCTTGTTGTAGCTGACATTACAGATGCCGCTACAGGCATTAAAATTTATGCTAAAAACAATGCTTTAGCGATTCAAGAGTTTAGAAATGGTGAAGTCAATGTCTTAGTAAATGTCAATATTTTAACTACTGGCGTAGATTTTCCCAGCCTACAAACTGTTTTTTTAACTCGTCCAACTACTTCGACAATTCTGATGACACAAATGATTGGTAGAGCTTTGCGTGGCGAGAAGGCTGGTGGTACAAAAGAAGCCTTCATTGTTAGCTTTATTGATGAATGGAAAAATAAAATTAATTGGGTAAACCCTAAAAAGCTAATTGATACTGAAGGGTCTATTGATAGAACTTCTAAAGAAAAAGAAGCTTATATTGTGCGATTAATTTCCATTGAACTAATGAAACACCTTGCTCAAATACTGGATGAATCAATTGCATTAGAAAAGTTATCTTTTTTAAAGAGAATACCTTTAGGTATCTACAAATTTTCTATTCTTGAAAACCTGGAAATACAAGGAGATCGGGTTAGTAGAAATTACGAAGTGCTACTATACGATGATACCGAGCAGGCTTACGAAGACTTTATTAACGATCTATTATTTCTATTTGAACCGCTAACCATTGGTAATAGAGAGGAGTTAACTTCTCAGGAGCTAGACGAGCTATTTAATAAAGTCAGAGTAGAATATTTTGCAAACTCTAATAGTTTAATTAGCTATCGAGATGAGGATATTAAAAATATCTTGCGCTATTATGCTCAACATGAAAATAAACCAGATTTTTTGGATTTTAAAAACCGTAAAGATTACGATTTGGCAAAGGTAGCAAATTATATTTATACTACGGGTTTAGGTGGAGTAGCAAAAACTGAGTATGTTAATTCACTATGGGAAAATAAACAAACTTTCTGGCAAGTGTTGTTTGGTTACGAGAAAAAATATTTTAAACAACAGCTTGATATTGAAATTTATAAAATCGAGGAGCCTGAACTTTATCAGAGAAGTCATATAACTGTAAGTGTAGATTACGATCGCGTAGATATATACAGTCTACCTTTATCCGAAATTAAAGAACGAGATTTTGAGTGTTACAGAAAACTAAAAAATTCTATCTATGCAAGCCATACAGATAGTAATGGATATATAACTTGTGCCATTAGTGGGTTTAGAAGTAAAAGAAGAATAAACTTTCAAATTGACCACATCAAGCCTATGTTTGAAGGTGGGCTATCAACTATGGATAATCTACAAGTATTATCAAGAAAAGCTCATACTGAGAAAACTCGCCAACAGAATCTTGCTAGAACTTCTAGAGCTTAAATTTTCTACAGGCGATCGCTCTCTTCGCTGATATATTTTATCTAACACAGAACCTCTGCCACCGCGCGATCGCACTTTACGCCATTTGCAGCCCAATATCAAAGGTTGCTGCATAACCACCTTGTGGATTCTCCTTCAGCGAGAGCATCAATTGGTTTCCGCCTTGTTGAAAAATTCCATCTTGCTCGTTAGTTTGGCTACTTTGTCCTTTACTAACGTAGGGCATTTGTTTGTAGACGCGATCGCTAATAGCATCGTCAAAGTATAGCTGCGATGTAAACTCATAGCTTTGCCCTGATGTGGCAGTTGTGCGAACTTTAAAGTGGATGTGAGGCGTTCTACCTTGATACCAACCAGGATAGATAGTTGTAAACTGCACAGTACCATTAGCATCCGTAACTTGGTAGCCGCGTAAAAACTTTTTGCCGACAGTATTAAAACTTCTGTCTGTTACGTCCGAATATACGCCCAGCGCGTCACAGTGCCAAATATCAACGATCGCACCAGCAACAGGCGTACAGCTAGTATTTCTTACACCAGAAACACGCAGCGTTAGTTGAAGTGGTACGCCGTCCTTTATTTTGCCATCCGCTGGATCTAAGCGGATATCGGAGCGATTGAGTTTCTCATCTACAAAATAAGGTCCTTCAGTTTGCTCAGGGCTGACAATACACTTAGGCAACGTAGTTTTGTTAGTTGATGTTTGAGCAAAGCTAGACTTTCTTGAGGTGCAACCAACGACAAATATAGCTGTTCCGGTTGCTCTAAATAGAGCTAGAACATCTCTACGACTGAGAATACCTACTTGGCGATCGCTCATACTATTTATCCGAAGCTGATTTTATAAAGACTCTAATTAAGATATATGCCAAGACTAAGGCAACACCTTGTATTGTAGTCTCAGCACTGAATGTAAATCTTTGGGGTAGCTTTGCGCTTTTATCTAAAACTGAGAACAGCTATCAAAAAGCCTCTTGCGTACCCCACAATAGTTAAGACTGCGTTTGTTGACGATTTTGTTGTTTCTGCTGGCGCAACTGCTCTAATTCTTGCCTTTGTTCGGCAGTTAAAACTGCATCCATTTTAGTTTTAGTATCGTTGCGAATTGCCTCAATTTGGGCTTTTTGCTCGGCTGTGAGAACTGCATCCATTTGCTGACGGGTAGCAGAACGAATTTCTCTCATCTGAGTTCTTTGAGCATCAGTTAGTCCAGTTATTTTAGGGAACCCCCGACCTCTTTGTTCGCCACCAGAGGGCGATTGTTGTAATTGTTGCCTCTGTTCGGCAGTCAAAACAGCTTCCATCTTAGTTCTAGCATCATTACGAATTGCTTCCATCTGGGCTTTTTGCTCGGCTGTGGGGATAGCTTCAATCTGTTGGCGACTGGCAGATTTAATTTGCTGTAGTTGGGTTCTTTGAGCCTCGGTTATGCCGCTTAGACGTTCAAACTTTCCCCCACCTCGTTTTCCTTCTCCTGGCTGTCTTTGTTCGGTAGATGGCACTGATTGTGCTACTAAAAACTGATCGGCTAAAGCTTTACTGGTGACAAAACCGCCTCCCCCAATTAAAACAGATGCCGCAGAAACTACTAACAGACGATTAATTTTCATCAGAATCAAACTCTTTACTAAGTGTCATGTTTTAATTAAGCCCGATGAAAATTACAGCTTGACCTAAATCTAAATTACATTTTTGTAATTTAAGCCGAGGGGTAGGGAATATACAATTGAAGTCTTAGGTGAGATTATGCACATTCTATTTGTTGAAGATGAGGCAAAGATCGCTAACTTTGTCAATGCTGGACTGAGGGAACACGGGTTTGTTGTTGATTACTGCGATAATGGTGATGAAGGCTATAACCGTGCCATAGACAACGAGTATGACGCTATTGTGCTGGACATTATGGTTCCAGGCAAAGATGGGCTGGCGATTCTCAAAAGCTTGCGCCGCGCCAAGCGGAATGTTCCGGTAATTTTGCTGACTGCTCGTAATGAATTAGACGATCGCCTTGAAGGGCTAAATCTGGGAGCGGATGATTATATTGCCAAACCGTTTTTTGTAGAAGAATTGGTCGCCCGCATTCATGCGGTAGTGCGTCGCACTGGCGGCGATCGCCAAAATATACTAAGTGCGGGTTCACTTAAATTAGACTGCATTAAGCGAGAAGTAACTTGCGATCGCCAAGTAGTGGAACTGACTACCCGCGAATTCAATCTTCTAGAATACCTGATGCGATCGCCAGGACGAGTCTTTACCCGCACGCAAATTTTAGAACATGTCTGGGGCTATGATTTTAACCCAACTACAAATGTCGTAGATGTCTGCGTCCAACGCATTCGTAAAAAGCTCGATCCTATTGGCGGATCTCCTTGGCTAGAAAGTGTGCGGGGGGTGGGTTATCGGTTTCGCCAGTTGGAGAATTAACAAAAGTGATGCGTTCTTTCCGTACTCGCCTAGCTTTAGCATCGGCTGTTCTAGCGGGTAGTGCGCTGGTAGGATTTGGCATGACTTCTTGGTGGCTAATTTATCAAACTAAAGTTAGTCGTCTTGATGAGGCAATTGAAAGTCAGTTGATGAGAGCAAGTCGCCCGCCTCGGCGCTTTCCACCCTCACCTCGAATATTTAGCATTGGTGAGGATACACCGACGGCTCTATTAATCGCTGACAAGGCTGGAAATACTCTTTACAAGTCTGATAATTGGTCTGACGAGATCCAAGTAAATAACCTCTGGCTCTTACCTTCTAGCAAACCAAGCCCAATATCTGTAGAACTAAAGCAAGATTCAGAAAGACCACGATTGGGTTATGTTTCTCCACCTCGATTTATAACTCAACGTACATCAACAGAAACCTGGCGCGTTGGTGCGGCGAGCTTTCCCTATACTCGAATTGCGATCGCCGTTAGTCTCAAAACTATTGATGGCGAGATGTTAGCGATTCGCAATATCTTCTTAATTTCAATATTTATTGTCTTATTGCTGATTACTGGTGGTGCGTGGTGGCTATCTGGAAATGCTTTGCGCCCTATAGGACAATTGACTGATGCAATTAAACAAGTAACAGTCAAAGGATTAGACAGGCGGGTTCCTATTGGTGAAACTGATATAGAATTTGTGGAATTGATTGAGGTATTCAATCAGATGTTGGAAAGCCTGGAACGTAACTTTAAACAGGCTTCTCGCTTCAGTGGTGATGCGGCGCACGAACTAAAAACACCCTTGGCAATTTTGCAAGGAGAATTAGAACGCACCTTGCAAAGCGCTGAACCTGAATCCCAAATGCAGCAAAGCTTGAGCAGTTTACTCGATGAAGTACGGCGTTTGAGTGGGATTGTACGGAAACTTCTGTTGCTTTCTTTAGCCGATGCTGGACGGATGAACTTGCATCGAGTCGAAGTAAACTTGTCTGAGATTTTAGCTCAAGTAGAGGAGGATATAGAATTATTAGCACCGCACTTAAAGGTTCAAACAGAGATTGCTGCTCAATTGCACGTATTGGGCGATCGCGATTTACTTACCCAAGTTGTGCAAAATCTAGTCAGCAATGCCATTAAATACAATCTTCCCGATGGTTGGATACGCATTTTTGCAAAGCAACAGGGAGCAAATGTATTAATTACGATTGCTAATTCTTCAAAAAACATCTTATTAAGCGATCGCGAACGAATCTTTGAGCGGTTTTATCGCGGCGATCCGGCTAGGACACGCTCTAAAGAAGTTGAAGGTACAGGTTTAGGACTTAGCCTATCAAGAGAGATTGCAAGAGCGCATGGGGGCGATTTAATTCTTGACTTTACCCCATCTAAACAGAGTGCATTTACTTTAACTTTACCTGCTTTGAAATAGAATCTGCTTTGCGATCGCGCGATCGCTCTTTCTAAAGTGTATCTGGGTCTATTCCTCGTTCTCGCAATTTGGCTAATAATGATTCAAGTTCTTGTTCAGCTTGAATTGCTTGTTGTTGGGCAAGTTCAGCTTGTTGTTGGGCAAGTTCAGCTTGTTCTTCAATAGATGGATATCTATTACCTTCCTGGTCGTACCAGTATAGCCATTCCCTCGTCCATCCCTGATGAGTGCCTTGTTCTCTACCTATTGCTAAATTAATTTCAGGTATCCACACTGTTTCCCCTGGTTGTCTTACATAAACCCCATCTACTAGGCGATAAACTTCTAAAACTTCGTGCTTGTCTCTTTTGTAATAGTCTGGGTTGTAAATTACGTAGTACGATGCTCCCAATTGAGTATATTTGGCAAACTTAGTATCGTATTCGCCGCCGTAAGCTTGGGAAACTACTTCTAAAACTATTAAGGGAACAATATTATTTTCTTCCCACAGTACGTAACTTAAGCGCCCTTTGTTATTTCTCCGACGCGGTACGCCAATGCTAAGGAATCCATCGGGAACTATTGGCGTTGGGCGAACTCCAGGCGTATAGCTGTAGTAGATACCCATATCTATAGCAAAAAACCAGTCCTGACGTTCTTTCCACAATAAAGTCAAAATTGAACGTAACAAACCAGGAATTAGCTCTTGAAATTCATTATCCACAGGAGTATCGTCAGAATCCGGCAATTCTGTAGCAGATGGTAAGTATTGCAGAGGATCGTACTGTAGCATGACGGCTTGCCCTTGGACTCTACTGCCTGAATTTTAGCTTTTTGATAATAATACTGCTGTAGTAGATTTGTATGGAGTTTTGAGTTTTTTGCGGAATTTCAATAATAAGCACTGAAAACGTATTTAAGACCAAGAAATTTATCTGAGATACGGAGGGCTTCAATGAGTATTCTGAGCATTAACAAATTGGCTCTTGACCTAGTTGCAAAAGATTTTAGCTTTAACGATCAACACAAAGCACCTAACAATGCAGGTCCTACCAAAACTTCTAGGGCATTAGCCATTATTCACCTTGCTGCACATGATGCTTATGCAAAAGTGACAGGGAAGCTTAATCCACAACTTGGAAACCTACCGCATCCACCGGAAGGAATGGGTAAAGACGAAGCGATAGGAACGGCAGCACTACTAGGTGCTGGTATCCTCGCGGCAGAAAGACTTTATCCTGACTTCGTTCAATTCATTTCTACGGAAACTGCACGGCTCACTATTGGAGTCAACTCGGAAGCATTGAACTATGGTAGGCACGTTGCGGCTGCCTGGTTAGATTTTCGTGCCAAAGATGGTTCTAGTTTACCAGATATGGATAGAAACTTTAGTATAAAGCCTGGTCGCCATCGCCCCGATCCTCTTAATCCGAAGCAAATGACTCTTGGTCGTACCTGGGGACAAGTTAAGCCTTTTGCACTTAATTGTGTGGTAAATGATGCGCCTTTAGCTCCACCACCAGCCTTGAATAGCCTTGATTATGCTCTGGCTTTCGACCAGGTAATTGAATGTGGGAAAAACGATATTATTGAGCGTGACCCAGAATTTCGTCGTAAGGCTGTAGTTGGTATTTTTTGGGGTTACGATGGCTCTAACCTTCTGGGAACTCCACCACGTCTTTATAACCAGGTTGTACTTGAAATTCCAGAATTTATTGCACTTGATCATGCTGGCAAGATCAAAATATTAACTGCAATCAATGTGGCGATGGCTGACGCTGGAATTGCTGCATGGCATTGGAAGTATGCCTATGACTTCTGGCGACCTGTTGTAGGTATTCGTGAAGCAGAAGCTGGTTGGGGTCCGTCACCAGGTCATGATTGCGATGGCAATGACCTTCCTGCTCAGGGAGATCAAAATAGTTTTCGCAGTAGAAAAGGCGACCCCTTTTGGCTCCCATTAGGTGCGCCTAACAGTAATCCTATTAAGCCGCCAGTACAAAACGGTACGCCAAACTTCCCAGCTTATCCGTCAGGACACGCTACTTTCGGTTCTGCTTGTTTTGAGGTAGCTGCGGCACTTCTTTGCAAAACACCTGAAGAAATTACAGTAAATTTTGTCTCTGACGAGTTTAATGGCAAGACTACAGATAATACTGGTGCTACCCGTCCGCGATATGTAGCAAATTTTACGCTGCGAGAAGCGATTGAACAAAACAATCTCAGTCGCATTTATCTAGGCGTGCATTGGATATTTGATGCTACTGGCGGTGAAACCGTTGGCAAAGCTGTAGCTAATAAAGTTATCGAGTGTTTCCAATAAACTTCATTAAATTGATTATTGCCAGAATGCGGAAAGTTGATAAACGATCCAAGTTTTGGCGGTATCTTCTTTGATTAAGGAACTTTGCGATCGCCCCGATTGGTCTATTTGTAGGCTTTAATCGATGCAGGTGTGGTAAAGGAAATTATGCAAGCTATTGTTAGATATGGGATACAAGTTCTGTTAGCGGTTTCTATCCTCCTAGCAATAGCAAGCTGTAATGTCGCTAACTTGTCAAAAAACGAACTTCTCCCAACGGTTGCGCCTCTCCCATCGCCGCAATTACCAGATTGGATCGAACAAATTAGTCCAGTTGGCGAAACCCAAGTGCGATCGCAAATTCGCATTCGCTTCAAGGAACCTTTAATTCCGGTTGAAAGGATTGATAGTCCCAATCAACAGCAAATTCTGCAAAAATTAGCAGTTTTTCCGCCTCTAAGGGGTCAATTTCGCTTTCTTACTCCCCGAATGATCGGGTTTCAAGCAGAATCAGCCTTGCCGAAAGCAACACGGGTACGAGTTACTCTTAAAGCAGGACTTGCAGACTTGAAAAATCATCGTTTAGAGCAAGATTTGGCTTGGACTTTCAATACAGAAGCGATTAAATTAACTAATTTGCCTGGAACTAGCGAAAATGGTGAAGTTGAACCAATCGATATCAATCCCAAGCTAAAATTTACCTCGAATGTAGAACTAGATCTAGATACGCTAAAAGAACGTGTCAAGCTAATTCCTGAAGGAAAAAAGCAAAGTATTTCATTTAATGTTGCAGTAGAAGATAAGCCGGAAGATACTCAGCCGCAAGAGAAGTTCGATCCATCTACTCGCAATTGGGTTTATACCTTAGAACCCCGCCAAACTCTAAGCAAAGCAACTAATTATCGCTGGGAAGCAATTTCTGGCTTGCGTCCATTTAATGGTAATTTGCCTAGCGAAATGCCATTTGTCAGTAAGGTTGCAACTTATGCACCGCTTGCTTTTGAGAAAATCCAATTTTTCGGACAACCGGATGCAGGCGGTAGTTTTGGACGCTTTATTAAAGGTAGCGCTCAATTGCAATTTAATAATGGTTTGGTAGCAGCAGATAGCGAACATATTACAATCGCTCCCGCACCTAAAAAGACTCCGCGCTTAGTTCAAGTGTATGAAGGCGATAAGGTTGTCAACCTCAACCCGTATGCAATAGATCCTGCAACTACTTATATAATTACCCTTGGTGCTAATCTTAAAGACAAATTTGGGCAAACTTTAGGCAAACCAGTAACGGTAAAGTACGAAACTGGCGATTTGGCTGGCGATATTTGGGTTCCGTCTGACTTAAATATTTTTCCATCTGGTAAGGATTTACAGCTAAATATTTCTACAGTTAATCTGCCGGAATCAAGGTATAAAGCAGCTTATCAGGTAGTGCAGCCTACAGATTTGGTTTATGCTGATTCAGCTTATCCTACAGGCGAGGGTAACGATTTACTGCCTAATCTGGCTAGTTGGCAAAGCTTTAAAGTATCTAGTAAGAAAAATCAATACAAAGATATCTCTGTACCTCTGCGGGAAAAACTCGGCGCTGCTACAGGAATGCTGGCTTATGGAGTGCAAGCGCGAACTAATCGCTATCAAGAAAATGGTAAACAGCAATGGCGCGAAGCTACTAATTATGGATTGGTACAGTTAACTGATTTAGGCTTATTTGCACAGTGGTTTCCTGATTCGGGATTGGTGCGAGTACATCACCTCAGCGATGGTGCGGTTGTCAGTGATGCAACAGTAGAAATTTATCAGTCAAAGTTGGAGGCAAAATCTAGAGTACAACCTCAACCTTGTGCGATCGCCCAAACTGACGCAACTGGTACAGTATTATTCAATCGCCAAGATTTACAGCAATGTTATAGCAATTTTGAAGATGCTCCTAAGTTACTTGCGATCGCCCGTGTTGGCAATGATTGGGCTTTTGCTCGTTCTCTAGAATACAGTGGTGCTTACGATTATGGTATTGACGCAGGTTGGAATAATGGTAAACCAGAATCTAGAGGTGTAATTTTCTCAGATAGACAGTTGTACCAGCCAGGAGAAAAAGCTTGGTTTACTGGAATGGCGTACTATCTGCAAGCTGGAAATCTCAAGCAAGATAAAAATACTCGCTATGCAATAACGCTAGAAGATCCTGACGGTAAAAAGACAGATTTGGGAAGTCAAATAACTAACGACTTTGGCACGTTTTCTGTAGAATTGCCAATTACATCAACTCAACTTTTAGGTTACTATTCAATTCGGGCAAAAGCTAATAATGGAGCGGAAATATCGGGAGAATTTCGCGTTGCCCAGTTTAAACCACCTAATTTTAAGGTCGCTCTCGCTCTAGATAAAGAATTCGTAGCTATTGGCGATAAAGTAGAAGTAAAAGCTGCTAGCAATTACTTATTTGGTTCTCCGGTAGAAGGTGGCATTCAATACTATGTCACGCGCCGCCAAACAGATTTTACACCTAAAAATTGGGATAAATTTTCTTTTGGGCGCAAGTGGTTTTGGCCAGAAGAAGCGCCAGAAGTTACTACTGATGTATTGCAAGCAAATCAAATACTAAACGCTGAAGGAAAAAGCAGTCAAACTATCCCAGTGGCGAAAGATGTACCTTATCCGATGACTTATCAAGTAGACGCGCAAGTTACAGATGTGTCTAATTTATCGGTAGCAGATTCGCAGACATTTACAGTATTACCGAGCGATCGCCTGATTGGTTTGCAAAGCAATTTTATTGCTGATGCGGGTAAATCTTTGCCCGTGCAAGTAATTGTAACTGACAGCGCGGCAAAGGTAATAACAGGGCAACCAATCCGTTTAGAATTGCAACAAATTATCTACAGCAGCGTGACTCAAGTTGTAGAAGGCAGCCAAACGCCTAAAAATCAGGTGGAGTACAAAACTGTCGAAACCACAGAAATCAGGTCAGCGCAAGCTCCGCAATCAGTCGCTCTGACTGTTCCTGAATCGGGTTCCTATCGCATTCGCGCTAATTTTGCTGATGCTAAAGATGATGTTACTGCTACAGATGTGCAGATATGGGCGGCGGGTGATAGTCCGGTAGATTGGGGGAGTAGATATACCAATAATCGCTTAGAACTTAAACTCGATAAAGATACTTATAAGCTTGGGGAAACAGCAACCGTTTTGATTCAGTCGCCTTATCCTGAAGCAGAGTTGCATTTTGCGATTATCCGTCACAACTTTATCGAACGCCGAATAGTCAAAGTTAAAGGTGCAGCGCCACAAATTCAATTCCAAGTTACTGAAGATATGTTGCCTAATGCGGCGGTAGAAGGAGTTTTAGTTCGTCAAGGCGAACCTTTATCGCAAGTAGAACCAGGAAAGTTAGATAAATTAGTGCGAGTTGGTTTTGCACCGTTTAATACTAATTTGGACGATAAGTATTTGAAAGTACAGGCTGCGGCTAATAGTCAAACACTGTCGCCTGGTACTGAACAGACTGTAAAACTAGAAATTAGAGATAGTCAAAATCGACCTATCCAAGGACAATTTACTGTCATGGTGGTAAATGAAGCTGTATTGCAACTAAGCGGCTATCGCCCACCGGATCTAGTATCAACAGTATATGCGCAGCAAGCGATCGCTACTCGTTTTGCAGACAATCGCCCCGATGTAGTGCTGCAACCACTTTCCTCACCCTTACAAAAAGGTTGGGGCTATGGCGGCGGATTTTCCAATGGGGCAGCTAATACCCGTACCAGAAAAGACTTTCAGGCTTTGGCTTACTATAATGGCTCAGTTTTAACTGATGACAACGGGCAAGCTAGCGTTACTTTTAAGTTACCCGACGATCTAACAACTTGGCGAGTGATGGCTGTTGCTACTGATGGCAATTTGCATTTTGGTAATGGCGAAACAACGTTTATTACTACCAAACCCTTGCTATCTAATCCAGTATTGCCGCAATTTGTCCGCCCAGGCGATCGCTTTGAAGGTGGTTTATCAGTTACTAACAATACCGGACAATCTACAAATCTAGCTATTAATGGCAGTATCAGCAGTGGTATAGCTTTTGCTGACAATTCTGGCAATTTACAAGTTCTTCAAGCCGAGTCAGGAACTCGCGCTTACCGTTTTCCGATGGTTGCAAATACTACAGGTACTACCCAAGTCCAATTTACAACGCAGTTAAATGGTACAAGCGATGCTTTTGCCGTACCACTGGAAGTTAAACCGTTAGAAGTTACAGAACAAGTAGTAGAAACGGGCGTAACTAGTAAGCAAATTAAAATTCCTGTGAATGTAGATAAAAATGTTGTACCTACTACTGGAGGCTTAGAAGTTTCAGTTGCAAGTACGTTAATTGGGCAAATTACTGCACCCGCCGAGCAAGTTTTAGCCGATAACGAGCTACCATTTTTAGAACCTGCGGCGAGTAAACTTGCGATCGCATCTAATTTAGCAAAACTCGGCGATTCCTACTCGCCAAACTCCGAATTTAATCCTGTAGTGCAAGCTAGCCAAGCATTAGCAGTATTGCAGAAACTTCAGCGAACTGATGGCGGTTTTGCAGCTTTCCCCAAACAAGAATCGTCCGATCCTTTTATTACTCCCTACGCAGCGCAAAGTATTGCTCAAGCTACTGCTGCTGGATTTACCGTAAATTCAGGGTTAATTAGCCGTTTAGAGACTTATTTAACCCAAATACTCTCTAATCCTGGTCAATATGACTTCTGCAAGCAACAACTATGCAAAAACCAAGTAAGGCTAGAAGCTTTGATGGGATTAGCTGCACTCGGAGATAAACGCACTGACTTTTTGGCAGATATTTATGAATCTAGAAACCAATTTGACGCAGTTACTCAAATTAAGCTAGCTCAAACCCTGCTGGT
>QQTW01001414.1_pt1 | contig 16755 bp, 15 predicted proteins | sample 1904831 | NCBI WGS metagenome assembly QQTW01 (sample SAMN09435610, study PRJNA476489) | Subsurface metagenome, whole genome shotgun sequencing project. | reverse complement strand
CACTTAAAAATGAGGTGCTTGCTTCATCAACAGCAGATGAAGTTGCACAAATAGCACTCAAGCTTGGTTTTGAATTTTCAGGTGATGAATTATTGAGAATCTCAGGTAAGAAAGTTGGCAGGGTTACTGTTAGAAAAAAGGATCTTCCTGGAGAGTACTGGGGGAATTGAGCGATCGCACAAAATATCGGCAGTATTGCGATAGCGCCACCTGCTCTCCGAGCTTCGCATCCTCAACAGAGGCAAGCATTATCGACGGCAACTTTCAAGCTCTAGAGCAATTGCCTCCATCTGAGGCAGTTCAAGTCAGTGCCAGTGATTCAACTATCCTATTCCAAGAAATGCAATCACAAACACCATTGTGGATTGAGCCAACCAAGGGTGGAGCAGTATTCGTCAGTAATAACTGGTACAGAGGCAAGCTACTGTTAATCGCTCAGGGCAATAACTTACTCGCCATAAACTATGTAGGTTTGGAAGAATATTTACTGTCTGTAGTAGGTAGTAAGATGTCTGCCGCCGCCCCTATGGAGGCACTGAAAGCCCAAGCAGTAGCAGCGCGTTTGTATGCTTTGGTGCATACTTTTCGTCCTGCTAATGGGTGGTTTGACGTGACTGCCGGGGAAAGGCATCAGGCATACAAAGGAATTGCCACCGAGTACAATACCACCCACCAGGCAGTTGGGGAAACAGCCGGGGAAATCCTAAGCTACCAGGGTGGGGTAGCTGAATCTCTGTACGGGGCAACCCAGGCAATCGTGGACAAGGCACATAAGGGAGCGGGAATGAGCCAAAATGGAGCTTATGCTTATCCACTCAGGAGTATGATTATCGGCAAATCCTGGGGGTGTATTATCCTGGGGTGGCGATTGCAGGGTTAGAGTCGAAGCGGTAATCTTTATTTCCAAGAAGCTTTTTGGAAAATGAAGTATCAGGTTAAAATCAAAGTTAATGACAGAAGTAATTTTAGTAGAGTTAAAAAATAATCATGAGTGAAACAGATATGTTGATGGCTACAGTTTACATAAAGGGAGGTAAAGACGTTCAAGTTCCCATCGAGTCAGCCGTAGATTACCTTTATGATAATGCTGACAAGATTGAAACGCGCCATCGGGAAGTAAGAAGAAAAATGCTGACTGATGACGCTGCTGAAAGTAAGGTTTCTAGCAATAAATAATTACCGTTGAGTTAGAAATTTTCATTTCAAAATCGCTGGCATTAAGCTGTTTGACAGTTTTAGCAAAAAACGCATCACAGTTGACAAACATACGGTAGCTAGTCTTTGGATCATCATTAGGTTTAGGTAAGTAAGGCAATTCTTTCCCACACTCAGCATAAACGTATACATTGCGTTGTCCTTGAAATTGACCATAGACGCAACCACCCGTACAGGCAGCATCAAATTCTTTACGTGTAGCTTTTATTCTCAAAATCATTGTTTCATACTTGGGGTGTGCAGAGGTGTCCCCTTGCCTTATATGCTAAAGATAACATATTTCTTGCATAAAATCAATAAGATTGCAAATATATATGCTTAAGTGTTAATATGTTATGGAAAGCAAAAATTTAATTGCCAATGCCTAACCCACATCCAAAAACTGAGCAGTTAGCACTTGGACGAGGGAAACGCCCTAAGTTAAACAACCACACTGTAGCGATGAGAATGTCTGATGAAACACAAGCTACCTTAGAGAAAATAGCCCTTCAGTACGGGTGTAAGTACGGTGATAAGCCTTGGATTGCTGGATTACTAGCAAAGATTGCAGAGGGTGAGTTGCTAATTGTTCCTGCCCCTCCTGGTTCAGATGGATAATCCAGCCTGTCGAGTGCTGGAAGCTTGGCTACGAGCCAAGTTTTGCTGCTCATTCTTGGGAATGCTACTGAGCCGCTCTTGCAACTGAGGTGACTGTAATCCGTTGGCAAGATTCCGCATCTCAACTGTTTGAGGTGATTTATCCCACAAAGAGTAAGCCCTTTCCAGCTTGTTCCATTGCCCTAGTTGGTTTTGTCTCTGCTGCAAATGAGAAGTCGCATTATCTAGCTTGTTCGCCGTCTGTTCTACCTGGGCGACGGCTAAATCGTATTTACCATTCCAACTGCGGAAAGGGCTTTTTTGCATAGCTTCAACAGTCGCTAACTGCTCGGTTTGTTGGCTTCCCAAAGCGTTAATGCGCTCCGTAAGCTGCTTGACCTCAGACTCAACTTTTTGTCGGTCAGCCAGAGGTGGAGGACCCGGTGGAGGAGAGTTTAAGTAATTGGTAATATTTTGGTTGAGGTTAGTCAGATCCCCATCGCTCAGGTTGCTCAACTGCTCAACTACCATTAGTTGCTTGTAGTACGCTTGAAAATCCTTGGTCATAACCGTTACAGCTTTCTCTGTCAAAGGTGTCCCTTGTTTAAACTCGCTACCAATTTCAGAAATACGGTTGAGGTGTTTTTCGGACTTGTTTAACTCTCTGGCGGCTCTATACCAATCCCGCAGCGTGTTGAGCGATGGGCTAGTTGATTGGAGCGTAGAAAGCATTTCGTTAGTCCGCTTATCAACGCGCTCTACTACTTGCTGAAAAATCCGCATGGGGTCTACTGTCTCTGTCGCACTTGTAGCAGGCTCTCTAGAAGGCACAGAAGAAGTAACCCTTTCGCTGGAAGCTTCTTTGTTTATTAGTGGCGTTTCTACGTGTGGAGTTACAGCAGCTTCTCTAACGCTTGGTACAGATTCTTTTACTTGACTTGCGCTCCTCGTTGGCTCCTTTTCTACTTTGGCTGTATTTTGAGATGCGCTGGCAGTAGTAGAGCGGCTTAACCCAATATCAAACAGGCTTAATTGAACTCCTTGAGGTTCGGCTTGCGTTGCTTGAGTGCTAACAGAGGACTTACCCAAAGATAATTTAGGTTTAGCGGGTTCAGTTGCTACTGCCTGCTCTGGTGGCAAAGATGGCTCTACAACGCCTTGTGCTGAAAGATTACTAAATGAAGTAGTAACGACGGATACTTCTTCTAGGGGCTGCTGCTTCTTAGAAGAAGTAATAACGGCGGCTACTTGCTCTGACTGTTGGTCAGCTTCTATTTGCTGTAGACTCTCTATCCCTTTTGGGGTTTGTTCAAGTTTTAGTGCTAGAGGCTCTGGATTTTCTACCGCGACTGTTGCTTGCTCTTGTACCAGTGCTGACTGCTGTTTGGTTTGAAAGGCTGATAGCCCAGCTTTGCCAAAACCCTGCTCTATCAGGTTGCGAGAGAATATTTGACCAAAAGAGCGATCTCCATTAGTGCGATACTCCCCGCCTGTTAGTGGATTTTGACTAGCTGTTTGGGTTAGAGTTAATTGTCCTTGGGCAGAGACGTTAAAAACCATCTCCGCATCCATAAACAAATCCCCATAGTTATCAGTAAGGTAATGGGTTAAGTACAATTCTTTTCCATGTCGCTCAATAGTCAAAGGAGTAAAGGGCTGGTTATTAACTTTAAGATGAAAATCATCGCCCTTAAGAATTTCTACAGCTAATCCTGCCTGGTGCAGTAGAAGAGCAATATTTGTCTCCGCTCCTCCACGCTGAATCTTTGGCTCAAGTATTTGTTTATCTGGCGAAACACTATTTGTAACTTCGGATGTAGGAGCTAATGCGTCTGACGCTGGCAGCGTAGGTGCGGAGGGAGCTACCACACTGTCGCCTTCAACCCTAGGAGTTGTTACTTTTGAGGCTGTAACCTTAGTCTCAGTGAGGTTTATTGTACTTACATTAGCGGCGTTGAGATTGCTTAATAACTCTGGTTTTTCTAAACTTGGCTGTGCAGCTTCGCTTCTCACGCTTTGAGGAGTGCGAGTAACAGGTGTCCGTTCGACATCGGGATTAATTTCATTGCACGGCTCCCAAGATGGCAATTTCTGCCCTAAAAGTTCTCGTGCCACATCCTTATGACTCGCAGCCCCCAAACCCCATTTAGACCCAAGGTAAGCTAAAACTTCATCAGTTTTATCTGCGCTAACAGTGACAGTCATAACTCCCTTAGATTTGGTCTTATTACCTTCCCTAACTGACTCAGTTTTGCTAGTAAAGTCCCCGGTCAGTTGCAACAAGCCTTCATTTTTAAAATATATCCCGCCCTCAGCAGTGGCTTTGGGAGTTTTGATAATTATGCCGCCAATATTACTTGGTTTAATATCAGCAATTACTGTTAGATTCTCGTCTTCAGTTTTGACCAGCCCAACTTTTTGAGTTTTATCAAAAAACTGCTCTATTTGCTCGACACTTTTGAGCATGACAGGCTTAATATTCATATCTATTGCTGGGTCAAAACCGCGCCGCAATAGATAAACCGGATGAACTTGCTCCTGGTGGTCGCTAACTTGGGCAAACTTACCCGTTAGTTCGGTAGCCAAAACCTGTCCCGTCACCAAATAACGCTTTTCTTTAGACTCGCTCTGCCTTTGGTCGAATAGATCGTAAATCGAAACATCTTCCTTAATATTTGCAAAACTAACCGCCGCCTCTACTGGCTCTAAAGTTTGACTGCCGCCCTTTGATAAATTCTTTAACCCGATGGAAAGCGATCGCACTCCATCAACTACTAATAGCTTTACCTTCCAATTAATCAGCGCAGCAGGGTTATTTGCTTTGCTTTTTTGTTCTACCACTGACACTACCCCATACAGGTAGTTTTTAGTTTTATTGTCCATCAAGCGGACAGGTTGACCCACTGGAAACTGTTGCAGCAAGGCGCTAGTCTCAGCTAATGATTCCTTGATACTTCGCTGCTCTTTATCCTGCTGAAAACTCTTACTATTTACATCAAGTTTTGCTTTACTAAGTTGAGTCTGTAACTTGTCAATCTTTGGGGCAAGCTGTTCTAACTGGGTGTTGAGCAGAGCAGATAATTCTAAGTCCCTTGAAGACACCGCAGTATCAAGGCTTTGCTGTAGATTACTTTGTTCCTCTAATCCTGCACTAAGCCTCTGTTGAAATTTCTCTACTCTCTCACTTGCTAGAGCTATTCCAGCTTCGCTTACAGCCTTCTGACTCGCTAAATATTCCCCCACGCTGCCGCTTAACTGTTCTACCAGTTGGGTCGCTACTTCCTCACCTTTTTCCCGCACGTCGAATAATGCGCCATCGCTCTTATCAGCAATAGGTTCAAAGCCCAACTCCCGCCGCACAGCATTAACAACTTGCTCAGTAGTATTTGGTTTAGCCCCAGTCTTTGCCATTACCTCAACTAAGTAAGCGGGTTTAGTGAAGGGACTATCAACTTCCGGTTTTCCAGGACTGAGGACTAGCCGCGATACTGGTTCTGCTTGCAAATCCAGCTTTTGTGCTTCTAACTCGTTCTCACCTAGGGCAATTTTCTGGGTTAGTAATTCTTTGTAGTCAGAAGTCAAAGTCTCGTACAGCCAAGCTTGCCGAGCCAGAGATGGATATGGTTGTGACTCTGTGGGGGGAGCATCGCTAGTTAGCATCACTGCGCGTCCCGTTACTTTTTGGATAGCTTGGGGGTCAGTCAATCCATCCACGCCACTTAGGGGAAAATCTAAGTCCTTATGGAGGGCTGGGTTTTGCTCCATCAAGTTTTGCGCCACTTCATTACCATAATCATTAATAAAGTCAGGCATTTCTGCTAAACCAAAGCTGGAGGAACTATTACCCGTCGTATTTGCTTTAAGATGGCTCATCTTCTTCATCAGAATTGCCACTGCCCTTTCTTCCGTAGGCAAATCTTGACCAACTACTAACTTGAATACTGGCAAGCCAAATGTGCCGGGGTATTGTCCCCACATTGGTTGTCCCTGCTCGTCCAGCTTGTCAGGAGGATGAATTGCCGGGTTGACTTGTCCGCTCCGGTGACTGCGCCCGATGGATTGTTCCACTTGGTTAACGTCTAGGTGCGGCTGAACAATGTACATTACTCGCTGCCGTTGGTCGGCTACAGTCCGAGAGGCGTGGAGGGAGTAGCCTGTTGTAGAGTTGGTAATCACCGCGTCCACTCTACCGTTTTGAAAATCATCCATTACTTGCTTTTTCTGTGCCGTTCCCCGTTCTCTGGTTTGGTAAGTCACGACCCCAGACGCTAGGTCTTCGGCAGAGCCGTACTTGAGAATATGGGTACGTCCAGTTATTTCGCCTATGGAATGCCCCGCGTCTTCAATTTTCTGCTTAATGTAGTCAATAGGGGAAATAGGTAGCTTGCTCCAGTCGGCGGAGGAGATCGCTCTTTCGGCTCGATTGAAAGCGGCAACCCCTTCTAGTCCTAATTCTGTATCGGTCAAGCGGTGAGTGCGAGTTGCTTGCTTTCCCGTTAGCTCATCTAGATACGGCTCGGTAATTTTAATTGACCTTGCCTTTTCCAGATAGCGAGTAAATAATTGTCCGGCATTAATCGTAACGTCATCGCCAACCCTAATTGGCTGCATGGGACTATCGGGAAACTGGGCGTTATGGAGAGTGGCTAATTGGTTGTGGCTGTCCACAAAATCTCTAACCGTTGATTCCATTGTGTTGAACAGCATCAAAATCGGTTTGCGTCCCTGTTCAATATCCGCGATCGCTGCGTTTGCTGTTTCTTCGGCTTTCAATCCCAAGGCTGTAACTGCTGTTAGGTTGTGTAAGACGCTCGTAAAAATTGTGCTGTTTGCTCCTGCGTCACCAAGGGCTGGATTGTGTTTTCGTGCCGCTTCCCCCGCGTCGGCGTAATCGCCGCTAATTTCTTTGACTACTTTCTCTTTGATATAGTCAAACTGCCAAATTAGGTTAAGGAGCTTTGAATTGGTTTCTGCTGTTTGTAAGTCAACAGGGTACTTGACAACACCAAACTCTACCCCTTCATAGGATTTTTCACAGCGAATGCAGCCTCCCGATTCCGCCCACATCGAAAAAACCTGTTGTTGTAAGGGTACACCCCCTGCTTTGAGATGGTCGGCAAATTTATCGCGGTCGGTAGCGGCTAGTTTGAGGTCAGTTGTTTCGTAAAATAGTCTTGCAGCAACGATGGGGTCTTTGATTGCTGTCGCACTGGACGCTACAAATCCTCTTGTTTCTTTAACTAGCGCTTGGAAGAACTCGGTGCAGGAGGGCAACTGAGACTTCTTTTTATCAGGTTGATTATCTCCGGCAGGTCCCCCGGCTTTATGACTTTCATCCAGAATGAGAAAAGTTTTCGGTGCGATCGCATTCAGTAGTTGCCGCCGCTCTATGCTAGTTGGGCCTGTCAGTTGCCCGTAAGTTGTAAAAACGCAATCATGCTCTCCAATATTGCCTGCTTCCGCACATTGTTTAATTGTGTTTACCTGATTTTTTGGAGTATTAATTTCTCCAATGACATCTCCATTGGACGCAGTAAGATTAATTTTTAATCCGTTATTAGTAATTAAAGGATTAAAGTTATTACCCGTATCTACCCCGTCTCGTGCCAGAATATCACCATACAACACTGGATCGACAGTCACAATCGTGGGAATCATCCCTCGCTGCTGGGCGTATCGCGCTAAACCACAAATAATCCGAGTTTTACCAATCCCAGTATCATGTCCTACTAAGGTAGCTTTGTTCTCAAACTCGTGATTGTAGATGGATAAAGCCAATGAATCAATTTGTTCGGCAGCATAATGACTAAATAATTCTGCTTGAGACGTTTCGTTTAACCTATCTCGCACATATTCATCAATGCTCATCTCTGTTGCTGCCTCAATCTTGTTAAAGGCATTCTCAAGTCCTTTGAGAGAGGAAGCAGGAGCTAAAGTTGCTAGGGCAAAAGCTTTACTTCTAGGTTTGTATACAACTTGATTTTCAATATCTTGCTTTTGAATCAAGTTTGAACTTGATTCAAGTGTCTGGGTTACTTCCGCCATATCACTTAATCCTGAAAGTAGTGTGGGTTTGCTTCCATGTTCATGAACGCTAACCAGTCCGTCAGATTCATATCGTCCAGATAGTAAAAACTCGTCTCTATTGCTGGATGAGGAGTTACTGGAAATGTATGGAGATCCAGTTGACACGCCCCTTGCAATTCCTGATAAGTTTGTACCAGGTAAATTGCCATCTCTAGGGGAGTTTGATTTGGACCCAGACTGTTCAGATAGATCGGCATATACTCGTTGATTTGCATTGCTACCCAATATTCCGCTTCCTTGTCCCTCTGGGGTTCGTACTCCGTTAACCACAGTTGGACTGCTTGAGAAATTAGGTATTCTATCCTCCTCGCTAACAGAAGAAAATACTCCTCCTGACTCCCTATCTGGTTGAGAAATGCTGGCACTAACACTGTCGTCCAAGTCAAGGGAGATTCCTGCTGGGGGTCGGTCGGAAATGTTGGTGTCCACAGCCTGCCCGGAATAAACTCCTCGTAAGGCAATTTCCTTATTCCTTGGCGGTTGTACAAGTTGTTGCTTAGTTGCATAAATTAAAACCTCCTTCAGGTCTTCATAACTCTCGTAAATACGCGGTGGTTGTACGCCAGGTAACTTTAGCGCTGTTTCACCTCTACCCTCAATTACAATCACATCGATGGGAAAAGTTGTACCCTGTTTGCGATACAAGTCCCCAGCTAAAGAAAAATGATCTGTAACTTTATAACCTGCATCTTTGTACAGCCAGCGATAGAATCCCCTAGTCAACTGGGTATTGTATCGCTCCGTCCGCGAATATTCATTCCCCATCTTTCCACCCAAGATGAGAACGGCTCTGCCATCGGCTTTCATCAGATCCAAAGCTGAAAGTGCGATCGCATGATCTAACTGGCTGGTTGTTAGCCGCCCGCGCTGAAACATTTGAGTTTGCCCTTGAGCATCTTTTACTGAGCTAAAGGGTGGGTTAGTAATTATTCTATCTACTGCTCCAGCATCAGGCAAAAAACTACTAGCATCTTGCTCGGTTACAGTAAATCCTTGCGCCCTCAATGCCACCGCGCGATCGCTGTTTAGTTCGTTAACTATGGCTAATTCTGGATTAGCAAGTAACAGCAGCGCCCCGTTACCTGCCGTTGGCTCATAAACTGTTGTTTGATAGTCAATCTGAGCTAATGTTCCCGCCAGGTAAGCAATGGGTACAGGGGTGCTGTATGCCTGCTGGAGAATACTTGTGCTGGTGCGAGTGTTCAGCGCTGGTTGGCGCTCGTATAAATCAAGGCATTGCTCCCAAGTTTCGATGGGATTGCTAGACTGCTGGACTAATTGACGTGCCGCCAAGACTAATCCTTGCTCTATGGATTCATCTACGATTTTTGCCTCCGGTGTCCCTGGCTCAATCTTTTGGTTTAAGACCGATTGAGCCAGCTTTCGGGCGCTTGTAATTGAGGCAAAGTTATCGCCATTGGTAAATCCATTGGCGAAAGCTGTCACTAATTGCTGGTGCAAAGTAATTACAACCTATAAAAATGGGTTTTGTTGCTGATTATTTGTTAGGCAGAAGGTTAACTAAAACCTTAGAGGAGGCGTTGGAAATAGCATAAACTATTTTGCCATCCCATCTCATCTCCATCAAATCCGGTTGATGACCGGGGGGGAATAAGATTTCATGACACTTGTTGCCATCCTCAATCCGTAGCACTTCAACGCCGTCAAAAAACATTTGGACGGTTCTGGGTTGGCTATTCACGAGTTGTTTTGGTAATGGTTAGGTGATCGCAATTTATAGTTTGCGTTAGGTGGATTTTTGCACTGTGTTCAAGGTCAAGTCAATCTGAGTTTACTTTTTGCAATATTGTTGAAGAACTGTTCTTAACTTCCCTGAACAATCCACTCAAGCCCAGCCTTGAGCGCAGCTTCAGCGCTGTAGTAAGTCTTACGATCCCCGAACACTGCTCCGCCAGCGCTAATCAGCCGGAATTGCCAGCAGTGGGCTTGGGTGTGGAAGACTATTAGGGTAGTGCCACCAATTCCGATTACCTGATGAACGGTGGTTTGGCTCATGGCGATCACTCTATTAATTTGTTACCTTATTTCTAATTTGGTTACTACCATTTTTTGCGACTTAACCCTTTATTAACAAACTTAATTATCATAAAGTATAAAGTTATGCACTGCATTATATGTAAAAAACCTAAGCCTCATGATGAATTTACTACAGAACATATATTTCCTGAAAGCATCGGAGGAGATATCACACTAAATTGTGTCTGTAAAGACTGTAATAGTTCCCTTGGTCATTCAGTAGATTCAAATCTTCTTAGCCATGTGTTTGTTGACTTTGAGCGTTTTATCTTGAGAATACCTGGTAAATCAGGAAAGATACCAAACCCAATAGCGAAAGGATATATTAATGATGGTCAGGATGAAATTCAATGTATATTTGATAAGTTTGGGGTGTTTAAAGAACTAAAAACATTTCCAAAAATCAAAACTTCTTTTGGAGATAATGGAACGTTAGAAATTCAGGTCAAGGCTGACGCAAAAGAGAAAGCTAACTTAAAAGCAATTTTTAATAAGATATTAAAAAGATCAGGTTTAGATAAGCTATCTGAGGAAGAAATACAAAACATTGAAAATACTCAACCCCTCCCTGGTGAACAACCTTTAATTAGTAAAACTTTTGTTATAGACCTATTCTCTTACAAATTGGCAATTATTAAAATCGCATATGAGTTAGGTTATCACTGTCTTGGAAACACTTATTTTAATGATAATATGGGAGAGTCATTAAGATTAAGTATTCTAGATAATTCTTTAGAGGAAAATTGGCTAAGAAAACATTCAATTGATGCTAAAATTGGCTTGGTTGAGGGGGAAATATCACTTTTTCCGCACTTTACAAATGAGAAAGATCATCATATTGCTCTAATAGAAAGATCGGATTCGGATAATAAGCTAATATGTCGTATAAAAATATTTAATGCATTTCAAGGAGTAATTACTATTAGTAAAAGCCTGCATTTATATCCTAATTTTGTAAGTAAGTTTATAGCTATAAATGCACAAACACAAAAATCACGGGAATCAGACCTAGAAATAGAATTACTTAAAATTGCAGGGGCAATTCCTAGGCAGTCCTAAACGGGAAAGGATAATTGTATAGGAAGAAAAGCATTGTAGTAGTGAATGAACAACCAGATTGTTCCAATGTGATTTCCTAACTTTATAGAGAATGATAAAGTTTTCCGAACGAGTGTGGCACTCATTGGCGTAATGTACAATCGAACCGTTCAATTTAGCTTGTCTTCCCAGTTTCTTTACCCTAAAAACTTCAACTTCTGCCCCAGCACGAAATCAACCAATCGCTGACCACTGAGCAAACTTATCTGATACTCCCGCAGTAATTCCTTTGCTAATTCGCCAGTCTTGCCACTATGAATAAAAAATCCTCCATGCGCTTCTTCCCGTTGGATAACCTGGTAAAAATCATGAATATGCTTAGGGTTAATATAGCCGCGATAGCGCTTTGCCTGGATTAAATAAAGCCTTCCAGCAATTGTTAACCGCCCATCTAAGCCACCGTCCCCCGTGTAGCGAAAGTTACGCTCAATCTCCCAACCTTGTTCATAACAACAGGTGAGCAATAATTCCTCAAAAGCATAGGGGTTCATCTTGCGTATAATGGCGATCGCCTCCGGTAGTTGAACAACAGTTATGCGATCACGTAAGCGCTTGAGTACAGAATCGGCAAGGCGAATATACTGCTGATGCCTATTACTGGTCTGGCAAACCCTCGTTGAAGTTGGCTGCCTGAGTGTAACTACTCTACGCGCTGGGACTAATGTTGCAGGGGGTGCAGTAATAGTAGACTGCGACGAGTTGCGCTCTTGAATTTCTGGGGGCTTAAGCGATGGCGGCTGTTGAGGTCGGTTTTGTTGCCGACGCTTGCGACCGGAAACTGCGTCAGTGATAAGTGCGATCGCCCACGCTACCAAAATCAGGCAACCAAGCCCAAGTAGAAAACCCAAAACCTCCATTACTGCCTCCTTGTCAACTTATCCCATAACACCTGCGGCAACAGCACAGTCTTCCTTGTTTCTAAAGCCATCACCCGTAGATTGTGGCAAACACCGTTCGCCTTGGGGCAAGCGACAGCAACGGGCATTCCCATAAATGCGATCGCACAATAGAAAACTACCAACGGTGTCCACACAAAATAAAAGAACGTAGTCCGGTTGGATGCTTTGTGTAAGTTACCAACCGTCCACTTCAGCCACATCTGCCAACGCTCCATCCTGGCTTTGTCCAAGCGTTGCTCCTGGGCGATCGCTTTGGCGCGTTCCCGCAACTTATAGTTATTCAACTCAATTAGCTGCCGATCTGCTGTAGCTATCACCGTAATCCGTTGCTGGATAGTTTCGTCAATTAACCAGGCAAATTCTTCACTTTCGGGCTGCTGTTCGGCATCAACAGCCCCAGGTATTTTCCCACTGTTGCCAAGATATTTTCGGAAGCATGGCGGATTTCTGTCTCTAATTGCCCAGAGTCAACATACTTCTTTAGCTGTCTAGCAGTCATCCGCCAGAACAGCGATTTGACTTCTTGCAATTGCTCTACTGCGATCTTAGGTAAGGCAGTGCGGATTAGATTTGCTTGGGTAGAGGACACTTGACCCAGTAACCCATGCACTTCCTCAACTAAAGTGCTGTTGTCAGGAGTCACCCCAAAATGCAATGCTATTTCCTCTAGCGTCTTACCCTGCTGCTTAAATAAGCTACACGCCTCAATAAAGCGATCGCATTCAGTGGTAGTGTACCGTTTTATTTCAGGTAAACCGCAGGATGAGAAGATTTTGCCCGCTTCAATTAGGGAAATGTTTGTTTGCAACTGTCCACAAGCTAATGCTAGTAGTTGGGAGCATTCAAAGGTAGGCGCGTTAGCCTTGCTCTGCTCAACCTCTAGCCTTTGCTGGCTGAAGCGTTCGACTTCTGCCTGAGTATATTCTACTTTGCTAGAAGGTGGCTGACACTCTTGCTCTTTAGCTCCAACCTCCTGGGGCGCGAGGTCAGTAAATACATCGTTAGTTTCAGACATATTACCTACTCTCTTAGCTTCCAGGTAGCGATTTGGGGGTAGCTCCACCATTGAGCGGTCGGTTCTTTGCTTCGCTCACAGGCGACCAGGTGAGGAATGGTTCTTTAATCACCATATCGGCAGCAGCTTGAAACTCCGCTTGCATCTGACCGGATTCTACATACTCGCGTAATTCTCGGTTAAGGTCGCGTAAGAACTGGAGTTTGATCGCTTTTAGCTGCTCTAAGCTCATTTGTGGTAGGGCCTGCATCACTTGCGCCGTTTGAGTGCTAGACAAGGAGGAAACGGAGCTTTGTATCCCTTGGACTTCCGCCAACAATTCTTGACGCTCAAGGTTATCATCTGGAGCAGTAGCTATACCGAAGTGTATTTCTGCTTCCTGGTATGTTTTGCCTTGCTGCTTAATTAGAGTACACGCTTCAATAAAGACTTCGCATTCAACATCTGTGTACTGCTCTTTATCTGGTAGACCACAGGCTGATAAGATTTTACCTGCCTCAATTAGCGAAATGCGTGTCCCGACCTGTTCGCTAGCTAAAGTTAATAGTTCAGATATTTCTAATTCGTTGGTATCTAACTGAACATCTCCAGTTTGCTTGAGTTTGTCTTGTTTGCGAAACTGTGCTGCTGCCTGCTTGTAAGTCTTGCCTTGCTGCTCTACTAAGGAACGGCAGTATTGAATCCTAGCGAACTCATCCTCTGTAAACTCCTGTTTATCTTCTAGAGAACAAGCTTCTAGAGTAGAACCAATTTGCTCCGAGTTCAGGTTGGAAAAAACTTCATCTCGCTGACGCATCTATTTACTCCTAATTACATTATTTGGTCAAGGTGGAAAAGAACGGAAATTTACTAGTGCTGATTTATCAACCTTGTTTGCTGATGATACTGTTGCCAAACAAGTTGAACGATTGAGGGATAGATTCATTGTTAAGCAGGGCGCTATCGCCATCCTCTAACTCGTCGCTCTGTAAAATCTTGGTGTCTAAACATGACTGACTTGTAACACCATTATTGGACTGGTTATTTAATGGCAATCGTTCGCTATCTGTTTTACGCGCATCCCCATTACTCTGTTGAATCTGAATATCAACCCCATTGGCTGAAGAATTAACTTCACTAACTCGATGCCGAATTCGTGCCAGCCTCATTCGTGCTTTGTTTAGTAAAAACTCCCAATGTAGCTCCCACGAGTAATCGCAATCATAGAGCGATTCTTCTATCTCATCAGGAGAACACTGCTTGTACTTCAATGCAAGCGATAACCAACACATCTTAGCAGCCTTAATCCACATCTCAGATTTTTTGAAAGGAATAGCTGCCTCATCATCTAGGAATGCTAGTAGCTTTTCTTCAATACTTCCTTCTTCAACTGTTGCTCGAACTCGAATTTCTATCGTCTTCTTCCCCACCTTCACCTCCGAACAGTGCTTGTTTTACTGGGCAACGGACATACTTGGTTCCGCAAAAAGTTAGATAACCCATGAGCGTCTGTCAACCTAGCGCATAAACCTTTGCTCCCGGTTGGTAGATTAAATGTCACTCGCACATCTTCTTCTAGCTCTGCTGCTAAGGAAATGTAGGCATCGCTGTAAGTCTGGTTCATCAACCTTACTAACTCTGTCCTGTAGTAATCATATGTCCCTCCACCAATATTCGCCTCTTGAATATCACAGGGAACAACATCGTTAATAAACTTAGCGATCGCTTTCCACTGTTCGTTACGTGCATATTTCACCGCCTCTGCTATTTGCGTTGCCTCATCTAACCTACTCTCGGCTTGTCTTGTCAGCGCTAGATGTAGAAAGTTCTTAGGTTTAATATCCTTGCCTACTTGGTGGATTGTCTCTAATAGGCGTTGCGCTCTTTCTCTGGTTGCCGTCTGGTCGAACGTGCGACTTTCAACCAGTTGTAGCATTCTTGCCATCCCTAACCGTTCCGTCACACCACTAATTGCACCATTATCAAATAGGACAACTGAAACATCTCGATAACCCAGCATGATTGTTGCAACTTTCTGAGTACCGAGCGCAGAGCCGAGCTTTTCTCCTCTGGCTAAAACGTGTCCTCCTCCTTCCGGTACGCACACGAACATATAAAGATTCACTGCATACTCTTTATCGCCGAAGGTAAAGCTAGTTAATGCCTTTCTTAAAGTCCGCTCGAATCTTTCCCTAGCTTGCCACTCTCCATAAGGTAGCGGCAATGCCAATGCCAGATCAAAACTAGCTGGCATTCCTTCTTTAATTGCCATCACTCCCACCGCCGCCAACACCTTCGCCACCGCCCACTCGTGTTTCAGGTCGTTCAAAACTACCCGCGCATTATGCTCGGCTGCAAACTTACCAACTGCGTAGATCACACCTCCATACTCTACCCATGCCTCATTTTCTGGCTCCGATGCAATTACTCGTCGCATCTTGTAATACTCAATGTCTTCTCTAGTCACTTCGATCACTTCTGGACTCATCACCAGTAGCTCCGGTCTAAATGGCGATACACGCCAAATAATTTTTGAACCCGATGAGCCAGGGTCGAGAGTGAGCATCGCTGGATTTTCGCTCACAACTTTCTCCGGCATTCAAATTTTTACTACACAAAACTTATCGACATACAGGAGTTAGGATAGCGCCTAACCCTACTTAAAATTGACAAAAAATTGGCGATTTTTCTAAGAGTTTTATCCCGCAGTTATCCCTAATCTTTCCCAGCAATTACCTAACAATAACTTGAATTAAATAGTTTACGGGAAACTTGAAGGAAACTTAAGGGCATATTAGCACACATCCCTTTTATCTGTTGCATTTATTCTCAATAAAAACTAGCAGTAAATAACTTTATTCCCCCTACTTATCCCGCAACTTTCCCGCAGTTATCCCGCATATTTCCCGTAAGCTTACTACTTATGATTAAACTGTAGGATACAACAGGGACAACTCCCAGAGGGGCGACCCCTCTGGACTCCCCAGAATTAGATAGTCGCATAGGCGACTGCACCTGACGCACCTTTTGGTGCAAAAACACAAATCAAATAGTTGCAATGATTGAATTATAAGCTATATTTTTAGTATCAACTTTACGCGACCAAAAATACTTAATTTTCCCAGCTTTTTAAAAGCAGGTTAATTTCCAGCAGAATCATCTTTTTAATTTTTTGATCGCCAGCAACTTAGTTATTCAAGTTGAGGGAAAAATTTAAATGGCAAATAAAAAAGTAAAGAAAAACTACGGTGTAGACTTAACGTTTTGGTCGCCTAAAAGTGTAAGCATCGCTTGCTTGGTAGGCGGAGATAATCGGTTAGAGGAAGCACATCGTCAATCCGTAAGTAGGACGATAGATTTTCTGGAGGAGCATTATGCAGGAATAGAAGTTGATGGGGAATGGGTGCAAACTAAAAATCTGGTTGTATTAAAGCAACATCATGATGTCAGCAAAGAACTAGATCCAGAGTTACATACTCATTGCCTGGTAGTGAACTTGACACAACGCCTTGATGGTCAATGGGTGGACTTAAGCTATCAACAAATTTGGCTTCATCAACAGTTGTTAGGGGAACACTATCACCGCGATCTAGCTAGGGAATGCCAGAGACTAGGTTACGAACTAGAGCCTGATGAAATAGAGCTATTTCAACTACGCGGTTACACAAAGGAACAATTAGCAGCGTTCTCGAAAGGAGGAGAAAAAAGCTGCAATCGTGTTCCAGTAGATGCGACAGATGAATATTGGCGGCAGTGTGCGGAAGGAGGTGGACTGCCCCCAATTGAGGAGTTGAAGAATGTTAAGCCTGGGTAATAGTAATACAACGCAAGCAAAGAACTATTACAAGC
>QQTW01001413.1_pt1 | contig 16761 bp, 11 predicted proteins | sample 1904831 | NCBI WGS metagenome assembly QQTW01 (sample SAMN09435610, study PRJNA476489) | Subsurface metagenome, whole genome shotgun sequencing project. | reverse complement strand
TAGGGTCCGCGGGACGGTTCTCCTCCCGTCGTTGTCGTTCCGGTATTGTGGCGTATTCGTCCATGACGGCATGATACACCGCGGTGCTGTCGAAGTCGGGGTCGAGTGCGATGGCCGAATGATATCGCTGGTCGAGCATAGCGAGCAACAGTTGAGTCTCGACTTCGGCACCTTCGAATCTTCGGTGGAGCTCCGTCTCGTCTTTGACCATCTGATATGGTAGAGGCTCGTCGGTCTGCCATTGTCGAGCAAACAGCCCCAGAACGTGGGGATCCGCGGCAAAGTGCTCCATCAGCACGCTGGGCAGCTCGGCGAAGTCGGTGGCGCAACGAGTTCCAGAGACGTTCTGCATGGCCGTCCGGCCGAGCACTGAATGGAGTGCATGGCCCATCTCGTGGAAGAGAGTCTGCATCTCGCGGAAGGAGAGAAGGGCAGGCCGAGAAGGATGCGGACGTGCAAAGTCGCAAATGAGCGCAATGGTAGGCAGCTGGTACAAAGCGCCATCTGAGTTGCGCGCCGACGCCATGCCATCTGTAACTGCATCTTGTGCTTCAGATACTCCGGTATCGGATGCCGCCTCGGCGATTTCATCTTCAGAAATTCGTCGCGAACAACGGACTGTGAAGTGAGCCGGGTTTGGATTCTTGCCAATTCTTTCAAACAGATCGCAGTAGAGAACAGCAATATGGCCGTCCTGCTCGTCGACCACATCCACACGACGAACGTCGTCGTTCCAAGTCTCTCCAGGAGTGGCCTCCCCAGGAACAAGACGAACTCCGTAAAGCCGGCTGAAGAGACGCGAAAGACCTTGCATGACCGTCCCCAGGGAGAAGTATTCATTCAACGAGTCTGTCTGCCGGGTTCTCTGTCGACTTTTTGATATAATTTTATTGGTGTAGTATTCCCGATCCCATGCATTGAGCGAGGATGATTGCCCGCCTCCGGACAGATCAACCTGCTTGAGCTGATGTAGCAGATCAACCTCTGCCTGCACACGTCCATGATTGCTTTGGTATAGTCCATGTATAAACTTATTGACATATTCTAGAATAATCAGCATAGCTCGGCGAGCTTTGTTTTAAGTGGACCTACTGGGTGATTTAGCCATTTTATCAGCCAAGGTCATACGTCCATAACTGGCAAAACCGGACAAGTTGGCAATCTTGGCCCGCCGTTGCAGCAACTCCTTCAGTCGATGAATCTGCGAGCCTGTGGATGTTTTTCCAGCAATATAGATCTTTCGTCGCGTCTTCTCATCTTGAATCGTTCGCAACGCCATTATCACCTCCATCCCACCCACTGGCAACATAAGTTTCCCACTGCCGGTGAGATGATTCCGAGCAAGGGCAGGATCAATGCCTCTGAAGCTTCCAGCGTCAAGAGTCACGAAGGAGCTCGCTGGCCGGATATTGTCCACGAAAGCTGAGCCCAACTCTGCAATTTCATTTGATAGCTGCACAAAAGCCTGTTTCTGGGCATCCGGAAGATCAATAGCTGACTTGCTAAAATCTTTCAGGAGGATCTGAGCGGTCATCTTCTCTTCCTCGGTCCACGATTCCACCACCTCTGGGGCATCGATGGCTTTCCTGAGCTGATCATAGAGTGCTCTCGTCGTGTTGAGCACATTCATGTACTCGAACATCCGAGCGTACGCTGCCGTGGCCGCCTCTTGAAACCCAACATCGGGATGAGTCGCTCGCACAAAATCCGACAGATCAATCACGCGACAGAGAAGATCGCTGAGCGTGTCCAGATCACGCACTATCCCTCTAAATCCGTCGATGGTCGACAGACCGACGATCTTTGCAACCAGCTTCTTGCACCTTTGCAGACTGATCTCGGCAAAGGTCTGAAATCCCGCACGACTGGTGAGATGTCGATTGCGGAAGAGTCCATTGGATCTCTTGAAAAGTCTTTTCTGCTTCTTGGAGAAGTCTTCCCAGAAGGGCTGCGAATCAAATACTTGTCGGAGAGTGCGGTCGTCATGATTGGCACTTGGAGCAAGGTGGTTCGCAAACAAGTGTAGACGATCTTGAGCGGTTTGAAAAGCCGTAGCTGCGGAAGCCAAGCTACTTTGGAATCGTCGTTGTCGACTCAGGCATTTTGTGCACGTCCAGGGTTGTCTATAGAGAGTGCCTATCATCCTAGAGCTCGTTGATATCAAGTCGGTCAATCGTGACGTTGGGTTAGAAAAGATTGCCGTACCTTGCAGGTGGCCGGCATTTCACGTGATAATCCTTTCCTTCTTGCGTAACAACCTCTCGAACGCGATTCTGCACGAACCCTTCAGTCTTTCGTTGAATTTGGCCATGGCCTTCAGGGGGGTTCTGCACCGGGTATGTTGACCACATGTGATCAGTTGATTGCTTGCTTGCTCATACTAGATATCAGCGTGTGGTACCAATCACAACCTGTCTCCTCGGGGCTGGCGTTGTCGTGGCTTATCGCGTTCCCAATGCCTACGCCGAAGCACCAAAATCGTTGGTAGGTAGAGGTTTCATATCAAGTCGCTATCTGGCACCAACTCACCCTGTGTTAGTTCAAGAAGCCAATCTACGATGACGCGCCCAATTCTCCTGAACTGGAAGCTGTCCTACCCTCTGCTGCGCCTTCAGATACCACATCAAGTTTACCCTCAATCCCTCAATCCAGCAATCCGACACCTACCGACCGATTGGCCGCTGAGATTCGTCGAGCGCGACTCTTTCTCTATGCACATGCCTCTGCCACCGAGGATGGGCTGAACCGGCTCATGGACTCAGCTTTGGACCTGGAAACATCTTTTACGAGCACGATTGCATCGTTGGCTCCTCCAAAAGAGTCGGGCGAGAAGCTGATGCCCGGTGTGATTTACGTGTTGGTGGCGACGATGGCCGGATCGATCGTCAGCCGCAATCGAAACATCTTGCTACGAGCGATGGTGCCGCTGGCTGCTGGAGTTGGGACCAGTTGGTTGGTGATGCCCATCACGTCGCGGAATGTGGGAGATTTGTTGTGGAGATATGAGCAGAAGACACCCTTCATCAGTGAGAACCATCTGCGAATACGCAACGCCGCGGAGCAGGCATGGATGCTGGCGAGGGATCGAGGACGGATGGCCATTCGTGCAGTCGATGAGACCGCGCAGGGTGGAAGGGAGAAGGTGGAGGAATGGGTCAGAAAAGGGAAGTAAGGGCGCAGCGTCCGTTTGTATTTCCTACCATTTCATTCATTTGAAAACTATGGTGCGTGATAGACCCGACCTGTATAGTATGCTTCTCCGAATTGAAGCCAAGCCTGCATCTCGTTCGCAATTGGCTCAATAGCTATGACTTGCTCGGGCCGCAGTTTCCAGGACGCACCTCCTACGCACCCTGTGCGCTCCGGCTCCAACCATGCCAGATTAGAGTGACATGAGGCGTCGAGAAGTATCTATAGCTCCTGCCGAACAAGCCGAACGCTTTGCATTTTACAACTTGATCAGAATATACTGTGACCTTGCAAGTCTATCGCATCAACAGAAATACTATATCACCCATTCGATTCGTCTTGACCAATCTTCAAGTTCTTGATAGCCACGTCGGGTGCTTTACCTAGCGACACCTCCGCCTCGTCATCTCGCTGTACCGAACCGTCGGGTTGTGCGGTGACGGCCTTGCCAGCTCCCGCGGCCCCTGGATGTCTTGTCCCTTTGTCTTTCACCTTCTTGGGCTTCTTCTCGACGACCGCTGATGGATAGGCCTTCTTCTCGATCTCCTGCCAGGCCGATGATGCCTGGAATTCTTCTTGGATGGGTGCCATCAGCGTCACGAGGGCAGTTGTTACCGCTGCCTTGAGTGCCTGAGGTGTCAACTGATATATTAATGTTAGCATGGAATACTCATTTCTTATTCTGGCATCGTTCGTTTCATTACCTTTTCTGCTTTGTAGTCCTCTTTGAGGGTGTCAATGTCGTGATAGGTGATGGTTCCGCCTTCATCTTCTCTTCGCTCCACTAAAAACTGTGCTTGCCCGTCGTGCTTCAACGCACTGACCGGGAGTAGCACATACTCGACAAACGAGATGATGCCGTTTCCTTCCACTTCCCGTGGTACCGCATAGGCCTTTCGAACTTTTTTCTTGACCACCTCGGGTGGATCCAGGAGGTCGATCTTGGAGTCCGGGTCCGACGCTGACATCTTGCCACCGGCCAGACCAGGCACCATCGGGTTCATGAGATGTGCCCGCTTCTTGTATCCAATCTTGGGCAATGTTTCCACTGCCAGTGTAAAGATCTTGCGTTGGTCCACTCCACCGAACTGGGCATCGACGTCGAGATGCTCTTCATCCAAGGCTTGCATCAGGGGGTAGATCTGAACGCTCAATACCGGGTTGGCCACCTGTTTGACGACCTCCGCTCCGGCCTTTTTGGCATCGTGCTCGGTCACAATAGAGGTGAGGTCAAACAAGTCAGAAACGTACGGGTCCTTCTTCTGATAGGTGCTGCCCAGCACGAACTCAAGCCGCTCAATGGGAACTTGGACCGCGCGCAGCAGCGCCTTAATGGTATGTCGGTAGTACTCGGCTCGAAACTTGACGAGCTCCCTGGGCGCCTTGAGGTTATCCATGACCGCATGGACATCGGCCAGTAGAATCTTGACCGCGCATCCCGCCCGGAGGAAATGGGCAATCTTCACCATGGGCACAAAATAGCCACAATGTGGTCGGCCCGTCGTCGCCGTGCCTGTCAAGCATTAGGGTACTTCATCGTACATCCCGATCGAGTCACGTACCCCAGTAGATCTTAAGGGGTCGCTGGTGCTTGATAACGACATCTTCGAGAATCTCGGGGTTGAGGACTTCTTGTAGATTTTGCTTGATTAACTGGAGCTTCTGCTCCGCACTCATGGTGTTCGCCATGACGGTGAATTCTGTCCCGACTCCGGAGGTGCCCTCGTCTACCACCACGTCGTGCAATCTGCAGTCGCGACTTTATATGTTCGGTCCCCACACGCACAATTCTACCCTGATGAATTATTGACTCATGTGATATTCAACGACCTGGATCATCCCAATGGAGTCATGGTGAGCCTTGGTCGACACACACTCAGCTACAATCGTCTAAATCTTCTTCATTCAAAACTACACCAACTTAAAATACATCTCTTGAAATTGGATTTCCTCTGATTTACCAATGAACATTGCTCAACAATGTTCAGCTTTAATTTCCAACGACGAGAGCAGCACCCTTCTCATTGTCATTTTCTAGTCAGTTGATGATCGTCCTCATCGCAACTCCATCTCTTCACCAGCTATACCTACGGTAAGTACTAGTCTTATAGTACTTCTTATACATTTCTTGAAACGTCTCTATATTCTCGAAGTTGTCGTATGGTATACCCTGCCGGGCGGATGACAAAATATATGGAGCTCACCAACAATAGTCTTCATCGTCATTGCGATGAGGATTGCCTCAATCTCCATCGCAATGACGATAATAAACTCCTTATCTTCCGTCGCACTTCCGACGAAGATTAGCTTAATTCCCTTGATATCCTGATGACAATAGTTACTGCTGGGCTGTTCCATCTGTTTTGTCACCCGTGTGCCTACTATATCCATACTGCGTCTCATACCGTTATCTGATCCTCCCCTTTCAGCTGTTGCGCCATCGTCGTGCTGGTCACCGAGCTGTTGCACCGCTCATCACCACCATCCCGATTGGCTGTGGTGCAGCTCAGGGCGCATTAAAAAGCAACGATCCGTTCCCCACATCCGCACAATACGCGGCCGGCTCAGCATCAGACGGGGGGGAACGAACGTCGCGCGAGTTTCGGCCTCATCTTTCGAGGGCACCGCCATGCCCTGTACGACGTCAAGTGTCGGTCGAGTCCTTAGATGCCCCGTCACTCTTTACCAAGAACACTCGAAGACATCAGAAAAACAGCATAGATGTGTTCGGCCATCACGACATATCGCGCCCGAACACCAGATGAATGAAGCATGAAAACACCATTGGGCTGTGCGCTGTCCTTTCGCTTACCGGATCCCTTTGACCTTTAGCGCATCGAGCGCCCTCGCTAAGGTTCAACGGCGGCCCCCCCAGGAGTCGAGGGTCTCGACCAGTTCAGCCTTCTACGACGACGAGCTCGAGGTGGAGGTGACGATCGCGGTGGACGATAGATGCTCGGCGGCTCACACGCGACGACATGACGACCAACGGGAGTCGACTGGCCGCCAAGGGCTCGAGGGAGCCGGTCAGCGCGACACATTGGCAGTACGAGGAGGCGGCGCGAGGGGTTGTCTTTGGAGGGGTGCAGGCGGCCTCGATTCATCATGTCCCGGCGAACCCTCGATTACAGTAAGTGGAGTGCTCGTCATGGATGCGCCGGTGTATGGCGAAGGCTCGGATGAGATGAATACTTTCTTTGTCGCGCGCCGACTGACGGGGTGTGATCAGATCCGAAAGAGATGCGCTCGTCTCACCTCGAACCGGGCCGGCGTTGACCCCACCCACGAATGGAACGACGCTGCCACGCGACTGGAGTCGTGGAGCGAGCCTGCGCACGTTGCGACCAGATCTGGGAGAAGGAGCGAGTCCGACGACATATCAACCGTATCGGCCGCAGTCGCCGCAGGTGCTGACACCAGGAATGGGAGGATGGGGATCGCGTGGAGGCGTCATGGCACCAGGTTCGCCAGCGGGACTGTATGGCGATTCGATCGAGACGCTGCCTCAATTATCGCCATTGACCCGGCCGAATCCACGACCCGAGTATCCCGAGGCCAATTATTTCGAGGACGAACAACGACGACCATCGGTGACGAGCGTGGCGACGGCGAGCAGTCAAGGGTCGCAGTCCAGCACGGGTCGAGTGTTCAATCGTAAATTTCAGGGCTTCTTCGGGGAAGAGTATCGAGGACAAGGGAGAGAAGCATCCTCGCAGGCGCAGGATTCCAACGTTGTCAATGGCCGCCCGTCGGGATCGCATCATCGCAACAACTCGACCGCGACGACGAGTACCGGCGATGGTGGGACGGCGTCGCCTGGATCGCGGCCGCGTAGCCCGATGCCATCGAGCGAGGTGGCGCCCTGGGTGTATCAAGACTCCGAGGTGAGATTTGAAAATTATCTTTGTTGAGATTGAGACACATGGTTCCGCTGGCACACCCGTGGAATGTGCTTTCCAGTTCGGCTCGCTTGACTGACACCCCCCATCAGGACATTCCGGTCTATGGAAATCCCCCCATCAGGCAAGCCCCAGCGGGTCCAGATAAGCAGCGTTTTGGTGGAGAGCAGCCGACTGAAATGACGGCCCTATCGTCGCATCGCCACCACCACCATCATCCGCATCTCCATCTCTCGAGCCACCGACGGACCCGCAGCAAGGACGACGGCGTCAAACCACCTCCACCAGTGCCCAAGGTGTCCCCCGTCCGATCGATTGCGTATCGGGAGAACGCAGTCAACAATGCGAAACGACTGCCCAACTTGCCTCCATCCGCCATGAGCTCGAGCACGACCCTGGCGGAGCGTGACCGTCCGTTGAGCCCACCACCCTTGACCCAGGTCTCCTCGCGTGAGGCGCCGAGTCTAAAACAACCGACGACGGCCAAGCGGTCGTTTTTTGATAAATTGATCTCCAAGAAGGGCAATCGTCACAATCATGAGACAGAGAGCCTCAAGAGCGTACCGGGGGGGGTCAAGTCCCAAGACCCACGCGGGGCGAAGAACAACAAGGCCGGCAAGGATCCGGTGGTGATGGGGCACGTCCGAATTAAAGATGGCAGCATGTCCAGCTTGGACGGGAATCCGAATCGGATCGAACATGGTTTGGAGTCGGCCGACAGTCGAAAGCAGAGTGGGGGCAAGGGCTCGTCGGGAGGGAAGCCGAAGCGGTTGAAGCGTTACGATACCGGCGGGAGTAAGGATTTCACTAATCAGGAGCCGGCCGAGTCGTCGCTGTTCAGTCTCGATACCGACCTAACGGACATGGACGGCATCGTGAGCCAGCAGCCGCCGATGACCCCGCCCGACGGGGGTATCTTCACCGGATTGGCCGTCGAGGATGGGAGACGACCGGAGGAGCGTGATGCCAACGGAGCGGAATGGAACGCGCCCGACAGCTGGGCCGTACGACGGCGTGGCGACGAGAACATGACACGATTGCGGGAGATTGACGAAGCTGGTGTGCCTCCTAAAGATGCCGATGACGGGACACCGTACTGCGTGCGCATCTTCCGCATCGACTCGACCTTTGCCACCCTCTCGGCCGGGCTGAACAGCACCGTCGACGAGCTGCTGCGTCAGCTGGGCAAGAAGTCGTTTCTTCAGGACGATCTCGAGAACTACCAGATTGTGATGCGCAAGCATGACCTCCAGCGGATCTTGGAGTCGGGCGAGCGGCCAATTGCGATTCAGAAGCGATTACTCGAACAAGCGGGATATATGGAAGCTGACCGACTGGATGAGATTGGTCGCGAGGACAACAGCTATCTATGCCGCTTCACGTTTGTGCCGACTCGATTGAGTGGGTACTACAGCTTGGTGGGTCAATTTTCGGACGCTTCGACCTTTTGCTGACTATCAACAGGAAAAGGACCCTGGTTTCGGGAAGATGGTCAAGTTCAGTCACGTTGATCTCCAAGGCCGCAACCTGATCGCCATTCCCATCACGCTCCATCAGAAATCCACCGAGATCATCTCTCTTAACCTCTCCCGAAATCTGTCGCTCGACGTGCCCAAAGACTTTATTCAAAGCTGCATCAACCTGCGCGAGATCAAGTATACTGGAAACGAAGCGTGGAAGCTGCCGCCAAGCTTGAGCCTGGCCAGCCGTCTGACCTATCTGGATGTGTCGAATAACCGACTGGAGCAGCTCGAACATGCCGAGCTCGACAAGATCCCCGGGTTGTTGAGCATCAAGGCCGCCAACAACATGATTTCCAAGATCCCCACCTACTTTGGCAAGTTCACGACGTTACGCATCTTGAACATCTCCTCCAATTTCCTGAGTTCCTTTCCCGACTTCTGCTGCGACTTGACCTCCTTGGTGGACCTCGACATCAGCTTCAACTCGATCGCCCATCTGCCCGAGAAGATTGGACAGCTGCGGGGACTGGAGCGGCTGCTGGCGACCAACAATCGATTGTCCGGAGCGTTCCCTAAAACGTTTGAGCGGCTGGAAAATCTACGAGAGGTGGATATCCGGTTCAACGCCATCTCTAGCGTGCAGGTCTTTGCGCAGCTGCCGCGGTTGGAGACGTTCATGGCCGGACACAACTCCATCTCGGTGTTTGAGGGGAGCTTTCCCCGCATTCGGACGCTCCATCTTAACCATAATCCGGTCACCCGGTTCGCCCTGATGCAGTCTGTTCCCAATCTCACGACGTTAACCTTGTCGGACGCCAAACTGGCACAGCTGCCGGACGACGTGTTCGAGAAGATGCCAAACCTGGAGAAGCTGATTTTAGATAAGAACCACTTTGTCATGTTGACGCCGAGCGTGGGCAAGCTGCGGAAGCTCGAACACTTGAGCCTGGCCAAGAACTCGCTGAGCAGCGTCCCACCGGAGATTGGCTGTCTACAGAACCTTCGATTTCTGGATGTCCGAGAAAACAACCTCAAGAAGCTGCCGTCAGAAATCTGGTGGGCACTTCGACTCGACAGTCTCAACGTCTCGTCCAATGTCCTCGAAGCGTTTCCCAAGCCCGGACCGGCTGCACCGATGACTCCGGGCGAGCTGGTGGAGAGTCCTGTGGGAGCTGTGACGGGCGCCCCGAATCTCGCCAGTCCGAGCATGGAGGATCTTGGGAAAGTTGAAGGCCCGGGAGGCAGACGACCCAGTCAAGGCGGACTGCTATGCGTCGGCAGCTCCCCGGCGTCGGCGCAGAGGGACGGTTCAATTGTGTCCGTCTATGGTCCTGGCGGCCGCAAGGCGTCCGTCATCTCGCGGACGGTCTCCGAAGGCACGGTGACGCCCGGCTCTCGAAAGGATTCGGGCTTTTCGAATCGGATCGCCTCGACGTTTGCTAGCTCCCTCCGACACTTGTATCTCGCCGACAACCGTCTCAACGATGAGGTGTTTGACGAGATTACGTTGCTCCCCGAGCTTCGAGTCCTCAATCTGAGTTACAACGACCTCTACGACATCCCCGCACACTCTCTCACTCGCTGGCCCCACTTAACCGAGCTGTATGTTTCTGGAAACGAGCTGGCCTCGCTGCCGTCCGACGATTTTCATCGACAGAGTTTGTTGAAGGTGCTGCACATCAACGGCAACAAATTCCAGGTCCTCCCCGCCGATCTGGGCAAGATTGACAAACTTGCGGTCCTGGATTGCGGGAGCAACGCGCTGAAGTACAACGTCTCGAACTGGCCATACGACTGGAACTGGAACTACAACCCGAACTTGAAGTATCTCAATCTGTCGGGCAACAAGCGGCTCGAGATCAAGCCGGCCCCGACGTCCGTCCACAACCGGGACATGCGAGATCTGACCGATTTCACGTCGCTTCAGAACCTGCGAGTGTTGGGTCTGATGGACGTGACGTTGATGGTTCCATCGGTACCTGATCAGACGGAAGATCGTCGCATCCGGACGTCAGGATCGTATGCTGGGTCGATGACATACGGCATGGCAGACACTCTCGGCAAGAATGAGCATCTGTCGACGATTGACATGGTCGTGCCCAAGTTTGGCGGCCACGAGGCAGAGACGCTGCTGGGATTGTTTGACGGCCAGGCGCTCTCGAGCGGCGGCTCCAAAGTCGCCAAGTTCTTGCATGAAAACTTCAACTACTACTTTGGCGATGAGATGTCAAGGTTGGCCAAGGGCACCGAAACTCCCGTCGACGCATTGAGAAGGACCTTCCTCGGACTGAATAAAGAGCTAGCCACGGCGGCCAATCAATCATTGGAAGGTACTCCTCCGCACATCGCCCACCGGGGTTCGGTGTCCTCACTGGCATTAACTCAAGAAGATGCCAACTCGGGTGGAGTGGCGACGGTGATGTTCCTGCAAGGAATGGAACTCTATGTGGCCAATGTCGGCGACGCCCAAGCCATGCTCATTCAATCCGAGGGTGGGCACAAGATTATTACTCGAAAACACCACCCGGTCGAGCCCAGCGAGCGACAACGCATCCGTGAAGCAGGCGGCTACGTCTCGCGAAACGGCAAGCTCAATGATGTTCTGGATGTGTCTCGCGCATTTGGTTACATCCAGCTCATGCCGGCGGTGATGGCCGCTCCGCACATCGCGCAGATCAAGCTCAAGGAGCAAGACGAGATGATCTTGATCGCATCGAAGGAGCTGTGGGAATATGTCACGCCGGATGTCGTCGTCGATGTGGCGCGATCCGAGCGAGGGGATCTGATGCGTGCTGCACAGAAGCTGCGCGATCTGGCCATGGCGTTTGGAGCGACGGGGAAGATCATGGTCATGATCCTCGGCGTGGGCGACATCAAACTGCGTGAACGACAGCGATACCGTGCGCAGAGTCTCTCGATGGGTCCGTCAGGTCTATTGGATGAGCAATTCTTCCCGAGCAAACGGCCAAAGCGTAACAAAGACGGTCCTGACGACTCGGTGTTGCGCCGACTGGATCAAGAAGTGGAGGCCCCCACGGGTGAAGTCAGCATGGTGTTCACGGATATCAAGAACTCGACACTACTCTGGGAAACGTATCCGATGTCGATGCGATCGGCGATCAAGCAGCACAACGCGCTGATGCGACGACAATTGCGAATCATCGGTGGCTACGAAGTCAAGACGGAAGGCGACGCGTTCATGGTATCGTTCCCGACCGCCACATCTGCGCTACTATGGTGCTTCACCGTGCAGAGCCAGTTACTAGAAATCGAATGGCCAGCCGAGGTGCTCAACAGCGTGCACGGACAGGAAGTGCTCGACGCCGACGGCAATGTCATTTTCAGAGGTCTGTCCGTGCGGATGGGTATCCATTGGGGCGTGCCCGTGTGCGAGCCTGACCCAGTGACGCGCCGGATGGACTACTTTGGTCCGATGGTCAATCGAGCCTCGCGGATTTCGTCGGTCGCGGACGGCGGGCAGATTACCGTTTCGTCGGACTTTATCGGCGAGATTCAGCGTGTGCTCGAGACGTACCACGAGATTGATCGAGATGGGCCCGAGGACGCACTGAGCGATGATCTTGTGGGGCAGGCCATCCGACGCGAACTGCGCTCGCTCAGCCTGCAAGGGTTCGAAGTCAAAGAGCTGGGCGAGAAGCGACTCAAGGGGTTGGAGAATCCGGAATATGTCTATCTGGTCTATCCGCACTCTCTGGCTGGTCGATTGAATGCCCAGCAACAACGAGCGGAAGAGACGGCACAGTGGACGAGTCATCCGGCAACGGTCAGTCGGGAGAGTCAGCTATCCTTCGACACGGACGTGGTCTGGCAGTTGTGGAATATTACTTTGCGACTCGAGATGCTCTGCAGCGCCTTGGAAGATCCGGAGTCGACGGTGTTGAAAGCGCCTGAGACGGCATTGTTGGAAAGGATGAAGAGTCGAGGCGGGGAGGTGACGGATCGATTTTTGATGAATTTTGTGGAACATCAGGTTTCGAGGGTTGAGGTGTGTTTTATCGTCCCATTTCTTCCGATGCCATCCTATTCCATCCCAATCATTCCATCAATCGCATCCCCATCTCATTTCAACTCCTCCTATATCACCTACATATCGTCCCATGGATGCTAACATGATATAATATAAAGACATGTTCCACCGCCCTCTACCTCCGCCATCTCCACCGTCCTTTCAACACCGTCGAAAACAGCCTCCTCGAACTATCACGCCCCATGGCCGAGATCCTCGACGACACCGTCAGTCGTCTAGCGACCATTGAAGAAATCGACGCCAAAGAAGATCGATTAAGAATGTTGGCGGATCGAATGGGCATGGATTTGGATGATCTATAGATGATGGAAATTTGATATTCTCGACGATTATTTTCGATCGAGGGGGTGAACTAGTCATCATCGAAGAAAGCGACGCCGAAGAAAATGCGCTTGACGGTGATAGCGGAGCGGATGGGGACGTCGAAGTTGATGATCAGAATCAATCCACAGCGAGCCCTGCCTGCTCAAATGGACCCGAATAAAGGAGTGACCGAGGTCGAGATCCTCGACGACACCATCAGATCAGGCGACTACCCACCACCGACGAAATCGACACCAAGCATGAAGACCGGTCGAGAGCGTTACCGAAGCGAATGAGGGTTGAGTTTAATGATGTGTACAACTTTATGTACTCGAATCAGGGATATTATCAGGCAAAGGCGTCTGGTTGATCGGTTCATGGCTGTTTGGAGACGAATGTCCGTTACTGGGTACGTAGGTTAGACGCTATCTATTTTATGTTTAGGAATATTGTACTGTATTCACGCTTGATGCCATCTTTCTTCATTCATCTTATCTACTGTACTCATTTCATAGTTAAATCACCTCTTTCTTCATCTCCGTCGGTTGGTTGGTTGGTTGGTTATTTGGTTGATTCAAAGAATTCCAAGGAAGAGGTTCAAGACAGACCACGCAACGGAAGGGAAGTTTTTTTTTGGATGAGTTTTCAGATTCTATGTTCTTTGCGGATTCACTTGGTATAGGAATAGGAATAGGGATAGGGATAGGGCAGGAATCGTGTGTTGTATGATTTTGTATTACAATTACATTATTCCTTTCTTCGTATGGTGGATAGGGAGGGTACTAGTGTAGCAAAATTTATTCAATAGAGGTAGATGCAATTCATCCTTTGGTGAAGTCGGAGCCAGAGCCCGTTAACGAGTTAGAACTAGAACGACCCTGCCTTGGGGAACGGAATGAGAGGATGATGAATGTCTAGTTGAATGGGATGGGATTACCGTTGATAGGGTGATATGATAGGCAAGATCTCAGGTTCTCCAGATAGCTGGAAGAGGCAACTGGGGCGAAATATGTAGATAGGATAGTGATAGTAGTGGAACCTTAATAGATTGAGTCCATGCACCATCCAAAGTCGAATTAGTCGAGCACCAACCCGGCCTCTTTATTCATTTGAAGATACTATTCGACGAATCCAGATGTAGTAATGTCTGAGACGAGTATGATCCGTAGAGAGCTAGGAGGCAGGTGGTAGAGGCTCACCGGTTTACGTGGGAGACAGCTAAATTAAATAAATTAAATAAATTAAATAAATAAGTCTAGTCCAGCAGTAAAAGTATGAATACAGTAAGCGCTGAGAGATCCTAGACTGGGTTTATATATGATTCTGGTAAAAGATCGGCTTGTAGTTCGTCTTATAGCCTTGATGCTGATGATGATGACAATAGGCTGTCTTTTCATTGCTGATCGGACTCAGGATAATAAGAAGCTCCAGTTCTTTCTATCAGCTAGAGTACCGGTGTTCCCTCTGAAGTTCTTCTAGTAAAAATAAATCCGAGAAAAAAAACCCAAAAAAGAGAGCCACGGGCGAGGCTCGAACTCGCAACCTACAGATACCCTGTCTCTCCGATGAGAAATTAAGAGTCTGTTGCGCTAACCAATTGTGCCACCGCGGCTTTGGTTTTTGCGTTTCTGGCCTATTTCCAGATATAGATTCCTCTCGGATCAGCACCGCATTGCTTGCAGAAGGACCAGTTAAGCTAGCGAACAACAACTGCTGCTTCATGGATTGACATGGCAATATATAATTGGTATGAACGGAGTACGCCTGTTAGAGAGCGTAGTGAACATTCGATACAATTCATGATGAGAGTAACAGAGTCCGAATGAATCTTCGTCGTCAGAGCAACGACCACAGGTTTCACCATTACCGTCGTCATAAGTCCGATGAAGAGAAGACGTTGGCATCGTCGTCAGTTTGATGGAGGTACCACGGTCAACGTCAGCCTAACGACAGGCGTCTGTCGCCTTCAATTCGACGAAGGAAAGAACCTATCTCCTCGTCGTTATTCCGCTGAAGGAACTCATCCTCTCCAGCATCATGGGTCGACTGCCTGCCCTTGTCATCATTGCCAGGTGAGTACCCTAGTACATCATCCGTGACATCATTCTGATTTACTCTCTAGACATGGTGCGAGACTCGACGCAGCCGATTCACAATGGCACCTCACCTCCCCTACCCCTTACGATCCACCACTCACCTACGGCGGCTGGCATCAATCCCGAGCGCTGGGAGCGCGGATTGCTAGTCTGTTGCGCGCTCGAGAATCACCAGCCAACACCGAATGGGAAGGTGTGATCGACACCCAGCCCGATACTGGCCATCGCCCACACCGTGTCATCATCCATACCTCACCTTACCTCCGATGCGTGCAAACATCCATCGGCATCAGCGCGGGGTTGGCACAGCAGCCCGCCCCTCGGGAGTATGGCAACGACGGAGGCGAGCCACGCAAGAACCCTCCACCCGGGAAAGTGCGCCCGTTACTACGCGTTGATGCTGTTCTCAGCGAGTGGCTTAACCCCGACTACTTCGAACTTATCACACCACCTCCGGACTCGATGTTTCTCCTGGCCAGCGCAAAAGGGGAGCTGCTCAAGCCTGGAGACTACACCCATATTCACGACAAATCCGCAGCCAGCACCTTCCCCGGCGGTTGGAGTGCAGTCGATACCGATAGCCCGCTGTCACGGATCTCGCAACTCGCCGAGGCCTTGCCTCGAGATCGTGCTGCGAGTAATAGTGTCGTTGAGGGAGGACGCGAGGCTCGAAGATTACTCGTGGACACACGCACCGACGCGTATGTCCACCCGATTCCTTCCTACGCGGTCTCCTCCTCGGATCCGATCCCGGCCGGCTACGTAGCCCATGCTCGCGACGCCTGTCTTGACATCGATTATCAATGGGACAGCAGCCGGGAGCCGCTGAACTGGGGTAACGGCGGGGAATATGGCGAGGAATGGGCTGCCATGCATAAGCGCTGTCGAAAAGCCTTGCACAAGATGCTATCGTGGTATCGCGATCAAGAATCAACCGATCACGACACCGTTCTCATTCTGGTCTCGCATGGCGCAGCCTGCAATGCCTTTGTCGGTGCTCTGACCGACACTCCTGTGCTTATGGACGTTGGACTGGCGTCTTTGACACTCGCCGTCTGCAAAGATCCGAATCACACGGATGGGATCGCAGAAGCGTACGATGTCAAATTGATCGGTTCGACGGACCACCTTCGACCGAGTTCGTCAAGTCACCAGGGCAGTCCTACCGTCGGCACGCCGCTACGCAAGCATCGACAGACGGGGAGTGTTGTCGATGGGAAGTTCACCGAACGACCGAGTCGGTCTTCGCTCGGGAGTTTGAAACGAAGTTCGCAGTCGGCTTCACCGGCCTCGGCGCGGATGTCACCCGTCACGCCCAGCGGGCTGTGGAACAGCTCGCCTGCGCCGAGCGTCACGCCGGAGGAGGGTGGCGATCAACAGTCCGACACCAATGGAAACAGTAAGACGAATCATGTCCGTCCCGAACGAAGACGTGGTCTGTGGGGCTCTTCGTCAGACATTACGCGTGTCATGGATCGTGACCGCGGAGGAAAGAGGCGATGGACGGTTAATGACCCGCCGTAGTCAATATTCGCTACCTAGCCATCGTCTCAGGTCAGGCCGGCATGAAAAATCTCTCCTCCCATCTTCTTCCTTCACGGCACGATCGAGTCGAGCCTGCTGCACACATCTAGGAGCTGAGCTTGATTTCATTGGACTAGTGACGATGGCATTGCTCCTCCTTCTCCATCAATCTGGCGGCGAAGAGCCCCACAGACCACGTCTTCGTTCGGGACGGACATGATTCGTCTTACTGTTTCCAT
>QQTW01001412.1_pt1 | contig 16763 bp, 16 predicted proteins | sample 1904831 | NCBI WGS metagenome assembly QQTW01 (sample SAMN09435610, study PRJNA476489) | Subsurface metagenome, whole genome shotgun sequencing project. | reverse complement strand
TCGCGATCATGGACATCACCCAGGAGAAGAGCCCCTTCTCCGGAGAACCGACCCGCGTGCGGGTCAGGCGCGAGGGCCGCAACGCCTACTACTCCGTCACGGACGAACGCATCCTGACGATCCTCGGCCTCGGCGAGGAACTGCTCCGCGACAACCGCGAGTGCCTGGAAGACTGCGACACCATAAAGAACTAGGCAAACCGGCCGGGTCTCACGGTCACCGTGCCGAACCGTAGAACGGCGTGGACTTTCAGAGTTCTTGACAGTTTCTGAGAGAGCTACTAGCCTCCCGGGCATGTCCGTCGAGTTCCTGCTGACGTCGCTGGTAGTGGTCCTTATCCCCGGCACCGGGGTGGTCTACACGCTCTCGAGTTCTATCGGCGGCGGCCGGCGGCGCGGGTTGTTCGCCGCCGTCGGCTGCACCCTGGGCATCGTCCCCCACATGCTGGCCGCCGTGCTGGGCCTCTCCGGGATCATGCAGGCCGGATCCGTCGTGTTCGAGGTGGTTCGGTACGCGGGGGTCGTCTACCTCGTCTTCATGGGCGTGTCGATGATCCGTAACGCCGGCACCCTGCCGCTGGAGGGCGAGGACGCCCCGGTAAACTCCATGGGCCCCGTCGTGCGGCGCGGGATCCTTCTGAACGTTCTGAACCCGAAGTTGACCCTGTTCTTCTTCGCCTTTTTGCCGCAGTTCCTCGACGCTTCGCCGGGTTTGCTCGATACGGAGCTGATCTGGCTGGGTGGAATCTTTATGCTGATGACCCTCGCCGTGTTCGCCTTCTACGCGCTCGCGAGTGCCGCCGCCCGCGACCTCGTGCTCTCGGCACCCGTCGCCCGGCGCTGGATCGAGCGCGCGCTCGGCACGATTCTTATAGGATTCGCCGCCAAGCTCGCGTTCACGGATCGGTAACCCGATAAGGCCTGCACGGTCCTCGCGCGTGTTTACCCGAAGAGTTCGGCGGGAACCTTGAAAGTTCGTCACACACTATTACGGATCAGGGGTACTCACAAATGGCGCAGGCGCAGGACTTGAGGCGGGCAATAACCTCGATGGCGGGCCGCGGGGGTCCGATGCTTTCGGCCTACGTGAGCGTGAACGCCGCCATTCCGGAGAACCAGGAGCGGGCCTACCTGGTACGCCTCAGGGACGCGATGGACGACGCGGGCGTTCCGGAAGCTCTGCGGGATCGGGTCAGGGGGAGTCTCGAAGGGGAGACGCACCCCCGCGCCAGGACGCTCGCCGTCTTTGCGGCGGAGGACGGCCTCTTCGAAGTCTACCGGCTGCAGGTGGACCTGCCGGAGTCTAGCCGCTGGGGTGATCCCTACGTGGCGCCGCTCACGCTCGTGCTCGACGAGTACGAAGCCTACGGGGCGGTCGTCGTGGACGCCGAGAGGTTCCGGTACTTCGTGGTCTCGCCGCTGGCGGGGGCCGAGGGGGAGGACCAGATCAAGGGCAACGGCTTCCGCGAGGTGGACGTGGACCCGTCCGAACCGTATCCACGGGGTGGGATGGACCAGGAGTCGAGCAGCCGCCGGACGGAGGCCAACGTCCACAAGTTCTACAAGCAACTCGGCGAGCTGACCCGGGACCTCACGCTCCGCGAGGGGGTGAAGCGCCTGATCCTGGCCGGCCCCGACGAGAGGACCGCGGAGTTCCGAAGCCTCCTCCCGAACGAGGTCAAGGACCGCGTCGTCGCCGAAGAGCACCTCAACCTGGGCGGCCCGGAAGGGGAGCTTTTAGACCGCCTGGAGGAGATCCGGGAACGCGCCGAGCACGAGCGGCAGGGAGAGCTTCTGGCCGGGATCCGGGAGGGCGGCGTCCGCGGGCCCGCGGACACCATAAAAGCCCTTCAGGAGGAGAACCGCGTCTACCACCTCGCGGTCCTGTGGGAGCTTGACGGGGAGGTGCGCTGGTCCGACGCCGACGGGCTCGCGATCATGGACATCACCCAGGAGAAGAGCCCCTTCTCCGGAGAACCGACCCGCGTGCGGCCCCTCACCGATGTGCTCTTGGAGCTGGCGGCGGCCCGCGGCGCGCGCCTGGACTTTATGCGCGGCGAGAACGAGAACACCGACATTTTGCGCGACGAGTTCGGCGGCATAGCGGGCCTTACCCGCTTCTAGAGAGGATTTTCGGGAGAACTTTTGGCTCCTCGGCTCCAGACGGAGACGAGGAGCCGACCGTCGGCGCCTGCAAACCCCCGCTTGAAGTGTTTCGGTTCCGTTTCGTTTATGTTAAAACTCTTGCAAGAGATCCAGTTGGGTGTTAATTTCGTATAGGTCTTTGTGGCGCGTTGGCGTATTAGCGCCGGTCGTCGAGGGGCTGGTTCACGACACATACGCTCCCTGTCGGGGAGAGAAGCAAGGAGGAGCGATGGCGGGAAGGTCAGGTAGTGGCTGGGGTAGGGCAGGGATATTGTTGCTCGGTGTCGTCGCGCTGGTAGTCGTGGGCACCTCTGTCCTGGTTGGAACGCAACTGCTCTCTAGTCCCGGTGGAGACCAGGCGCAGAAGAGGGCCGTCGAGCCCTCCGGGGCCAAGCAGGACCCGCCGAAGGCCATCGAGGAGACCACCCAGGCGGAAGAGGAGCCGGAGCAGGCCCAGGCCGAGACGGATGAGGCCAAAAACGATGAGGCCGAGAAGGACGCCGTCGAGGAGCAGAAAAAGGAGACCGGCGACCAGGAGCAGGTAGAGATCGCCGCCTCCGAGCCGGAGCCGGATCCCGCCTCTGCCTCTGCCTCCGCGTCGGCTGAAGCCACGACGGAAGAGGCATCTGCCTCCGCGTCAGCGGAAGCCACGACGGAAGAGGCATCTGCCTCCGCGTCGGCTGAAGCCACGACGGAAGAAGCTTCAGCTTCCGCCGCGGCCTCCGCGCCGGCGGACACCACCATGTCCCTTAGTGTCCCAAGCATCGGCCTCTCGACCACCGTCTACGAGGGCACGGCCGAGGATTCGCTCACCGCGGGGACGGGCCACCTCGCGGGTACCGGGTATCCCTGGCTCCCCGGCTCCAACACCTACGTGGCCGGCCACCGTCTCGGCTACCCCGGCACCGGCAGCGACCACGTCTTCTGGGACCTGCCCTCCGTGGCGATCGGCGATCCGGTCTCGCTCACGGACGCCAACGGCCGGACCTACGATTACGCGGTCAGCGAGATCCTGGAAGTGCCGATCACGGACCTGTCCGTGACGGAGCCGACCGGGAGCGACGTCGTGAGTCTGCAGACGTGCATCGAGGATTACGGGGACTACTGGACGGCCGGGCCGAACTGGAGCGTCCGCTACGTCGTCCGCGCCACGAAGGTCTAGTAACGTTTAGCCTTCAGCTTTAAGCGGTCAGCCTTCAGCTTTTTGGTTCTGCTGAGGGCTGACCGCTTTGTCTTGCGCGTCGGCCATGGTGCGCAAGATCTTGGGGGAGGCGAGCCAGCGGAGTTGGCCGGCGCCGGGTTCCACGGGGCCATCGAAGCGAATGCAGGCGACGCCACCTTTTTTTATGGTGATCTCCGCCCCGTCCGCCTCGCCTGTGAGCAGGTACGAGGCGAGTTCGTGCAGGCCGGGCCGATGCCCGACCACGGCGACGGCAGACTCCGCTTCGTAGGCCTTGAGGGCCCACATCGCCTTCTCCGGCGGCAGCGTCGGTTCGAGCGGGGTCGAGGCCTCTGGCCTGGTCCAGCCTTCGAGCCCGGCCAGCACCTCGGCCGTCCGCCACGCCCGCTCGAAGGGGCTGCTGAGAAGCGCTTCCACCCGCGGCGCCAGCAGGGCGAGCCCGGGGAGGGAGACCCGGAAGGACTCCTCCCCCTCCGGCGTTAGCGGGCGGAAGGAGTCGTCGGGCCAAAGCTCCGGGTCGCGCCCGTGGGCGGCGGCGTGACGCACCAGATAGAGGTCCACGCGGGGGTTAGCGGGCGCTCTTTTTGGGGCTCTTGGCGGACTCCTTCATGGCCTTCTCGAAGTCCCTCCAACTCTTGCCCTTGGTGAGGACCCGAAACGGTTTGGACCGGAGCACTTCGGAGCGTATTCCGGCGGCCTCCCGAAGGTAGCGCTCGGAGTAGACGCCCATGGTAAATGCGGCGCCCCGGGGGACCCGCGGACCCTCCGTCGTGGTGCCGAGTTCCCGCAAGGTCCCCGCGGCGACGATCGCGTCCTGGTGGTCACCGAGGTCGTCCTGAAGCGCCTTTAGGGATGAGATCAGGCCCGCGGCGGGCTTGCCGTAGACCTCGGAGACGAACTCCAGGGTGTAGCGGAGCCGCTTGCCCTTCTTGCGAAGCTCGTGGAAGTTCTCCGGCGGCGAGGACCCATCGAGGCTTTTTGCGGCCTTGCGCCACTTGCGGTAGTGGGCGGAGATCAGGGCCGGCGCCGCGGAGGTGACGGGCTCGCCCTCGGGGCTGTGGCCGTTGGTCTGCGCGAGCTCCCGTTCGGCACCCGGGCCGCGCCTGAGCATCTCACTGAAGGAGGTCTCCAGGCGCTCGTAGCGCGCGGAGTCGAGCGCCTCCAGCATGCGCCCGCGGGCCTCCGTCCTGCGCTTTTTTATGACCTCGAGGATCTTGCCCAGAAAGTCCGAACTCTCCTCGTCGGTCTCGCCCCTCCAAGCCTCGAGGCGGCCGACCTGGACGTCCAGGTCCCTGACGTCGCCCAGGGTGCCCGCCACCCAGCGGAGCTCCTCGCGAAACCACTTGGCCCTCTCCGGCAGCGCGCCCTCGAAGACCTTTATGGCGGCCCGCATCCGGCGCGTCGCCACGCGCATGTCGTGAAGCTCCTCCGGGTCCTCGCCGATCCTGGTGCCGGGCTCGTGGGATCGCATCTCGGCGAACTGCCGGCGCAGGACCGCGAAGGCCACCTCGCCTAAAGTCATGGTCGGGCCGATCTCCGTGGGACCGGCCTCGGTGTCGCCGCGCGGGCTGAGGCCCGTGGCGTAGAGCCCCGTCTCGAACTTGGAGATAGAAGCCGGCTTCAGCTCGAGTGCGTACTGCATCTCGTCCACAAAACCCCGGAGGTCCGGCGTCGGGGCGGTCCCCACACCGGCCTCTACCTCGACGCGCCTGAGTTGGGCCGACTCCCTGCCCCCACCGAGCGGTATCTCCGAGAAATCGAGCAGGACCTCCCCGATCCGGACCCGGTTGGCCGGCGCGCCGTCGCCCGACACCCCGTTGTCGGAGGCGCCGTTCTCGGACTCGCCCGCAGGGTTCTCCAGCAGGAGCGCGAACTTCTGGCGGCGGGTGCTGACCTCGAACATGGGCCGCATGTCCTGCCCGCCGAGGAGGGCGCGGGTGCGCTCCCCGACCGGGCCCGGCGCCTTGGCCAGCGTGGCCGGTTTGTCGTCGCCCAGGGGCTCCGTGATCTCCCGCCGCCGCCGGACGTTCCCCTCGGCGGGCGAGAGGGATTTCATCGTCGCCTCGGCGTTGCTCCCGGCCTTGCGGATGCGCAGGGCGTAACCGGCCCGGTAGAAGCGCCAGTCCTCCGCGTCGTAGTAGACGTCGGTGATCTTATTCTCCGACTCGGGCTCGACCACGAGCCCCGACCCGGACGAGTGCTGCCGCAGCCACGCCTCCACGGACTCGAGCTCCGCCGCGTCAAACTGCCACTCGACTTCCTGATGGTCTACCGGCGAGCGCCTCCTCCTGGAGGAGTTCCCACCGGACTTTCTGGTCCCACCCGACATCCGCCTGCTGCTCTGTTGCGCCACTCTTCCTCGCTCTTGTCGTTCACCTTATCCGGCGGCATTTTAACATGCATGAAATATAATGAATGTGCCTATCGAGTAGGAGAAACGAGTCCTTTTCTACGCAACCGGGTGTGCCTCAGGTGGACGAAAGCGAAGGCGTCGACCCGGCGCGGGTTCGTATATCCTGTTCGTGGCGGCGCGTCGTGGGCCTCGTGGAGGGACGCGGGTGGGAGGTCGTTCGTTTGTGGGGTGGTTTGCGTGGAAAACTTGACGGTCTCGTACGCGGAGGTGGTGGTCCGGCTGCTCGCGACGGCGATCCTGTGCGGTTTGATAGGCCTGGAGCGCGAGACGCGAGACCAGTCCGCGGGTTTCAGGACGCACATCCTTCTAGGCCTCGGCGCCGCGCTCTTCACGTTGGTCTCGGCCTACGGTTTTCCCGAGTTTACGAGGGCGGCGCTAGAGGGCGGGGGGCGGGGCGTCCAGTTCGACCCGACGAGGATCGCCGCGCAGGTCGTCACGGGCGTCGGCTTCCTGGGGGCGGGTGCGATCATCCGCCGGGGCGTCGACGTCCGGGGCCTCACCACTGCCGCCAGCCTGTGGACCGCAGCCGCCATCGGCCTGGCCTCGGGCGCCGGCTACTACTTCGGCGCCGCGGCCACGACCGCCGTGGTCCTCGTCGCCCTGTACCTGCTACGCGGCGTCAGGGTCTACGTCGTCTCGCGGTTTCGCACCGCTTTCGGCGTCCTGGGTGTCCAGTTCGCGGGCACGGGCGCGGAGGTCTCAGACGTAACGCGCATCCTGGAGGGCCGCGGCGTGAGGATCCGTAGCACCGACGCCGCGATAGAAGGCGGAAGGGCCAGCTACGAGATCCAACTGCGTATCCCACCGGGCAGGAGCATAAACGAGGTGCTGGCCGAAATCTCCGCCCTGCCGAACGTGCGGCGCGTCAGCATCACCGGCCTCCACGAGGTGGAGTAGCACGGCGCCTTTGGCGCCTCTCAGCACACTCCGGCGGGCTCCTCCCTTCGGTCGTCGCGCACGCTCCGGCTTCGCCTGCGCTTTCAGCACGGCGCTTCGCGCCTCGTCAGAACCCTTCCGTGAGCAGGACGGCCTGGCTGTCCAGCGGTTCTTCTCCTTCCCCGGGGTGGCGGCGTTCGAACTCGCCGTCGGTCTTGAGTTCCCAGCCGTTGACCGTGTCGGAGAGTTGGAGGTCGAGGAGGCGGCGGACCTTCTCGCGGTGGCGTTTTTCGCGCAGGGGGAAGGCCGTCTCGACCCGCCGGTCGAGGTTGCGCTGCATGAGGTCGGCGCTGCCGAGGTAGATCCTCTCGTCCTCCCCGTCCCCGAAGGAGAAGATGCGGGCGTGCTCCAAAAAGCGCCCGACGAGCGAGACGACGCGGATGTTCTCGCTCACGCCTTCGACGCCCGGCCGCAGGCAGCAGATGCTGCGCACGATCAGGTCTATCTTGACCCCGGCCTGCGAGGCCTCGTAGAGCAGCTCTATTATCTTCGGGTCCGTGAGGGAGTTGGTCTTGCAGGTGATCCGGGCCGGCTCACCCTTCTTCGCCTTCTCGGCCTGCTCCTCGATCCCCCGCATGATGCGGGCGCGCAGGGTCACGGGGGCGACGAGCAACTCCTGGTACTCCTCGTGCTCCGAGTATCCGGTGAGGTAGTTGAAGAGGTCGGAGCCGTCCTCGGCCAGTTTCTGGTCGTCGGTGAAGTACGAGAAGTCCGTGTAGACGCGGGCCGTGCCGGGGTTGTAGTTGCCCGTGCCGAGGTGGAGGTAGCGCCTCAGGCCGTGGCCCTCGCGGCGGACGACCAGGCAGATCTTGGCGTGCGTCTTCAGACCCACGATGCCGTAGGCGACGTGGACCCCCCGCGCCTCCAACTGGCGCGCCCAGGTTATGTTCGGCTCCTCGTCGAAGCGCGCCTTGAGCTCCACGAGCACGGCGACCTGCGTCTGCTCGTCGCGGGCTTCGGAGAGCGCCTCGACTATGGGCGAGTTCGACCCGACCCTGTAGAGGGTCTGCTTTATGGCGAGCACCTCGGGGTCGTTGGCGGCGGCCCGGACAAAGTCTACGACCGGAGAGAATGAGTCGTAGGGGTGGTAGAGCAGGATGTCGCCGTTGCGGGTGGCCTGGGTGATGGAGCGGGCGTTCCGGAGCTCCTGCGGCACCCGCGGCGAGATGGGCGGGTAGAGCAGGTCCGGGCGGTCCAGGTGCGTGAGCTCGTCGAGGTCCGCGAGCCCTATGGGGTGGGGCGCCTCGAAGACGGAGTTCTCGTCGAGCCTGAGGTTGCCCGCGAGCCACTCTTTTAGATCATCCGGCATCTCGTCTGAGACCACGAGCCTCACACCCTGGCCGAACCAGCGGCCTTCGAGCTCGTCCTCTATCGCTTGCAGAAGGTCGGAGGCCTCGTCCTCCTCTATGACGAAGTCCGCGTTGCGCGTCACCTGGAAGACGTAGCTCGCCGTGACCTCCTTGCCGGGGAAGAGCTCGTCCAGGTTCGCCGCGATGATCTCCTCGACCCGCACGAAGCGCAGCTCCGGGCGCTTTTCGGGGGTGGTCTCCGCGTCCGGCAGCCGCACGAAGCGGTCTATGGTCGTCGGCATCTTTACCCGCGCCATCACCCGCCGCCCCTCGTCCTCTATGACGACCAAGAGGTTCAAGGAGAGGTTCGAGATGTGGGGGAACGGGTGGGCCGGGTCTATCGCCAGCGGCGTCAGGATCGGCAGTATGTCCCGGACGAACCTCTCCCTGAGCTGCCGCTTCTCGGCGGCGCGGACCTTCTTGTGCGGGATGATCTTGATGCCCTCTTCTTCGAGGGCCGGGATGAGATCCTTGTTCAGGACGTGGCGCCGCTCCTCGAAGAACTCCTCTGTGCTCTCCTTTATGCGCGAGAGTTGCTCTTCCGGGGTCAGCCCGTCGGGGACGGGGTTGGGCAGCTCGGAGGCGACCTGCTGCTGGAGCCCTGCGACCCGGATCATGAAGAACTCATCGAGGTTGGTCTCGGAGATCGCGACGAACCTGACCCTCTCCAGGAGCGGGTGGCGGGGGTCCCTGGCCTGCTCGAGCACCCTGTCGTTGAAGCTGAGCCACGAGAGCTCGCGGTTGATGTAGAGCGACGGGTCCGAGAGGTTGGGCCTGCGCGCGACGTCCGTCATACCCGTCCCCCCTCGGCCAGCGCTAGCAGCGTTCCCTCCCTGATGCCCCCGCGCGCCACGGTCAACTCCTCTTTGCCGAAAGCCTCCAACACCGTGGCGAGCGTCGTGATCGCGGCCGGCAAGACCCGCGCCCGCTCCGGCGCGAGACCGTGCTCCCTGGCGAGCACCCCGGAGGGCACACCCCGGATCTCCCCCGAAAGACGCCACAAACGCCCGACGGCCAGTGGGTCGGGGGTGATCTTGACCATAGCCCGTGCCGAACCGCCGACCGCCACCACGGGCGCCTCCCCGATATTCCAGTCCGGCAGGAGCCCGGCCACGTGCCCCCCCAACTCCTCAAGCTCCTCGTCCGTCGGGGGGTCGGCTTGCACAAAGCGTTCCGTGGTGCGGTTGGTACCGAGGGGCAGCGAGACGCGCTCCTCCACCACCCCGGACGCATCACCGAAGATCAACTGCGCAGAACCCCCTCCGAGGTCAACCACGAGCACCTTTCCCGTCCCGCGACCCCCGAGCGCCGAGAGCGCCCCCCGGAAACCGAGTTCGGCCTCCTCTTTGCCGGAGATGAGGCGCATCTTCAGTCCGGTCGCCTCCCGCACCCGCTCCACCAGCTCGGGCCCGTTCTCCGCGTCGCGAACGGCGCTCGTGGCGAGCACCTCCGGCGACGGGGCCCCGTTCAGGGCGGCTATCCGGGCAAAGAAGTTTATGGCCTCGGCCGCGAGCAGGAGCCGCTCCTCCTCGAGGCGTCCCGTCTTCTCCACGCCGGCGCCGAGCCTGGCCGAAAACTTCTCCCCCGTAACGGGCAGGACCTCCCCCCCGTCGACCTCCCCGACAAGGAGATGTATCGTGTTTGATCCCACGTCTACGACCGAATAGCGACTCAAAGTCTTTCCCCCCACCGCGCGGCGTGAACACTCATACCGTTCATGATACCGTCCCGCCGTCCAGGGTGATATATTCGCCGCGCCAAAGATAATTCTCCACCCCTGACGGGGCAAACGCGTGGCGCGGATAGACTCTAGAACCGGGAGAATCCATGGCAAAAAAGAAGGACAAGAGGGCCGCGGAGATGCGCCGGGAGACCGGCCCGGTCACGGTGCCGGCGAGGCCCGACGCGAAGGTCCGAGACTACGACGCCCACGTGCTCGTGTGCAAGGGCGGCGACTGCAAGAAACGCGGCTCGAAGGACGTCCAGCGGGCGCTCAAAGACGAGTTGCGCGCGGCCGATATGAACCGCGACGTCCGGATAGATTCCGTGGAGTGCCTCGGCCTCTGCAAACACGGGCCAAACGCCATCGTCTACCCGCCGGGGACGTGGTATCTAGGCTTGATCGAAGCCGACGCACCCGAGATCGTCGAGGGCCACCTCAAAAACGGCGGGCCCGTCGAGCACCTCGCCGCCGAGTTGCGTCCGCGCAAGAAGCGCCGCTCTAGGCCACGCTCGTGAGTTCGGCCTGAACCACGAGGCGCTGCGAGTAGTTGGGCAGGGTGCAGGTCTGGAGGCTCACGATGCTTCTGCCGGGGACGGGCTGGGTGACCGAGTAGGCGCCGGGGTTGACGACGAACTTCTCGAAGACCTCGTAGTTGTAGCGCGTCCCGTCGGCGTCCCTGAGGATGACCCTGTCGCCGGCCTCGAGCCTGTTCAGGTCGTTGAAGACGAGGAAGCTGGCCGTGCCGGGGAAGCCCATGCGGTGGCCGGCGATGTACACGTTGGCGCCGTCCTGCCAAGGGAAGCCCGTGCTGTTCACGTGGAGCGTGCCGTCGTGGAGCGCGGCCTCGTCGTTTGAGGGACCGGTGTAGACGGGCACGCCGCTCACGCGGCGCATGTCGGGGACGGTGAGGCTCAGATCGCCGCTCTTCGGCGGCTCCTTGCCGAAGATGGCCGCCGTCGCCAGCGGGTCGCCCACGACGAAAGAGTAGCCGACGAGGGCCAGCCCCGAAAAGACCATAAGCGTGGCGAGCAGGTAACCGAAGATCCTGCCACCGCTCCTCCTGCCCCGGTACGTTTTCATCCTCCTGCGCCTCCTGTACGAGCCTCTGAACGGAGCATACTCCAGAAAAGTAACACCACGGTTACAACCCGCGTTCTAACCGGCGCTCTTTAGCTCCCCCTGGACGACGAGGCGCCTGGAGTAGTCCGGGAGCGTGCACGTCTGGAGGCTCACCACGCTCTTGCCCGGGACGGGGCGCAGGACCCGCACGGCGCCGGGGTCGACCACGAACTTGTCGAAGACCTCGTAGGTGTAGCGTTTCCCGTCGACGTCCGTCAGGGAGATCTCATCCCCCTTCTCCACCTCGTCCAGGTCCCAGAAGACGAGGTCGCTCTCTGTCCCCGGGTAGCCGACCCTGTGCCCGGCGATGTACACGTTGGCCCCCTTCTGCCAGGGGAACCCGGTCCCTTTCACGTGCGCGGTCCCGTCGTGCATGGCGTCCTCGTACTCGTCGCTCGCGGCGTCGTAGACGGGCACGTCCTCCACCCGGTCCATCCCCGGCACGGTCAGCTTGAGGGTCTTCTCCTCCGGCGCATCCACCCGGGGCCCGCGGACTCTCTCGACGACCCTCTCGGGCAGGCTCCTGGCGAACCTCTCCTGCACCTCGTCCGTGACCTTCTCCGAGACCTTCTCCGGCGTGTTCGCCGACGCGGGCGCTTGGCCGCCGAACAGGGAGTGGAGCAGAAGGCCGATACCGACGAAAAGCACGCACGCCATGCCCGCCGTTATCAACCTCCCGGCGCTTGCGCCCTTCATCTTCTTCATCGCTCTCGACCCCCTTTCCGGTATAGTTCTGAATCGAGGATTAAAAGTTACTACCGTCGGATAACAATTTGGTAACAGAAGGGGATTTTGTTGGTAACGGTTCCCTCATGGGCGCGAGGGCGTCGTCGCCGCTATAATCCCCCCTCGTGAGGATCGGGGTTCCTAGAGAGGTTTTAGACGGCGAACGGCGGGTCGGGTTGGTGCCCGAGACCGTCGCCAGGCTCGTCAAGGAGGGTTTCGAGGTCGTCGTCGAGTCGGGGGCCGGCCGCGACTACAACCTCGACGCCCAGTACGAAGAGGCCGGGGCGGACGTAGTGGAAGAGGCCTCGGACGTCTACAGCGGGTCGGACCTCATAGTCAAAGTCGCCTCCCCCACCGAAGAGGAGGTCGGGATGATGGAGGGAAGCCGGATCCTCCTCTGCTTCCTCAACGGCCCGGGCAACCCACAGTTGGTCAACAAGCTCGCCGAGGCGGGTGTCACGGTCTTCTCGAACGAGGCCATCCCCCGCACGAGCGTCGCCCAGAGCATGGACGCATTGTCTTCGATGGGCTCCATCGCCGGCTACAAGACGGCCCTCATAGCCGCGGACTCTCTAGGCAAATACGTCCCTATGCTCTCGACCGCGGCCGGCACGACAAAGGCGGCGAAGGTCCTCGTCTTCGGGGTCGCGGTCGCAGGATTGCAGGCCATCGCGATCATGAACCGCCTCGGCGCCGAGGTCTTCGCCTACGACATCCGCCCCGAGACCAAAGAGCAGGCCCAGTCTTTGGGCGCCTCCTTTGTAGACTCTGACGACGAGGGCGAGGAGGAAGAGACCGAAGACGAGTTCGTCGAATACGAGCCAACGGGCTTCAACAAGTTCATGACCTCGCTCGGCTTCTACTCCTTCGCCGAGCCGCCGCGTGATAGGTACATCGTCGAGGGCGAAGAGGAGCCGCAAGAAGAGGACGAGCCCGAAGACGAAGGCTGGTCCAAAGAGAAGTTGGGGCGGGACCAGGAGCTTTTGCGGGAGCGGATAAAAGAGATGGACGTCGTGCTGACCACGGCGCTCGTGCCGGGCAGGAAGGCCCCGACGCTCGTGGACAAGGCGATGGTCGAGAGCATGAAGCCGGGGAGCGTGATCGTCGACCTCGCGGCCGAGGCCGGGGGCAACTGCGAGCTTTCGGAGGCCGGGGAGACCGTAGAGCACCAGCAGGTCAGGATCATCGGCCCCGTCAACGTGCCGAGCTCGATGCCCATACACGCCAGCCAGCTTCTCTCGCGCAACATGCACAACCTTATAGGCCACATCACCGAAGATAAGGCCGAGGACAAAGACGAGCACGACCTCCACCCGAACCTGGACTTCGAGGACGAGATAGTGGACAAGACCTGCATCGCCCACGACGGCGAAATCCGCCAGGAGGCGACCAGAGAAGCGCTGCAAAAAACATCCGAAGAGAGCGAGGCCGGTTAAGGGATGCAGGAGCTTCTGGCGCAGCTTGCCATACTAATCATCGCGGCGTTTCTGGGGTTCGAGTTGATCTCACGGGTGCCGAACCTGTTGCACACGCCGCTCATGAGCGCGACCAACGCCATCCACGGGGTGATCCTCGTCGGGGGCATGATCGCGCTGGCCTCCGAAGGCTCCTTGGCGATAAAGGTCGTCGGCTTCGTGGCCGTGTTCTTCGGGGCGATGAACGTGGTCGGCGGCTTCTGGGTGACCAACCGGATGCTCGGCATGTTCCGCCCCCCGCGCCCCAGGGTCAAGAAGAGAGAGGGCTAAACCTTGCAGGTCGCCACGTTCCTGGCCTACCTCGCCGCGGCGGCGCTTTTTATCGTCGGCATCCGCCGGCTGCGCACGCCCGAGACCGCCCGATCCGGCAACACCATAGCCGCCGTCGGCATGACCGTGGCGCTCGTCGCCACGCTCTTCGTCATCCGCTTCGAGAGCCTGCTCCTGATCGGGGCGGCGGTGATTCTGGGCTCGGTAGTCGGCGCCGTCTCGGCCCAGAGGGTCCAGATGACGGCGATGCCCCAGATGGTCGCGGCCTACAACGGCGTAGGCGGCGGGGCCGCGGCGCTCATAGCGCTCTCGGAGTTCTATCACCTGCAGGCCGAGGGCGAGATGAGCCTGGTCGCCGCGATCACGGTCCCTTTGACCATCCTGATCGGCTCGGTCAGCTTCATGGGTAGCGTCGTGGCGTTCTTGAAGCTTCAGGAACTCGCCTTTGGCGGCTCCGTCTCTTTCCCCCTCCAGCAGGTCGTGAACGCCTTGCTCTTCGTCGGCGTTCTCGTCCTCGGGGTCAACGCCGTCACGGACGGGTTGATTCTGCCGTTCCTCGCCCCGTTCGCCTCGATGGTCGCCGTCCTCGTGGCCTCCGCGGTTCTCGGCGTCCTGCTCGTCATCCCGATAGGCGGGGCGGACATGCCGATCGTGATCTCGCTGCTGAACGCCTTTACGGGCCTCGCGGCGGCGGCCTCGGGGTTCGTGCTCGGGAACTACATCCTCATCATCGGCGGCGCCATAGTCGGCGCGTCCGGCACCATCCTGACCCGGCTGATGTCGAGCGCTCTGGGACGGCCCCTGCGCAAGATCATATTCGCCGGCATCGCCGCCTCGGGCTCCAGCAAGGACGAGGACGGGGAAGACCGCGAGGTCAACGACGTGGGCGCGGGCGAGGTCGGCGAGTACCTCTCAGACCGGGCGGAGAAGGTCGTCATAGTCCCGGGCTACGGCCTCGCCGTGGCCCAGGCCCAAGGACCGATGCGCGACCTGATGGAGGCGCTCGAAGCCGAAGGTAAGACCGTCCTCTTCGGCATCCACCCCGTGGCAGGCCGGATGCCGGGCCACATGAACGTTCTCCTTACCGAGGCGGGCGTTCCCTACGCCAAGCTCTACGACCTCGAGGACATAAACCCCGAGCTCGAAGACGCCGACGCGGCCATCATCGTCGGGGCCAATGACGTCGTAAATCCCGCGGCCAACGACGAGGAGCAGGACAGCCCCATAAGCGGCATGCCCATCCTCAACGTCGAGGCCGCCGAGCGCGTCATCTTTATCAAGAGATCCCTGAGCCCCGGCTTCGCGGGCGTGGACAACCCGCTCTTCTACGACACCGACAAGACCATGATGCTCTTCTCCGACGCCAAGCAGGGCCTCCAGGACGTCGTAGAGGCCATCAAGAACTCCTGAAAACATTCGGGGGGCGGGAGACTTCTCTCCCGCCCCGCCCTTTAAGATCCGCCCCGTCGGTGGCGGGGAATGTTTGTTTGCTTACCTGTGACCGATAGGTATGGCCAGCCCTTCGACGTCCGTGCCGATGGCGCCGATCCTACCGATCTTCGCGAGCCGCCCGTTGTCCAGGTTGACCTTGTAGAACATCGAGCTTGGGCTCTCCATCGGCTGCAGGGCGGCGTAGCCCTCGTCGCCGGCCGGGGAGTCGCCCCTGGTGACGATGTCGAAGCCGGAGAACCTCTTCACGTTCTTGCCGAGCATGCCCTCGGTGACGAGCGTCCCGTTGTTGGGCGGGGTCTGCTCGGACATGTCGTTGGTGGCCGGGTCTATGTCGTAGAGCTCCGTGTTCGTGGTGCCGAAGGCGTCCGGCTTGGAGTTCCTGTAGGCCGCGGCCGTCACGTCGGGGTCGGTGCCCGTGTTCGGGTCGCCGGCGGCGTACTGCAGGTCCAGGTCCGGCTGCGTGCCGGGGATGGTGGTGTCGAAGTCAGCTAGGTCGCCCGTCTCGACGTTGACGCGCAGGTTCTGGTTGTCGTTGCTCACTATCCTGAGCCGGTCGACGGTCGGGTTGAAGTCGATCCCGAAGCTCGTGCCCCTCAGGACCACCGGTACGTCGTCGGCGTTGATGGTGGCGACCTGGGTGGCGGCGCCCGTCATCGGCTTGATCGTGTAAATGTTGCTCTGGTCGCCGATGCCGTAGAGCGCACCCTGGAGTTCTGATCCGGCAGGCTGCGCGCTCGGGCGGAAGTCTATGCCCACCAGGCTCTCGCCGACGGCGAGGCCGGTGATCCTCTGCCTTTCGACCGTCTGGGGGGTGTCCCCGTCAAAACGCAAGAGGATGTCCGAGGTGGTGAGCCCGTAGACCTTCTCAGGCGCGTCAGGCGCCGCGGAGGCGCTTGAGGCCGTCCACAGAATTACTGACATACCGGCCAGCAACCCCAGGGCGAGGATACCGGCGATCCAACCCGCCCTACGGGGGCGTTCCGTAACCGAATAACTCAACTTGTAAACTCCTTTTGTTTTATACTGGACCACCTTACACAGGCGGGCGTCCCACACGTCTCCGCCCCCGTCCGGCGGTACTGCCAAATCTCCTTCGTGCTCACGGTATCTGCAGGGTGTCGGTCTTTCATGCTGCATACGAGACGTGGGCGGATCATGGATCTCTTTTTTTTGTATCCGGGACCGCAAACGAAGAGCCGAGTATCTTTTTGTGGAAGAATAGATCCAAGCCCAAGCGAACCTCGTAGGCATCTCTGGAGGCTATGTTGGAGCAGGGTACGGGGCAAGCGCCGGATAGTGACGAGCGGTTGGTGTCTACGCTTGCCGAGGGCGGGCCCGACACCCTTGGCATCCTGTGGGACCGCCACGCGCGGCCGACGTACTCGCTCGCCCTGAGAATTCTTCGGGACCCGGGTTGGGCGGAGGAGGTCGTCCAGGACGTTTTCATCCGGTTGTGGAAGAACCCGCGGATGTACGACCCCTCGCGCGGGGACCTCAGGCGCTGGCTGCTCACCGTCACCCACCACATGGCGATAGACGGCCTGCGCGGCCGGCGGGGCACCGCCAGGACCCGCGACGCGGGCCCCGAAGGACTGGAGTTCGTCTCCCGGGTGGACGAAGACCCCGCCGACAACCTGTGGAGAAGCGTGCGCGCGGACCACGTACGGAACGCGCTTTCGGAGTTGCCCTCGGCGCAGCGGGAGGTTATGGAACTGGTCTACTTTCGGGGGTTGACCCAGTCTGAGGCCGCCCGACAGACGGGCCAGCCCCTCGGCACGGTCAAGTCCCGCCTGCGTCTCGGGCTTCAGAAGCTGAGAGGCTCGCTAGCAGAGATAGGTGCGACGGAATGAATGGAGACGGCAGGCACGACGGGATACAGGAGAACCTTCCCGCCTTCGTCCTGAACGGCCTGGGCCGGGAGGAGGCGCGGGAGGTCGAGGACCACCTGCGCGGGTTCTTCCACAACCGGATGAAAA
>QQTW01001411.1_pt1 | contig 16775 bp, 19 predicted proteins | sample 1904831 | NCBI WGS metagenome assembly QQTW01 (sample SAMN09435610, study PRJNA476489) | Subsurface metagenome, whole genome shotgun sequencing project. | reverse complement strand
GGCACCCCTACATATATGGAACGTCGATAGAGCAGTGAGCGACGAGGCGGCGCTCGTTTTGAGTCGGGAGAAATTCTCGTCCATGACTTGCTTGTGAAAACGCATAAGTTCGATCACGGTTCGAAGTACAACCGCGGGAGCAGGCGTATTATCTTTTGGCCATGCAAACTGCGGTGGAGCCTGGTCTCCATCCCGGAGCAATGTTTTTAATTTCTTCTTGACTTTGTCCATTTCATCTTTGGCCGCATTTGAGTCGTCCAAGAGATCCTTCCAGATTCTGATGTAGCCAGGAGGTAGATCACTCTGATCTAGAAACGCACTGGCAAATATTCGCGCTGAGAAGCGTCAGCTTATACTCTGATAGGGTACACGACGCTTACCGCTCGTAGTAACTCGACGCTCCGAGCTGGAGAAGACGGCAACATCGTCGAGCAGATGACGATTCAACAAGAGTAATTCATTCCTCATATTTTCTCCAAGATCTTGTGACTGGTAGCGAGCGGAGTGTGTCGGTTCGCCCCCCCCCATTTCACCACCAGCTGCAATTTATCAAGGATCAGGTCGTTTTCCTTCGCCACGATTCGTGAGAATGTTCCCTCGTACATCGAGCCGGTGCCAGTGGAAGTTCGACTTAATGGGAGGTGCTTCTCTTGGTCTGACGGTGACTTGTCGGGACTAAGCTCATCGCTTGGATTATTAGATGCTGCCATCGCAGCCTGGGAGCGAAGCTCTTCGAGAGGGACTTCTTCTCGCTTCCTGCGCCGGAAAATGGGCTTGATTTGAACCTTGGTGCCAGGCAATGCCCCCTTGGCCAGCAAAGACTTCTTCAACAGGCTGAGCTTGGTCTGGTCTTCCACTTTTTCTCTCATTGCCACCTCCACAGCATCCAACACGCTGCTGAGTGCCGCTTCGCCAATCAGCAACACTTCCTCTTCGTGACCCTTTAAGAGGTCGATAAAGGGTTTCGTATGGAAAGTGAACTTGAACTTCTGCTTCGGTGTCCGGTCAGCGTGCCGCACGACAGCGACCATACCTTTCAGCTTCCAGGAGTGTTTGGGAGGAGGTGGGTGGCTCCCTTTGGACTGTGTCGTGTCCTTGACGGCAGGATGGTTATTCTCGGCAGTATGACCTGAGGTCTCCACAGCTGACTTGGACCCTTCCAACTTTCCTTTGGGCGGTGGAGGAAGGCTTGCAGTGGAGTCCTGTGGCAGCGAATGTGCAGATACTGCGGCGGACCCCTCTTCATGGCGCGAGTTGCCCGTCATTCGAGAGAAGCTCGATGACCGATGTAGTATGCTCTGCAGCGTTGATCGATAGCCTGTATGCTTGCGGTGGACGGTCGGTGACATCGTGCCGGTTTCCGAGGTAGACTCTTCTGCCGGTGGTATCACTCCATCTCTTCGCTTCTTCTCACGCAGAAACATGTCATGTAGGATCTTAGCGCATTGGTTGTAGTACTATAGCAAGTCAGATCTGATCTTCTGCGAACGGGATGTTAAGGCCACACCTCCTGATTATCTTTAACATGACTCCATCCATTCACATCAATGACATAAGACTTGAAGCCCGTGTCGCCCCTACCGCCCACACGGAGCAAATCGAAACCGCAGATCCTCTGTCCGAACGCTTCCGTAATCTTACAGGCCATGGTGGTCTCTTCCTGATTGAGTTCCGTGACGTACCGAATTTCTTTACCATGAGTATTGCGGCGGACCAGTCCATCCACCACTGGCGACTTTCTTGTTTCCGCAAAGACAAAGTCACTTGAAACCGTATACGCTTTGACATCCTCTGAGTTGTTGGTGTTGACGAACTGCTCGTAGATATAGCTAGAGTCCAGCTCGGTGATCGCTCGTGGGACACTCAGATTCGGATCAAATTCCGAGCTTTTGTTACCAATCTTTCGAAACAGCCTTCGGCCGCCCCCGCCATCCGCTTTCGAAAAGTAGATGCGAATGTTGTGATCTTCTCCACTCAGAGGCTTCTCGCAAAAGGGTTTCCGCAAGTATCGGTCATCGACCCTGAGCGTCTCTCCATCGTCGACCATCTCGACTATCCGAGGGGCAGGATCGCCTCCACCGGTGCCATCCTCGGGGCCCTCCAGCCGCAAGCTGGTCTTCTCCAAGACATGACGTGCTAGGTCCGGCGATAACCTCGGGCCGCCGTCACGATTGACTTCTATTCTTCTAACCGTCGGGACATTGATTCGATCGAGAATGCGAAGACAGAGCCGACGGTCCCAGAGCACTTTTTGCATAGCCAGGTCATTGACGCAGAACGGTTTGCGCAGCTGTTCATATGCAATCGCCTTATCCAAAGGAAACCCATTTGAGTAGAATGATATCAAAAAGTCACTATAGGAGTGTTAGCGGTTGAGTTAGATAACTGGAGATCTACACGAAAGGGATCCGCATGAGCTTTAGGAGCGTTCAAGGAAATGGTCCCGAATTGATGATCGTAACCACGATCATCTCTGAGCTTTCAAAGAAAGATTGTCCTCCAAGACACAACTAATGGAAAATCGCCATCACCGCGAGTGTGATGAAGATAGACAGTCTTTGTCGTAGCATTGACGATAGAAGTTTCTCGCCACATGAATGATGCAAACCGTCGTCGTACGGTTGATGACGGGTCCTCCAGGGAAAAGGCTCCAGATGACATGGGACCGCTCATTGCGCTTTCCGGATATGTACATCTCGAGCAGAGAAACTTCAGAACTTACCAGTCGGGCCAGTCCTCCACAGCTGATAGAGTTATCAGTAATTAAAGCTCCAACGTGGAAAAAAGTTCAGAGACTCTACCTTCGTCCAGTATCACTTTATCACCAAACACGACAACTTCGAAACCACGATTGATGAGCAAGTTCAGGATCTTCCTGCTAGGCTTGCTCCGGGCTTTGACATCAAGAGCACAAACCCCAATAATTCCAATGGGCGGAGAGCTGCGTTCGCTCACCAAGCTCTGGCTGCTGGTATTGGTGTCAACGCTAAGCCTTCGGCCCGCTCGACTTTGAGAACGTGGGGTATCTCGCGGGATACGGCTGGAGGTTGAGCTGGCATTCGTCGACGCTGGCGGTCTTGGAGGTACAACTAAATCATTCTGTGTCATGGGGGACGTCAGTATGTGATGAAAGTTCATCGCGCCCGAGTTGCCCGATGAGGTCGTCACAGATATTTGAGAAGTCGCCGCGGCCGCCGGAGATGCTGAGACGGTCGGCTCAAGGCTGGGCACATGTCCTGAACCCGTCACGGGCGGTGTCTCCCCCGTCGGTGTCTGAGGGGTTGACATGCTTCCCGTCGAAGCTGCCGAACTGGGGGCAGCTCCGGCATGCAAAATCGAACTGACAGAGTACATTGATGAACTCGAGACACGACTCGAACGAGACGAAGGATTCATGTGGGATATCAACGATCCAGAGGCATTTGGTTGAGATGAGCCCGCGCCTTCGGCAGTGCTGCCCGGAGTCGTAGATAAGGAATTCTCAACATCGCCGCTTGCGGTCCTCGAGTGCCGCGCTGTACATTCTCATTAATTAGTCTCCGCTTGTAGTTTCAAATGATAAGCCTAACCTTTGAGAGCGGGTCTGACGTTTGGAGGAGGCATGGAGATGCTTGCAGTCGGTATTGGGACTTGACTGGCGTCGGGCTCTACACGTCGCCCTTTCTGATCGAACAGGATGGAGGCTCTTGACGCGGATGGACGTGCATGCAATGATGCAACGGACAGAGGAGTGTCTCCTGATTACTGGGATGAGGCGGGAGAGGTCATGGTTTGAAGCTCAATAGCATTGAAGCTAACTCGCGCTAGACTCTAGTGAAGCTGGAAGAAATGGCGCCAACCGTGGGTAGTGGAGTAGCACTCCATCAGGTTGTAAAGCAACGGCTGATGAGAATAAATCCTCCTTCACCTCTCCTAAGTTTGACTCCTCTCCAGAGCGATTGCTCCTTGAATTCCTGGTGACCGGATGCATTGTTGAAGAGGGTTTGGGTCTTGTTCGTACTCGTTTGTAAATGTCTACGCTGGCAATCGGTAAAAACGAAAGTCCCAAACAGCAATTAGAGGACCAACAATCATTGGGATATACCACGCTTACCATGGCAAATTATGTGTCCTATCGATCTCTTGTAGGCTGATGTTCTAGCTCTATATTGATTAACTTCATGATGATGAAAGAAGCCACTTCACCGTTGATTTGGGGAATTGATATTACCGGCTGTTGCTTGCCGTACAATCAACAAAACACTGTCGAACACGTCTTCTAAATCCTTCAGCTCTGGTACTCAAATCGTCCAGCTACTTGGCCCCAAAACTCTTCGACAATCTCCTTTTGGGTGCGACCGCCCTCACCACAAGCTCGAACGGCCAGATAGCGCCTGCTATCCACAGCCGGTTTCCAGCCATCGACTCCGGGCTCTGAACCGCCTGGGTTGGCATCGGCCACCAATCCCCCACTTTCTTCCAAGATCAGCCAACCGGCGGCGACATCCCAGGCCCAGCAGCCCGCTTCCCAGTAGATGTCGATCACACCCGAAGCCACTGCACAAAAGTTGAGAGCCGCCGAACCGAGCGAACGCATGGAATGCACCATCCCCTTACCCTGCTGGCCTAGATTCTTGAAGGTGTTGACCTTGACGTCCCAATTGTTGCCGCTGCGGTCGCTACCCCATTCCACAGCTACCAGAGCGGCGTTCAGTCCCGTGAGCGGCGGCACAGGCGACTTAAGTGGCAGACGCGTTTTCCGGTTGAGGAAGCTGCCTTGCCCTCTGATTGCCGAGTATAGGGCGTCGGTGAAGGGATTGTAAATTACCCCCACAACGGGGACTCTATCTTTACACAACGCCATGGAGACACACACTCCGGTGCCGTTGGCGTGAATGAAATTGGTTGTTCCATCTATCGGATCCACCACGAAGGTTGGACCGGGTCCCAAACGCATCCCAGGCTGGTAACTCTCCTCGCCCAGAAAGCTAAGATAGGTCATCAGATGAAACAACCAAGGCACAGAGAAGTACTCACGCGTAATCTGGATACCGCTCTCGCAGTTTGCTCGATATCATCTTCTCTACCGCCTGATCGGTTTCCGTCACGAGGTCCACCGCTATATAACAGAAGCAGATTAGCTTCCGTGGTCCCCAGAACATCAGGCATTTCTCCACACTTAATCAACAGTCACCATCAGGACTCAGGTCCGAGCATGACGTACAGTTCTTCTTAGAGCCCGAGGTCAATGTAGATGGCCGGGCGGCTCGCATCATGCGTCCGGCCTCATGGGCCAGCTCCAGCAGGAGATCATGAACTTCTTGAAGCGTGGCTTGATCCATTGTGAATTGAGTGCACTCTACTATCAAGAGAGATAGTAGACGTTTTCGAGGAAGATGAGGTGAAGACAGTAGAAATTTTCCCTGCTCCCGAGAGAATCTATTTGAGAAGGCACCAGCTCGGTTCTATATAGAAGGAACTCTTTGCTGCGCACTTATGGGTCAACAACCGAGCGCCCCCCATTGCTGTAGAATAGTTTTGATTACCCGTTGAGAGTTGGCTCTGCTCAAAGCTTCGGCTGTGTTTCCAGGACCTTCGGTAGCTCCAGCAAAGGTTTGAGCTTCTTCACCGGGTGAAATAACCAGCTCGATCCTGTCGGTCAACGACTGAACCTCCTCGCACCCACCAACTCCCTCGGGACGGTGCCATGAGATTTAATCCGTCACAAAACCGTGGGCTGACGAGGTTGGCAAAACCACAAAAGGAACCAGCAAAGTTCTGTTGAGAAGCAGAACCCGGTCATCACGCATGCGGCTCGAGGTTGCTGTTCCACAGAGTTTCTTATTGTTCCTCGCTACAGCGCGATAGGCCGGACCATGGCTGGACGAACCAGCAACTCCGGAAGACCCTCACCGTCTCGAACCGCTCATCTGTGCATCTAAGCCAGGGTTCTATCTGCTAGATTGCGGATAGAGACGGTGTGGGTCGCGCGTCCTGGCATACAGACGGGACACACCTGCATGGAAAGATGCAGTCGATCGAGATCATCCCCACGCTGGAAGCTTTGAGCTCCGAGCTTAGATGATGCACATAACGACGGCTAAATGCAAGGTCGCGTCATTTCGCACAATCACCGGCTATATCCCGAAATGTAAGAAAAAAAGAGGTTATCCATATAAGAGTTTGATGCGTTGACAATGACGCATATGGAGGCGGTTTAGTCGCACTGACCGAATACATGCATTCCTAATTTCCTCAAACGCATTTTGAATATGGGAATCCCCCGTTTGAAGACCCATCTGCAGCCATACGCTACATTCAAGAGTGCTCACCATGGCACATCTGAGAAAGTCGTCTTGGACGGACCTGCAATGGCCTATCACGTTTATTACAACTGGTTGGCTACGCCAGCGATGGCCTCTTGGCTATCTCCAGCCCAGCACGTGGGGCGTTTGGTGCTGCAATGGTTGGACCGCATGGAACGCTGCGGACTGATAATGTATGTACGAGTACGCGAGGCGCTTTTCTATCCCTCATCACTTCTTCTTAAATGAATGACGATTTTGCTTCTCTCGGATTGCTAAATGCTACCAGTGAGCGAATTTACTTCGACGGGGCTCTGCCGGCCGGCAAAGAAGAGACTCGCCTGGCCCGATTGAGATCGTCCCTGCAGCAACTTCTGGATTTCCGCCGCCTTCACCCGAACTTGATCTCGATTGTGGACTCGTTCGATCCCGAAGTTGTCACTCTCGGCCTCCCCCGGAGCATGGTCAGACCCGGACGCACAGCCTTACCGGCTCCAGCTTTTCTCGTGCCCCTCGTGCTCGAAGCTTTGAGAAGCTCGGTACGCTTCGCATGCCTGACGAAAGTCATTCCCGGGGAGGCCGACGTCTACTGTGCCAGCCACGTCCGCCGAACTGGAGGATTGGTTCTGACCAACGATTCAGATTTATTGATGTACGATCTGGGAGCGGATGGCCAGGTAGTCTTTTTCCCGGATATGGATTTCATCGATGCCGGAGATCTCTCGGACGCAAAACAAGAGGAATCCCTTACCTGCCGGTACCTGAGCTACCACCCTTTGGAGATTACCAAACGACTAAACCTGGATTTCGCCTTGGGATTAGCGGCCCTCGGATTCGAAGTGGAGCGCGATTCATCGAGACGGATGCCAGATCTGCTGCAACGAGCCAGGATATATTCGAGACCCCAGGCAGGAGCGGACCTCGCGATATTTCTGAAGAGATATCAAACGCTTGATCACACGCTGTTACCCTCATCTGAGGCACCGAAGCAAAAAGAACAGTGCTGGTGGGAATCTCACCAGTTTCTCGACCCTCGAATATCCGAGCTAGTGTGTCGATATTGGCTCTCCCACAAGCAAAGCAGCCACGAGGATATCATCATGCATCTACCATTCCTCCTCGATGATCCAACGAGATCCTCAGCATGGCAAGTTGGGGAGCATCTTCGGACTCTGGCTTACTCGATCTTGAACGACGCTGTTCCAGCAATGCAGCGTCGATCAACGATCCTGGAGATTGGCCGATGTGGTCAGCGGATCGTATCAACTAAGGTGGAGCTGCTGAGTTCTCAGGATAGCATGCAAGGCATCGAGACTCTACTCAACCGATTCAAGTCTCTCCCGGAGGCAATCCACTCACTCGACAATAGCATGCTTTGGACCATCATAGCTCTTCAAGACATCATCCGATGGACTCGGTGGCAAGGCAAGACACCCCCGACCGAGCACCAGCTTCTAAAGATACTAAATGCGGCGAACGATACCTCTTCCGACTGGACTATCGTTCATCTATTTGCTCAAACCCAGGCGGTGCACTATTCATGGCGAATTCTCCAGCAACTTCTAGATTTCGTACTCAACGCGGACCAAACGAGCTCAATGCCTGGTTTACCTATCCCAGTGCCTGAAGACAATGACGGTCATAGACTGCTGAAGAGAAAGCTGGAATCCTTGCCTTCACTCACTCAAGGTCTTCTTCCCCACAGAAAATCTAATCGCAGCGCCTCATCTGATCTCAGCGTTGATGAGATCCTAGAATTCGTTTTCCAGGGCTTACGTTCAGTCGAAGAGGAGGATGAGAATGACCAAAACGGGAATCTGGACCAACGAGACAGCCAAGACGCGAACGGATACCGACTGGTTCCTAGAAAGAAGAGCAAGAAGGCTCGCAATAAACAGAGCAAAGAGCGGGCACGAAAACGAGAAGAACCGATATCGACAAATCCATTCTCGATTTTGAATAATACCGCTTCATGAGTTCTTTGGTGAACCGGTTGCATGTCTATCTAGAATTGAAGTAGTATAGCAAGCAGTACCAACATCGCATGTAATGACGATGGCCGCTTCGTTATTCTCACGGCGAAGAAATCTTCGTCGTTCTTGTGATGAATGGTAGCCTTTATTGCACCGATGATGGTGATATAGCCCCCTTTCATCGCACTCGTGGTGGAGATCATCACACCTTCATCACCCTTCTGATGATGGTGATATAGCCCCCTTTCATCGCACGCATGGTGGAGAATATCCCAACCTGCGTCACTCTTCTGATGATGGTGATATAGCTCCCTTTCATCGCACTCGTGGTGGAGAATACCAAATCTTCATCACCCTTGTGACGATGATGACGATGGTGGATGATTGCGAACCTTTCCTAGTCCCGGTGAATGCTGAGCCTTCATATATATGTCACCACCATATCGAGTAAATTTCCCGTCACCCTCGCGGCTTCGAAGAAAACCTTCGATGGTTCTGTGACGCACCCCCCACCGCTGCGGATGCTGCTGGATTCTTTCGTCGCCTCTCACGTGTTGGTAGTCGGTTGCTCAAGCGAAGTTGGTCCAGTCTCTGATCCCCAAAGATGTGTGGTTGTCGTCCACTTGTCTTTGAAAGACCTGTCGAGGGAATGTCTCCCGACCAGGCCATCGATACTCTCATAAAAACGTCACTTCAGATGAGAAGACAAGCTAGTTGTTGAACCGATCTAAGTCCTGAACGGCCTGTCCTGCAAGATTGTACGGTGACACGTAGTACCTGATCCTCCTCCCATCCGGGTCGTATCGGGCATGCATAGGGCGAAGAGGTGTTTGAAGGTGACGTTCTGGAACGGTCGTAACACGGAGGCCACGATAACCTTCACCTTCTCTCGTAGGTTTGTTATTTGTGGATCGGTAAGATTGATAGGCAGGCCAAGAAATGGCGCTGGCTTTGGCTCTTTTGTCCGCAGTATTATACCTCGAAGTCTCGCTGTGGTTGCACTCAAAGTCCGTTCCCATTCCTTGGACATCGAACAGCCGTCGAACACCTGCGCCAGTGGCCGGATATCGTCTATAGCGCCGTCGTCGCTGATTCGATTTGGCGAGCGTTGTATATAGAAGATAAACGACGGAAGGTGCGGCAACCCCTTGCACTTGCCTATAGTGCTCTCGGGGCAGGATACTGTGATGTCCCAACAGTTTCAGGCGATGGAACAGCGAGAATGAGAGATGTGGTGCAAAGCAGTTCTTTTCCAATGGCTCCACACGACCGGCCGTAGTTGCCGGTTGTCTCCGACGACGATCGCCCTTGGTTCATAATGAGCTTGAGACGCCATATATAGGAGTTTCAACCGTTGAAAGAGCAGAAACTCCAGATGTGGCGCGAAACAGTTCTCTTTCCAGTGACTTTGCACGGCCAGCCGCCATAGCGATTGCTTCTTCTTGAATGCCTCCTGTAAGATAAGGAAGTTGGGAGTTCCACTTGGTTGTCGAGCCCAGCGCAGAACGACGAGCGTTCGAGGGCGCACAGTGGCTACCGAGAGTACGGCGAGGCGTTCAGTTGAATCATCGCTGTCGACGATCACCAACGAGGATACTTGCTCTTGGTTCGTAGCAGGCTCGAAACGCCGTATATAGCAGCTTCAACCGTTGGAAGAGGGGAACTCGAGATGAGTGAGTTCTGTTGTCCATTTTCTTGCTCTGGGCGTTTCTCGTTGGGACGCAGTTGACAATCATTGCCACCAACCATGGTAGAAGAGGTTGGATGGCAACGCGGCGAGACCTTCCACTTGTTGATGTTGCTTTCTGAGAAGGATGTTGGGGCGCCCTATATAGGAACTTGACATGCTGAAAGAAAGGGAATTCGAGATGGGGTGGGCACAATCGTCGTCTCTTCCTCTGGGCTGTCAAACGTAGCTGCCAAGCCTTCAACTTGTCGATGCTATTCTCTGAGCAGAACGCTGACACGTCGCATATACGACATGAACTTGACACACCCAAATAGGAGGAACACAAGCCGGGTTGAAGGCAGTTGTCCATCTTTTTGCGTTGAACCGCACGCGCAGTTGCCGATCGTCTCCCACCAGGATGACTGTTCGGAGTTTGTGGTGAGCCAATGGGATGACGACGTCGAGATCCGTAGCTTTTCCAGCTTCGTCGACGCTGACACGTCGCATATACGGTGTGAACTTGGCACACCCGCAAAAGGAGGACCCAGAACGGGGTGAGAACAGTCGTCCGTCTTTGTATCTCCAACGACCGACGCAGTTGTCGATTGTCTCCCACGACAATGAGGCCTCGGGGCTCGTAGTGCGCCAATAGAAGGACCACGTCTAGATCCATTGCCTTCCCTGCTTCGTCGACGAAAATCACGCTCCGCCGGAACTTCCGAAACGCAACACCTGCTCCAACGTTGGAGCATGTCGTGACAACGAAGTGGGCATTAGCCACAATGTAACTGCGTACGTTCGATGTAGTATTGATCGGCCTATATAGAAGCTGGTTTGGTCTGCCGCCGACTCCCCTCACGGAGGCAATATCTGTCTATCGTGCCCCGATGATGCCTTCTATGTGAACTACATATGCACATCAGCCTCAACCACTTCTCTCGTTGCAAAGCCATGATTGGGAGTAAAGACCAACCTCTGACATGACGTTACTCATTGGTAAATTTCGTTGGAAAGGGGACAATGGTGATTCTTGCTACAGAGCACTTATACGAGCATGACGATGAGAACAGATTTATTCCTATAGAACGCTTGCAGGATAGAGTTAGCTACCTCACAAAGTTACAGTAGGGTGGTTTCCGTACCGTAGACAGAAGTAAATTAAAGGAGAGTGAGGGCGATGTTGCTCAGGTGGTGCGTCGCAAATATCTCAGCACCCCGGAGCAATATCCCGTCAAAGCCGCCAGTCTTTTTGCTTCCTTCTCTTGTTCCTGTTTCCATTTTTTTAAGGCCCCCAACACATCGCCACCACCACCTCTTCCGTTGATGCCTTCGCTTCCTACACCAGAACCGGCATAAACACCCATAGCATCCCCAGAATCGTTCTCTTGACCATTGCCTTGAAGCTGGAGGACAGAAGCGGGAGGTTGAGTCGATGAACGAAGAGAGGTCAGGAGATCATCCCCATGAAGTCTCAGAAAGACATTCATCCAAGCTTGGACGAGCTCGTAATCCCTCTTCATCTTCAACCTGGAAGTAAGAGCTTTGATGAACAGAGTTCTTTCGTCGACCGTTTCAGGTTCTCTTGTGTCCATCTCATCGTCGTTGTTGGAATTGTCATTTCCCTGTGCCGCTGTGGTGGAGCTGATGGTCGTTGTAGAAGATGACAACGAACGAATTTCCAAGTCTGCTGAGCTGGGAGCAAGGGCTTTGAGATTGTCGATGAATTGGCCGTCTTTATCCCCAATCTGAGATTAGCATTTGTGGTTCACGATGGGATGGTGATATACGCTGCCCAAGGCATTTGAAGGGCTAGCGAATGATGAATCGAACGAGAGTAAGAACTGGACTGACAATTGCTTGATTGATAGCCCTCGTGCAGAAGCCTTGTGAATAATCTCCCAGCCCCACCCCTTTCTCGCGCCATCTTCATGATTCGAGATCGTTCCGCAATGGACAGAGGCTGATCATCGCCTCCTTGTTCTATCCGAGCAGGCATGAGCGAGTCTTGTGAAGTTGCGCCAAGGGAAGGAAGGAAGAATGGCGCGCGTTCAGGAGCTTTAAGGGGCTCTTTAGGTTTGTTTCGTTCCTGAAAAAGTCGGTCAGCCAGAGAACTGGGGGGTTCACAATGGGTCTAATTGTTATACATACCCTGATGAGGTCGAGCTGGAGTAAGGTCTGCCAGCGGGATCTGGGGGCGAGACTGAGGCTGGTAAGATCACGGCTTAATTGCTCTGCACTGGTATGAAAGCCGTCCACCGCCGCATCGGTGTCGACTTCGGCATCGTCATACGCAGCTTCAATCAAGTTGGTGCCGCCTTCCCCGGAAACTGTGGGGTTGTGAACCTCGGCCAGCTTAGTGGTGCGAATAGGTTTTAAAGGCACGTGGGTGAAGAGGGTGCGGTTCACCCTGATCTGATCAGCTGGATGAAGAACCAGAAGAAGGCGAACTCTAAGACTCACCAGAGACTGACACCAATACTATCCACGTGGCTAGTAGCCAAATACTCGCCGGAGTTCGAGCATACCAGTCCTGTACAGGGACTCTCCACACGAAAAGCATCAATGAGCTGCCCAGTAGGAAGGTCCCAGACTCGAATCGCGCTGTCGGATGAAGCTGCTATGATCCATCGGCCGTCGCTGGAGAAACACTATAACTTGTTAGTGTACAGGACTGACAACGAGAGCGGTGCAACCTACGAAATCGTTGATCTGGGCGCTGCCCTTCAGCTCTCTCACAAGTTTCCTTGTCTCGATGTCCACGACCCGAATAGAGAAATCCTCCCCGCTAAACGCGACGAGGTCGTTGGCCGGGTGAAATTTCATCGCGGTGATGGATGTGAATGGAAACGAAAGCTCCTGCTGGAGGAGGCCTGTTGAGAAGTCCCAGAACTAACGAATATCTCAGTTTTGCCGTTTCAAAAGCGGCTAACAGTTCTCACCTTCAGTTTCCCATCGGATCCGCCACTGATGACTGTTTGATTGAGATTATCGGTAGCAAGTCCCGTTACGGCGCCGTGATGCTTGCCCTCGCCAAGAGCGTAGGACCGCTGTCCACCTCGAGCACCGGAAGGGGGCTTTGCTTGCGCGGACTTCGACTTGGCGGGAAAGCGCTGCCGATGAAGCCCAGACTGCAGATTGAACATGTCTATGCTCCCGGAGGACGAAGCTACGAGAGCAAATGTTCCGCAGGCAGTGATCGCCACGCTCTAAATCCATTAGCATCTGCTTCATAGATACTCAATCTTCTATCGACATAGACAACACTCACCGTAACGTTCCCGCCATCACTCGTCTCGAATTTTAGTGCTCCAGCTCTTCTTTGACCGAACCGCCAACTGCGAGCCCATCGGTCGTTATGCCCGGTGACAATGCTCTCATACACGGCCACATCATTCCCCGCTTGTCCCCCTTTCTTCTTCGCATTGGCCCAGATAGAGGTAGGGTTGAGAGCGGCGCCCATGCCTGAATCCTTAGTGAGACTCACGGCTATGCAGGTAATCTCTGGCGCTTTCAACTCCTCGAAACTGCTGTTGGAACTTGAATTGGATGCCACTGTGCCAGTCGAAAGCAAGCCTGCCTTCTTGGCCTTCTTATGGATATTTCCCTGGCTGAGTTCTCCGCTTTGGTTGTCGCGTCGCAAACTCCAAGCAAACAAGCTGCGGTCTTTTGCAGCAGTGAGTAACCACTTGTCACCCGCTTCTGCGCCATCAGCATCGGACGGAACAAACGTGAGCTTTGTGACAGGCGCCGCGTGACCGCTGCGTGAGTGTAGGATCCGCGGGACAGGTGAGAATGGCGTCTCGTCAAAGATCCACGTCTTGATCGAATTGTCCAGACCACCCGTCACGATGACCGGCTGGCCCGGCAGGAACTCCATTTTGTTGATGCCGCCTCCCACGCCGCCAGCTGCAATTGATCTTGGAGGATTGTGTGCCCCTCGCAAGACCCCCATCAGTCTGCCACCGTCGTTGAGGTCCCAGAAATGCACATCGCCGGTGTTTGTTCCGCATGTAGCCATGACCCCGGCTGACCGTCCGTCTTCGCCCGCCCCCAAACCGTCTGTCCGAAACGAGATAGAACAGATGGAGTTTGATGATGAACCGGATCGTAACTGCAATAGTCGCTGGTCATTTCGAACGTGATGAAGCACTAGACGCCCATTCGCGTACGCAATCGCCAGAACCGACAAAGCTGGAGCTGGTTGCAAGGCGGTCACAGCTCCAAACTTTGGTGAGGGGGCTAGAATCGTATAGACCAGTTTCCTTGCATTGGTTAGCCCATGTATATCTCAGCGATTTGAGGACGCTCACCCAGTGCTCACGTTCCAGATCTCGACACTGCCGTCTTGCCGTCCAACGAAGATCTTGTTGAGAAACGTTGGCATACTGCAAATTCCTCCTGATAGAACGCCTTCCATCTGCGAGCCCGTCGGTGTGAGGGTTGTGTAGTACTCATAGCGAGCCGATTTCCACACATGAATCTGGTTTGGGCAGCACCCTACGATCCATGATCCGAAAACCAGGAGCTGGTTGATCCGCTCTTGGGTTGCTGGGGGTATCTCCAGCTCGTCCACCTTTTTTCCTCTTTTGAAAATCCACAACCCGCTTTGTCCAGCATCGCCGCCGCCCCAAGCGGCCAGAACACAGTCTTTCCATGCTACTGTGGCCGTGATCGGTTCCGGAGTGCTTGGCCTCGTGACAAAAACGAGTTGCAAACCGCCCCGAATCGAATAAGTTTGTAAGGATTTCGACACCGAGGTGGTGATCTGGAAATTCGTTTTCCCTAGTGGTTGAGTGGTGAAAGGAATATTCGTTGAGATCAAACCAATTGTCTGGCATATTTGTCAGTCATGTCTGCTTGATCGACTGATGTATGAGAGCACCTCACACGATAGGGAGCAAACAGACGGGCGGTGGAGCCGGCTCTTTGTCGTTCTATTTTGCTTCGCTTTGCTGTATGTCCATCGCGGCCGTCTTCTAATATTGCTGACGGCATGACGGGCTGCAGTTGGTGGCAGGCAAACTCGATGTGGGAAATGGGACATCGACTGTTTTGAATTTGCAGGTTTTGAAAGCTGCCGTGCTGCCCCACCAGATGCCCCACGCTGCGTCGTCGTGCCGGTGACGATCTCGGCAACTGCCAACGAAAGCCGAGATGCTGTATGAAGAAGGTGAAATAGAACAAAGTCTAGAGCACATTCTGTGGCGATCCAATGAAGCAATTCTAAAGCGACAGAAGATAAACGAGAGCCAGGAAAGCACAAGTAGATAGTTTAACACGAAGCAAAATCAAGTCCATTCGAAGCACAAGGTAGATAGATCAACAGAGGGCGAAATCCAGCCTATTCCTTTGTATATTAACCACATTCAAAGCCAGACATTTTCCCACTGTTTAGCTTTCCACTTCAGCCTCTTGCGGAGCTCTTCGAGCAGCACGCCGTGCTCTTGACAATGCGTTCTCGAGGTTGAAACGTTATCGACATTATTCAACCGTCTCAGCATCGTGCTTTGCTTTTTACTTTGCGTTCTTGCAGTCGAGGCATTGTTGTCGTTGATTAACTGTCTCAGCAGCTACCCGTCCTCTTGACAATGCGTTCTTGCGGTCGAGGCGTTATCGACGTTGTTCGGCCGTTTCAGCAGCTACCTGCGCTCTTGACAATGCGTTCTCAAGATTGAGGCGTTGTAGTCATTGGTCGGCAGTCTCAGCTGCCCGCTGTGCTTTTGGCCACGCGTTCTCGCGGTCAAGGCATTGTCGATATTGTTCGGCCGTCTCAGTTTTACGCTGTGCTTTCGCTCAAGCTCAAGCTTCGTTAGCTGCCCGATTTGCTTTGCGCTGTGCGCCTGTCTGGGCCTGCCACCGGGCTTTCCAACGCCCCAGCATTCTCTTCTAGCATGTTTGATATGATTTCCTTCGCCATCTCCTGACCATCTCGACGTTGTTTTTCCGCTGTGTTTTGTTTCGTTGCTGCCGCGCCATCCGGACTACAACGGTCGTTGGAGACTGCACAGCGACTACTCCCTCCGATAGTGCCGAATGACCTGGTCAAAGAGCAAGGATCAGTAATGAGATGTTATCCAGTAAAGGGATAGGAACCTACTGCAGATTCCCTTCCAGTCGAGCTGATTCCACGGCGAAATACATGCGAGAGCGGAGTCAGAGTCGAGTACAGGACGAGGATAGGCATTCAGTATCGATGCCTGAAGCGCTTCGGCAAGCCGTACGGTTTCCCGAACATGAATTGCATGAGACAAGGAGTTGCTTGTATATGGCATTCGAAGAAGTGTAATCCATTGGGAGACTAGATGACTCTCCCATCTCCAGACGGTGTAATGAAGACCGGCTCGTCTACATCTGTGGTTAGCAATACAGCTCCAGAGGGGATGAGACGCAAGCTTACTCACGCTGTTGACGATTTGGTCTCTCCATTATACTAGTTCTAATGATGATGATGCTACCTCCGTCATCCTGATAGCGAGGAGAATCTTCACCGTCCTCATGGTGATGCTACCTTCATCACGCTGGTGGAGGCTGAATCTCTCCCTCACACTTATGATGATGTGTAAAGCTCCGTCACCCTCATGGTGATGCTACCTTCATCACTCTGATGACGAAGAACCGTCCCACCACACTGATGACGGTTGAATCACCATCACACTGCTGATGATGTAAACTTTCACCGCGCTGATGACGATGCTACCTCCATCACATTGATGACGAAGAAGCGTCCCACCACACCGATGACGGTTGAATCTCCATTGCTATGATGACGATAAAACCCCCATCACACTGATGATGCTGAAAGCGCTGTCACCCTCATCACGATGAAATTTCCCATACCGCTGACAACGA
>QQTW01001410.1_pt1 | contig 16776 bp, 15 predicted proteins | sample 1904831 | NCBI WGS metagenome assembly QQTW01 (sample SAMN09435610, study PRJNA476489) | Subsurface metagenome, whole genome shotgun sequencing project. | reverse complement strand
ATCATCACGTGAGAAAGCTTTACTAATCAGTAGTCACATGACTTGGCGGCTTCTATCACTCACGGCACAATTGTATCAGGAGTCAGTGAGCCTAGCAGCCCAGGTCTAAGGGTACGTATATAGGCTGCTATATATGTATGTAGGCTACTATATAGCCGTACGAGCGAGCAACTACTCGCGCCGGATCGAGGCGGCTAGGTGAGCTCTGAGACTCGACTCAGAACCTCGAGTCAGCGTCTATAAGAGCTCCCAACTCGTCTACAGAATAGCTAGAATCAATACAGCGAACACTACCCTCCTCCTCGCCTTCTGACTAGCCGGAGCTAGCTAGTCACGTGTCTAATGGACGTCTAGTTGCTATAGAATCAATCATAGGAGACCATTCGAATTACGAATATATATCATAGGTGTATTTGTGCCATAGCCACCTCAACTCCAAGTTACGACATCGCGACATGAGTAGAGCCAAGCACAGAGAGAGAGAGAGCATTGCAGAACAAGTGAGTAGAGCAGAGTAAGAAAATGCTTGCACGGCATTGGAATCTTAGGTGGAGACGACAGGATGAGAAGAGACAGTAAAGAAAGTTCTCCAGTATCATTCGCGCCCCACTCACACCAACCCATCATAGAGCGATAGAGCCGAGACGATGGTTTCATCGCGCGAGGCCCCGTCCTTGAACTCGGCCATGTCCAAGCTGCCATTCTCATCCTTGTCCATCATCCGGAAGATCTTCTTGACGCGCTTCTCGGGCGTGTCCTCATCCTGTGGCAATTTGACCATGGATCCCACCTGAGATCGTACGATCAATATCAGCTGAATTCTCATCCATCGAGCGCAGAGTAATAATGTTATTATGAACTCACCATCTTGTAGATGGCTTCGACGATGGCCAACATCTCCTCGTAGCTGATCTTGCCGTCCCCGTCGATGTCGTAGAGCTGGAACGCCCAGTCCAGCTTATCCTCCATCTTGCCCCGCGACGTGACGGACAAGGCGCAGATGAACTCTTTGAAATCAATGGTGCCCGACTTGTCGCTGTCGAAGACGTTGAAGACGTAGTCGGCGAATTTGGTCGGATCGCCGTAGGGGAAGAATTGGTGGTAGATGCGTTGGAATTCTTCCTTGGGCAGCGTGCCCGACGGACATTCCTTCAGGAAGCCTGAAGGGAGGGAGAGGGTGGCATCAGTTGATGATGCCATATCTATCAAGATATATAGATAGATAGACATATAGGATCGACGCGCATATATATAGAGAGAGAGGTGTGAGGAAGTGAAGAATGCGATGGGGTACCTTTATACCACTGTTGCAGCTCTTTCTTGTCAAAATGCGTGTTGCGCTGTAGCTCCGCCAGGTCCTGTTGACTGAGTTTGGAGTGTCTGGTCGATGAATCAGCGAGGCTCTACAAAGATAGCATCGCACGATCGAGTGAATGATAATCGACATACTTGTTCCCCATCGTGACTACTGAGGTCGAACAGATGCGCTAAGAATTTTGGATCGAATGTATCAAGTGACGGATGTTGATGCGGAACGTGAAGTGGATGATGATGATGATCGAGGGTGAGTAGTAGAGGTCGAAGGGTACGTGTGTTGTTAGAACAGTTTGATCTTCACCGGATATAATATGAAGGTCTTTCTACGACGGGATGTCGAGGCGAACGCGTGGGTCGGATGAGATGGAAACACGAGCGAGAAGGGCGGGCGGCGTCAGCCAGACACCGATGGTCGAGTTCGATAGCGGCGATACTGAGGTTGACGATTCACTCGATTCAACATCTTCAACAACTGACCAACTGGAACAGATGGGAGACGCGCATTGAGACGCGCGCGACGACAATATCGTTGAAAACGTGGTGGCACCGCAGGGTGGATGGATTGTTTGCCGCCGTGAATTGCCCCTCCATTCATCATCCCAGACCGGCGCCACGGGGGAAGTTTATCGCGCAGATGACATAATCCCGCATTCCATGGCATATCACGTGGTCGATATAGGGCTGCAAGGGGAGCTCTCAAGTCAACGTCGAGTGTGATGATGTTTATAATCAAAACAGCACTTAGCTGTCTATAGAGACACTCCATTCAAGGATTCATACATCAGAAAATCAAGATGAACGCAATCCTCCAAGATCAATTTCAACGGGTCGAGAACGCCCTAAACGCCCTCATCGACTCCATCGCGTCCTATACCCCCTCAACGCAAGCGGTCGAGACCCTCCTCGAAGCCGACGACGAGCTCACTCGAGGCTTAGATCAACGTCAGTTCACTATCACCCTATCTCTATCAAATTTTTCTCAATTCTTTTTATATGTAGCTGAAATATTGGGATATCAGTATCGACTCATCAAACCAATTATGCCAAAATCATCCAGCTGCGCCAAACCAGCGCTGCACTATCCGATCAAATCACCGCTTCATTGACATTGCTATCGACGACGCGCGCCGAATTGCTCGCGACCCCCGCGACAGTCTTTCCGGAGGATGATGGCAGTCGTGAGGTCGCGTACGACGAACTGCTCGCCTATGCCAAGAAGATCAGTAAATTTACGGTGCCGCCGACCTATCGTGCTTCACTTCCCCCGGCCGGTGATTCCCCTGCCAACGCAGCATCGCCTGCGGATGGAACTGCGCAAACGGCGTTTGGGGAGAAAAGCCATCAAGATGGACGAGATAGGAGTGTCGGAGCGGATCACGTGATGGTCATGGCCAATGGCACGACCAACAAGGAGATTGATAATGCGCAAGACCAGCCGAAGACCATGACAAGAAGCGAAGGCGTGGCCATTGCAGCTCTACCGACGCAGGAGTCCGAGTGGTTAGACCCCGCCGCGACGTTCGCCTTTACGCCTTGGCCCACGGAGGATGTGATTGTGCGGGGTGGACTAGGACGAATTCAAGCGATGTTGGACGCTGGCGAGGATCCTGCGTTGATAAAATCGACGGACGAAGTGCAGCTGCCAGAGGACGTCAAGGTGGAAGACGAGGATGGCGGGAAAGTGAAGCAGGAGGAGGAAGAGAAGGACATGCAGAGCGCCGCGGCGCCGGCTGAAAGTCAATTGCCCACGAGGGACCAGGACGCCTCGATGGGCAATCAGGAGCATCATCAACAACAACAACAACAACAACCCGCTAGACCACGGCAAGCGGAACCACCGAAGCCGGCGGTGTTTGGCGGATTGGATTTATATGATCCAGATGAAGAGTAGATCAATTAGATTGATAATGGAGACATTGCTATTCCTCAAGTACTCTTTGCGGGTGTGACGTCTGAGATGCTATATGCGTATATCGTGAGATGCGGTATGCAATATGATATGCAGCGCTCCAGAGAACCAACACCAGCACCATCGCAATGCAACGTAATGTCGATCGAGGAACTACACGTTCCCCGTGTCTTGGGATCTCCTCCCCAGCCCGACCGGATGACATCGCTAGATCGTCCGCACCCGTCCGCGGGATGCCACGAGCACGAACAATGTCACCAGCAGCGCCGCCGCAGCACTCTCCCCTTGTTTTTCACGTAACCATTGAATCTGTTGGCCACTTTGAGCAAAGACTTGCTTAAGAATATTAACGGCTTCGTTGTCTTGCGGGATGAAGCGACCGATGGCCCGGCCATCGCAACCATTAGGGACGGAGCATGCTTGAAAAATATCTAGAATCGTTCGGTCAGCCGGAATGATATTGAACCCGAGGGGAAGATTTAGGGAACAAGGTAAAGGGAGGAAAAAAGAACTGACTGATAATCTGATCGGGTGTGCCCACGATGGCCCGACTCACGCACGTCACCATGCAATCCGTCCAATGATTCATCGCTTGGATGTTGGCTCCTTGTTGCTTCAGTCCCGCTTGGAGATTTGATAGTTGGGATGTGAGGCCCGAGGCCAAGGAGCCGAGCGGGATGCCCATGACGCTCTGCGGGGCCCCGGCCTTCGTTTGTTGCGAGATCGCTGGGTGATCGCCGGTTCCTCGACCAGCGCCCACGGGTTCTCGAGGCTTGGGTGGTACCTGAGGCTTGTTCTCGGTACCGCCAGCCTTTTGCTCAGGCGCCGTGTTTGGCACATTTTGTGTCTTGCCATTGCCTCCTGTTCCGTCGCCGTTGCTGCCTCCTCCTCCTCCACCACCTCCTGGCCGCCCAATCAAGGGTATGATGGACGGATCCTCCGCTTCATTGGGTTTCTTGATCGAATCCCGCATCGGAAACCAGCCCTCCCACGGATTCTCGTCCGGGTGGAAGGTCTGTGGGGTGCCTCGATATTCTTTTCTCAATTTTCTCATGACCCCCTTCCACCCGAGATCCCAGTCCCGGACCGCTCCCGTCGATGGATCCCACCGAGGACTCTTGGGTGGACGACTCCCACCCTCGGGCGAGCATTTGACTCGCTCGGCGAACTGGTATCCGTACTGGGCGTATTCCTGCATCGACGCCCGCAGCGGATGGTTCATCGGCGCTCGATGTCGGTTATCGACGAGCCATCGGTGCGTCTGACTCTGCAGATAATGAAAGAGGTGGTCGTCACAATCGAACGGACAGTCCTCGGCTCGCCTTCCAGGCCGGAAGTACAACTGTCCCCAGTGAGCATGTCAGTTGTCTAGACACCTATCGGCGTCCTTTCGGGAGCTACTCACGTCCGGCAGACCAAAGGACCGCTGCCTCGGAGGGAACCCGTCCAGACACCAGTCTAGACAGTACGGGCAGAAGTCGAACTTGGAGTTGATCAGATAGATCTTGAGCTCGACGTGAAGATTTCCGGGGCCAGGCGCGGGAGGTTCGGGCGAGGACGGAGACAAAGAGGCAAGAACCCCCGCCGCGGTCCACAGCAGGAGGAGGAGTGACCGCATTGTTGAGGTGACTTCATCCCATTCTTTCGTCCACGCTGACTGTCCGAACAGATGAGCACTTTATCATCGGTAAAGGACTGAGGGTCATCGGTAGGACGTCAACCGGATCTTAAGTGGCCCATCGGGATCCGAAATAAAACGACCGAGCCGCCGGGCTCATGGTCATCTCGAATTGGCCTGACGTGAGAACGAGTTTCGTCTTCTTTAGGTAGCATGGTAATTCGCAACGTGGGTAACGCTCGTACGCGAGTCCGGTCCTTGGGGAAGCGGTCAAGTACGAGTTTGAGCATCTTGATTAGCGGTATCCCATAGCCTGACCTGATCTCGAGGCTCGGAGAGATACGCGCGATACGAGTTGTTTGTCTGCAAATAGGTCAGCTGCGCCGCTCGACGATGTGTAACTGAGCTCTTGTCCGAGCTAAAATGAGTACGAGGCAATGGAGTTGGGCTGAGCTTGCCTGTAAACGAAGCATCTTTATTTCGGGTTGATTATTTGTCCGCAGTGCCTTGGCTTATGTTAACGTGTCATCGGAGCAAAGGGCCCTTTGAATCAACGAATGCTAATGCGCATTCTTCGTTCCGCGACAAAAATCTGCCTATGGCGCGGTCGTTCTCTGAGCGTGCCTCAAGTTCAGTTTTCGGCGAGTGGGAAGCACCCGTAAGGTGTATATGCAGGGACAACGGGTTCCTGCTTACCGTGAATCTGCCCTGCATTGATCCCGTATGAGATAACGACCGTCCGTGCAACGGAGGTGTTTCGGCATGGTCATGCCGTTCGAAGGCCGTCTGCGTTCAGATGATCATCAGTGGGGTACCGTAACAGGGTAGCTCACAACTCAACCCGATGATTTCGCGAGTCCAGATTCATATCCACCATTCAGGCGCATGATAGCTCTGCATCCTTCACAAATTAACCAACCGTTTCTGGGAAGTTCGCAGGAGGGTAGGGCCCATGCGGTAGGAATGAGTGACAAACAAGACAAAACGTTCGGAGACTGGGCCCCTAAGAGCTGATGACTCGATGTGGTTTCGAAGCGCCCCACGCATGAATTAGCTGGATGAAGGGAAGGAGATTATGAAAGTGCAGCCACAGAGAGCTGTTCGTTTTCGAGGCATAAGGTAATTTATTCGCTGGAACGCTTCGAACGGGAACGACATGGCACAGGGACTGGAATAATATGCTTGTAAAGATTACACGTAGAGAAACACATCAAAGAAACAAGGAGACGTAGGAATTCAAGATTGTTTCAGTCAATCTTGATGGAGCTGTAGATCTTTTGCACAAACACCCAGCTAGCAAAGAAGCCAATTGTTCCTAGGTGGCACAATGTGTGTCAGCAATTCCAGGAAAATGAACAGCCGAAGAAACACCAGGGTAAAAATCAACACGGAAGATCTAATAATCCACTTACCTGTCAGGATGAAGAACAGAAAGCTGATCAATGCGCTGTAGCCCAGGTAGAGCACATTGCCGGCCAGCCCGCCCAGACTGACTTTGCTCACCCAGTAGATGAGCGCGTTCAAGAAAACGTAAATGGCGCTGGCGCCGGCAGTAAAGAAGGCCCGCCATTGCCAATGGTAGTTCTCCGAGCACAGCAGGAAGTAAATCATGAGGATGGTCACGGCGGCGCAAGTGATCACCATCAGTCCGTAACAGATAAAGAGAAAGCCAAACATGTAGTACACCTTGCTGAACCAGATGCTCGACATGATGAAGTGAAGCTCAACGAAGATGGCTCCAAAGGGTAAGATGCCCACGAGCAGCATCGAGGGAATGGGTCGGAGGTAGGTGGCTGGCGTAGGGATCTGACGAGGGATTTGGTTGGTCCGAACGGGTGCCTGAACCGCCTTTTCCGAAAAACACGTCAGTGACAAACACGCTAGGAAAATATTAAAGACCAGCTCACCGGATGCTTGAACCCGACCCAGCTTCCTGCGGCGCTCAGTGGAACGGAGATGATGAACCAGATGCCGATGATCAGGAGCATGGTGGAGAACGGCACCGCACCGCTAGATTGCTTGGCCCAGAGGAACAAATTGAGGATGAAGAAGGTACCGAAGACGATGCCAGGCACCAACACCGGCGTGAGCACGATATTCTGCCTCCACGACTCCCCGCCAAAAGTCTTGTAGACGCGGGCGGATACATAGCCGCCTACAAAGCCAAGGAGGGTGTAGAGTAGCACCGCGGTCGTTCCGAGGAAGCCTCGATTTGAGGGTGACAGAAAGCCCAGGAGTGCGAACACTAGAAGGTCAGCACCAAATAAACAAGCATGGCAGTCTACGCATACCGATGGTGGCCCCGGTCATGACAAAGAGCTGCGCCCCGTTCCCGAGTAACACGCTCAAGATGAGCGGATGCGATGGTGATCGAAAGACGTCGCCATGCACCAATTTCCATCCCGAGTCTTCCTGCACTCCATCATCTAATGCAGCCGAAGTCCCCGATAGATCATCCAAGTTGATCCGGTCCAGTCGATTATACCGAGCAATGTCCTTTCGTAGCACCCGCAACAGAATGGCGGCCACCATGCCGGTCAAGACCACCACGATCACGGTCGAGTTGATCAACGAAAACCAGTGGATGCGCGGATCAAAGACGTAGAGGTACTTGTCCCACCGCGTGGCCCACGCCTGCGCCGACGGCCGCCAGGTGACGCTGTAGGTCCACGTGACGGGCGTGTCTTCCGTTTCGGACAAGACCAACGGCACCGCGTCGTCTCCGCAGTCGGCTTTCCCACCACCTAGGGACTTGGTATCTTTCCGCGATGACGGCTCGACCAGCACACCCACCACTCGCATCCGGTTCCCGCTCACTTCATGATAATCGATGCGAATGTCGACATGGTTGTTCAGATAGACTTCGTCTTTCTCATTCATGGCGCCCAGCAGGAAGCCGGGGATGAAGTACTCGGTCTCCGTGGTCGGGTCACGCGAGAGCTGTGCGGCCGGTAACCCATCAACGAGCCAGTTCAGATTGTAGGTCTGCCAGATGCGCTGGCTCACGAATTGCGCGGACTCCGGGTCGAACTTCTGCTCCCCACAGACGGCCTTGCATGTTTCGTTTTGCAACATGCGCAGCTCGTACGCCGAGGTCAGGATCCGGTCGCCGAACAAGATGCTACCGAGACTCTCCGACACATCCTTGGGTCCGCCCTCAGGCTGGCAGAAGTGAAAGGCGGGATGGTAGTAGTCATACGAGAAGACCGAATGCAGCTGCGAGTCTTGACTGGAGAAGCCTGGCGTGAGGTGGTTGACGTTCAGCGGGACGCGGTTGCCCCTGGCGTAGGTGGTCGGGGCCACTCCCGGGAGGTAGAATGCGGATGTCCATGGTACGAAGGCGAGCATGCACCATGCCGTGCTGCTCGGCGGTGTTCGTAGCCTCATCTTAAGTGAAGCACGACGCAACGAATGTCCCAGATCCGCATGGACGCTTGAGGCGGCGAGCGAGCGGGCAACGCGCCACGTCAGCTAGAACTCCAGCACCTAGCACTCATTAGAATGAGGAATGTGATGATGGCGGCAGAAAAGTTGGAGAAAGGAGATCAATGTCAATTAAAGAGTGAAGACAAAATCTTGTGATTGTGAATTCAATGAGTGGATTGGTCTGGAAAAGTGCAAGATGCTTCTTTCAGATGCCAGCTTGCCAATGCTGGGTGGAAACGTTTCCATGCCAGACATGCGGCTCTGCGGGCGCTTACCGTCGTCGGTTGCAATCAAGCTTCAGCCGAGTTAAGCGCGTCGCACCCTTGAGCCTCATTTTGCTTATGTAATCTCTGTGGTAACCCGCCCCGCGCAGCCAGCCTCCCACTAAGAGCCGCATAACGATAACGACATACCAGCTTCTGGCTTAAACACCTCCTCCCACAGGCGACTAAAGTTCTCGACAAATAGTCTCGAATGATCTCCAGACTCGATAGATGATGGGAAAAATTCAAACGGGCCCGAACGGAGCAAAAATTTTTGGGCGTCACTGGCCTCTGGTGTTCGACAAAAAAGTGGCACGCGTTTGACGCGAAAAAACCACGTCCGTAACACGTCCACGGTCATGGCTTCTTCCGACACTACGACAACGGATTCATATTGCCTATTCAGAACATTCAATGAACGTTGGCTTAGGCATCGTCTAAAGCGTCTAGCTTAGCGCGTTTACCGGGGCAAGCGCGGCATATGACGTCCCCTCTTGTTCTCATGGAAACACCATGAGCTTTCGTCCAACACATGAGAACTAATGCTCCTGGTCCTTCTGCGGTAGGTTGGAAGATAACCCTCAGAGAATTCGATTGTTGAGTCAGAACTCGTCATCGATGGTTACCCAGTCACGCGGCTGAAAAAATTAATGGGACAGCTCAGCAGTAACCGCTTCATCACGATTAGAACGGTGGTATCATTATCATCACTCTTACAACAAAGGTCATCGTCATCCTTACAACGAAGTTATTATCATCATCATCATCATCATCACTCTTACGACAAAAGGTATTATCTTCATCAAACTTATGAGAACGGTATCTTCGTCACACTTATGACGAACAGCGTAACCTTCATCACACTGATGATGATCATTCGTGATTGCAAAACTTTCTTGATTGGCGATAACTGCTGAGCTGTTCCATTTATTTTTTCAGCCGCGTGCCAGCTAATCTACCACTCCCTTCGTACCACTAGAAGCAGCACCAAGGCGCCAAACTGCTATAGTCATTGATGAGCATTTGGGTGCTAAAGGCATTGCAATAATGCTCCCATCTTAGTGGTCTATTGTGCCGGTGGAGTCAAGGGCAAATTGGTACATGTTCAATCCCAGCCCCAGGCACATGGCTCGGATCCAATACAAAACGAGTGATGCTCCTTGTACCCGTCATTCGCTGGACAGTCACTTTGTATCCTCGCAGACATCTCGCTGAAAAAGTACGTGCCCACCTGCATCAGGCTCGAGTCGACCCTGTATAGAATCCTCACTCGTAGTCGGCCTTGGTCCGGTTTCGCCTTCCCAGCACTTTCCGTCGCTTCTCCATCCTCTCCCCCGCTCGAGCGGCGACGGCAGCGTCCACTGCAGCCACAGCGCCCTCCCTTTCCCGCTTCCTACTTCGCTCCAACAATTCCCGTCCAGGGGCATTGCGCTTGGCGGTCAACCGTTCGATCCGGTCGAGACCCTCACCCAGACCTCGCCATTCTTCTCCACCGTAGCCTCCTCCCCTCGGATCGTCACCGGCCGCCCGACGTTGCTTGGCAGCCGCCGCACGCTCCTTCTTGGACTCTTTCGGCAAGCGCACAAAGTTGGTCTCCTCGTACTCCTGCCGCTCGGCCTCCGCTCGCCTTTCTCGAGCGGACTTGGTACGTCGGCCACCGGCCACGACGGTGCTCCCGATGGAAGGCTCCATGACCGGCGCCGTCGACAGTTCGGTGGCAATGAACTCGTCGAGGATGGCGGACTTATGCGGTCTTCGACGACCACCATCGCCGCGACCACCATCCGGACCACTGGTGCTGGGAAGCGCAGTCGGCGTGATTCGAGGTGGACGATAGATGCCATCCGTCGTAGATTTGCCGGCAGGCGCGCCACTAGTAGACGAGGCTCCACGAGCTGGGTTGATCAATGATCCTGGGTTGGGCCGGTAGGAAAGATCATCAATCTCGAGTCCTGACAGTCGTGTAGCCGCATCAACGCCGTTGTCATCCTCCTCTTCTGATTCCGCATGTTCTTCCGACTCGCCCTCACTTCCTCTTTCGTCCACTCGTGTCGCCTCATGTTCTTTCTTCGAATGTCGTCGACTACCATTGGCATTCTGTATTCCCTGATTCCTCTCGGCATCATCTGCAGCGCGTAGCACCTTGTCCAATTGGTACTTCAGGCGACCTTCGAGTGGCCGGACGCCCCTCTCCAAGAACACACGACATTCGACAAGTTTCTTAACGATGTCTTCCTCATTCAACTCAGTTTCCTCTTCATTTGCATTTTCCGATTGAGCTTCTTCACCACCAGTAGGTTTTGCATTTGCAGACTGTCCACCACGTGCATGACGTAGTTTGAAGATGATTAGAAAGACAAGATGTTGAAGATATGAAAAGAAGAGCTCGTTCTTGACGTCAAGCAGTGAAATGCCATCCTTGGACGGCTGTAGCGCCGACGCCTCAGGCAGCGCCGATACTGCGGAGTCAAGAGATGCCGAGAGCGTCTCGAGGATATTGGATACAGAAGGCGCTGTTGCGATGGTCATCGTTGTTGATGCGTGCTTTGATTCAGATCTGAATGGGATTTTGTGGATGAATTGTGGGAGGGCGGGAAAGGCGGTGGGCTTTTCTGCCGGCTGGTTCATCACCGCCTCACCGCGACAGCCCTTGCTCCACGACCGTGACCATTTGAATGACCAACATGATGATTAGCTGTTCATTCTCTCTTTGCCGCCAAATGATATAGGCTATCGATCATCATGGATCTAAACAGTTCTGGTGATGCTTGTTCTGCCATCAACCTTGGTCGATGGTGCTATGCATTTTCAACCGGAATTGACCGTGCGCTGTTACTTCAGGAGGCTTCGTTTCTCCGACGAGCGATTCCTTTCCAGTATCCTCTAGGTCCGGCCTGAACCATGAAGGATGATGTTCCTCCACCCTTCATGACTCATGATCCAGTTGTTTCATATTGCGGCTGTCGCCTGTAGATGTCTTTGAGTTCTCAAAGGCCCTTGTTTGTCACTTCAGTCTGATACCCCCTTCCACATCGTCTCGGATGTCAAGGGCCCCCGCTGCCAGGACCATCCCACGCGTCGATAGCCTGCCAGCGGTTGCCAAAAGAATTATCTGGAGCGGTAGCTGTCAGAACGCTGCAGTCGACATGCTCCCTGAGATAGATCTCGACGGCTTTCCGCCCAGCTTCAGCTCCTTGTCTTGGTCCGAGGATGGCGACGTTGCAGTCGCGACCGGCGAACACGTGCATGTCATGATACCCACCGTCACCCTACTGGATGGTTCTTCGCACTCGGACTCGGACTGGGATCTGGTCAAGATCCAGGTGAACAGCTTCACGCCGGAGGAGGTAGCCCACCCCAAGCCTGGGAGCTTCGCCATCTTCTCGATTGGCGAAGAAGTATCGGAATCGGAGGCGACATCGATGGCATGGTCACCTGCCGGTCCGGCAACACACCGACGCGCTGTCTTGACGGTGCTCACAGCAAATCATACGCTGTCGCTATGGGACGCGGCAAACCCACGCCAGGAAGTGAATTGGAAGCGGGCTCTCATTGTCAACCGCAGCCTACAGAATCACCTTGGGGACCGATGGCCATTGGACTCGGACCGAAATCTTGAGGCACATGAGGTGCAGAGATTAAGAGGTAGAATCAGAACGTACGCGTGGAGTCATACATGCCGTCTCGGGCCAGACGATCAATGGGGCGTTCCTTTGCTGGCCGTGGCTAACAACTACAATGAGATCGTCATCACGAGAGTACTATCTCCATGCAACGGCCTGGCTAAGTCATCCGACAAATGGGACCTGGACGTCCTGGCATGGATCAATCTAAAGAACGCTTCAGATATATCTGCGGGCCGCCCTTCACGTCGGAGAACCGCATTGAGTGGTCTTCAATTCGCCAGCAATCTAGCATGGAGCCCTTGGTGGGAGGGCCCGTGCAATGGTCAAACTTCCCTCCTAGCCTATGTATATGAAGATCGGCTTTATATTCAGAAGATTTCGGTACGGAATGAAGATCCAACGGATGAAGGCTCCGAAGGTGGTAACAGCTTAGCTGTGACCGTGGATCCAGCTGTGTTTAACCTACACGCTCCCCGGTCCGGTCCCGATGTCCGGCTAATCTGGCATGATGAAGTAGGTGCTGAGTTCGTAATCGCTGGCTGGTGAACTATTTACTGATGATGCAAAGCGATATCGTGGGTCCTTGTGGCTCGCGCTTACTACGCCGGCAATGGTGTCCCTCATCTCCATCAAGCTTCAAGATGGGGAATATGACCAGCAACAAAACTCGAGCAAGCATACCTTCGGAGAAGAGGCTCGGGTAACAAGTGTACAGCAATTCGAGTTGGAAACCTGGGACCCAATTGCTGGTCAGGAGCTTCATCTCCTGCCTGTCGTGTTCGCTGAGCTGACTTCAAAATCAGGTCTCTCTTTCTACTACACTCAACAGGGCCAACTAAAACTGTTTTGCATTACACATCTCTCCAACGTCCGGACGTTCAACTGCTTGTCGCTGCCGGATGACGACGATGGGGGGTCATCGCAAAGACCTAACGGAAGAACGCACGAGCTGGACTCACCGGAGCAAAGATATGCCCATACCCTGAACCAGTATCGTTCCGCTTATGGAAGAGAGTATGGAGTCGGCGACGTGAGCGTTACCAAAACCTGGGGTTTGACGTGCTCAAGCCTTAGCTATAGCGCCATCTGCTTCTCGATCCATCCAAAAGATATGGTCGAATATATTACGCCGGGAAATGAGCAATCGACCATCGCATTCATCTCGACACAGTTCGAGGGGACCGGAAATACGGTGGTGGATATCTTAGAAGATCCCAATGGTGAGTGGTAAATCCCCAAATCCGAAACATACAATGGTCGTTGACGACGTTGTTCCAGCGAGCTCGGAGGCAAAACTATTTCGCATTGCTCACATGCCCATTTTGGTTCTGGGCGCACATCCGCGACAGTTGGTACACAAACAACTCAAGTCTTTCGTGCAGAGCGATGAAATGCAGATGGTGTTAGATGATGAAATTGCCCAAGGGTCCGCTACGGGTCAAGCATTGTACGTCTTCTACTCTCCATTCGAATCTTGCCTCTTGTCGCTGAGTTTCTACAATAGAACGGCCTGCCAAAACTGGCCAATGCTCGCTTCGGTACTGCCACGGGCAATATTTCGCGACCCTCACGCTCGAACTTTGCGACACATCATTCTGCTGGCCACATTTTTGTCCAACAGACCTGAATACAGCTCCAGCTCCGAAGACGATTCAGATTCCGAAGAGGTTGCCTCTGACATCTTATATGAATTACCTCCAGACAACACGATATCGCCATTGTTGACGGAATCGATGGTCATACAACGCGTCGTGGGTGCTATTCTCCAGGTCCCGCATGAACTGGTCGGAGACTCGGCGAGCAAGATGTTGTTGTATGTGCACGCCTGTGTGGCATTTCGACGAGCACCTCCGGACGAGCGCCTGCTGAGGTTGGGCGAGACCGCTCTGCAATGGCTACAAAACACCGCCAAGGCCGATCTTGGCCCGGAACTGGAATACTGCCACTACAAACTCTCCCAAGCATCCATGGAACCGGACTGGCCCCAACCGTCACATGAACAGATGGCGCCGGCTGTCACGGAACCAGACGTCTTTGAGCGCTGCGACTTCTGCGGACAACGCCTAGGCTGGATGGGCAAGTCGGAAGCACGATGCGCAAGCGGTCACACCTTTGTCCGTTGTTCTTTGACCTTTCTGGCCATTCAAGCACCCGGGCATTCGAGACACTGCGGGGTGTGTCGGAGAATATTCTTGACGGATGCGGCATTTAGCGACAACAACCCACGGTCTGATCACGGCCGGTCCTTACCACGTCTTCTTGTTGGGGCTTGCGATGTCTGTGCCTTTTGCGGCGGGAAATTCACGGACTGAAGTCATCACAATACAACGGAGAGCGAAACTTTGCGATTCTGGTTCCTCTCAAAGGGCCTGCTCTGTCGAAACTCGATGGGATCGAATTTGCCAGTTCCGGCATCGACTTGGAACGTGGACAGGCCACATAATTGGCACTGGCATCCGGGAGTCGATGCGACGCAGCTGGGTCTGATCGGTTGCCACAGTTTCTTTGAGTTCCCTCGGCCGTTTGCAGCCATCTTCATGAAGTTGAAGATGAATGCGCGGTGATCAACGAATAATGCCGAAGCACCTAGAGTCGTGCTGGGGTGTAGACAAAGGACATTCGCCAATGCAGCCTGCAGCGACCAAATGCTTTTGTCCCGCCCTCAACTATGAATCACGGCGACGTGCTGCTCTGGATCATCACTTCGTTCTGCGCTCTTCCACACTCTCCAGATCATCCGTTCCACTTGGATCTGAGCACCGTCGGCAAACGTTCAAAACCGCACGTTCACCATGCCCAGCGCCGGGCGACGGCCAGCAAACGCTCACGACGGCGCTGACCCTGATCAACCCAACGAGATGCATGAACTGGAAGCGGCCGTGCCTGCTGGACAAATCGAACGTGCCGACTCGATTGTCAGCATTCTAGGCCCTGATTTTGCCGATCTGGAATCGGATCCCAACCTGTCCATCTTTTCCCATGACAGCCTCGACTGGCGGGCGTTTAACGCCGCCAAAAAGCGTCCGACGTCTCCCATCCGCATCGACGTCAAGCCGGGCACCGCGTCGCTCATCGACTACCGACGACCGGGACGAGGCCGCCGGGTATCACACCCATCCCGCCCATCAACGGGGCCGCAGCGATATCAGCCCTACCGCAAGGCCGAGCGAATCCTGGGGACCACCTTACCAACCGTGCAAGATGTTGAACATCCATCGGCGGTCGAGCTGGACACCCAACTACCCGGAGAGGAGAATATCGTACTCAGCGTTAAGGCACCCGAGGTGCCCGAAGACCCTGCCGCCGATGCGGGCAACACCTCCCCGCGCTCGATGCGTCTTCCGCTGACATCGAACCCGCTGGAGAAGAATGGCGGTCGACTGTCGCAGCTCTCGCCCAGCGCGAAGCGGGTGAGCCACGTCCTACCACCTATCAGCACGGCCGGGCCCAGCAACTTCTCCCGCAAGAACATCGCGCGGACGCCCTATCCGGCGTCTCGATCGCCGGGTCCGCGAGCATCACTCTCCTCGTCTCGCACCGCCGGTGCGTGCGTGCTCTATGTTCGCCTGAGTGGCAGCAACCAAGGTCCTCCGCGTTTCGCCAGCGTCGTCGTGCCCGGCCGTCGGCGGCCGGAATCTTCCGAAAAGGAGCCCAGCAGCCCACCGTCCACGTCGGCCTTTGACGACGAGCAGCTGTTCGTCAGCCTGCGTGAGAAATATGGCAAACTGCGTCATCCCGTCCGGCGACTGCTCAGCTTGCGCACGCTACGTTCTCTCGATCTCGTTTACGCCCCCACTGAAGGTGCCGGTTCTACATACCATCAGAGCATGGGCAATTCGCAGCTCCGCCATCCTCACCTGACGGCCTCATTGTTGATGGAACATTACCGCCGGCCGAAGCGGGTCCGAGGTGCGTACATCTGGATCGATTGGGTGCACGAAGTCTCGAGCGAGCTGTCGGAATACGCTGTGGAGGGGCCAGCACGACTGACGGTGGAATTTCGAGAGGGCTGGAGCGTGCTGCGGATCATTCTGACCTGGATCACGATTCTTCTACTGAGCCTAGGCGCTGGAGCCATCTGGACCATCTTCGGTGTGGATAGCAATGGGCAACGCGGTCTGGAGACTGCTGGTGCACGAGTGAACACCGGCGTGCTACTATCAGGAGTTGTTCTATTACTGGGATGGAGCTTGCTGGGGGCATGGGCGGTCTTGAGCTGGCTTGTTATGTGAACTTCTATTGCTTCCTTTCACTTTCTCTGTCATGAAGGTTTCCTTTCTTGTCATCCAAGGTAGCTGGCAAATTACATCTGTCTTGCAAAATAATGCTGGTTAGAGCTCCTCACTCGAACGTGATAATCATTGTCTGAGTCCGTCGACCATGAGTTCAATTGCCGTTTATTGCTATCGCCGTTTTCGGAGACTCCTCCGCTTTCGTTTAGTGGACAAAGAGCGCTGAGTCAGCATTCTTTGTCACATGACTCAACGTCAGATGACTTCACGGCTGACTCATATCCCGTAGTGGCGATTTCCTCCCCCCTCCGCTGCCTGTTGTGATGATTCCTCACACGACAGCCACCACCTCCAGCTTTGTCTACCAACCATCATTGCCGTCTGA